>ULTP01025975.1_pt1 | contig 11802 bp, 8 predicted proteins | sample 1957721 | NCBI WGS metagenome assembly ULTP01 (sample SAMEA4835737, study PRJEB28245) | human gut metagenome | biome: gut microbiome; material: fecal sample | place: Denmark | collected 2008 | reverse complement strand
TTTATTTTATTTTTTGTTCAAGTTGATTATACAATCTACCTATTATAAATCTATAAGTGTTAGCTTATTATTTGTTTTGCCGATATAAGGAACTTTTACAAATCTATACTCTTCTGAGGTGCCTGCCTATGCAGGTAATAATCGGAATACGGTGCAAATCCGTAGCGGTCAAGCCACTGTGATGCCGCAAGGCTAAGTCAGGTTGATTTCCTCAGTTGATATATTCCTGCTAGCGACGGAAATATATATATAATTACAATTGTGCACATTGTAAGTATGTATCCTTTCTGCGCTCATTTTGCAGGAAGGGTAATTTTTTTTGATGGAGATGATGTGCTTTGACGAAAAAGCAGCTTCTGTCCCGACTGGGGCAGATCATCCTTGTTCTGCTGGGTATCAGCTTTATTACCTTTGCTTTGGTAATGCTGGCCCCCGGTGACGTTGTTCGCCAAATGATTGCAGGTAACGAGGATATTATTGTAAGCCAGGCTGAAATTGATGCACTGCGTGCAGAATTAGGTTTGGACAAGCCCTTCTTCTTCCAATACCTTGACTGGTTAGGAAGAGCTTTACAGGGCAATCTTGGCTTCTCTTATATGGTTAAAAAGCCTGTAGTAGAAGCGCTGATGGAGAGGCTTCCTGGTACTATCGTTCTTTCTCTGGCTTCTCTGATTATGATGATGGTGGTAGCTATTCCCGCCGGCATTTATTCTGCCGTAAAGCGTGGCAGCATGGTTGACAATATCGTGCGTGGCTTCACTTTTATGGGCGTATCTATGCCCGGCTTCTGGGTAGGCCTGATGCTGCTGTGGATTTTTGGCCTGAAATTAGACCTGCTGCCCATCGTCGGTGGTGAGATTGGTATTGATACCTTGATCCTGCCGTCCCTGACACTGGCTATTGCTATGGCCTCCAAATATACCCGTCAGGTACGTACAGCGATTCTGGAGGAGCTGCATCAGGACTATGTTGTCGGTGCACGTGCGCGTGGTATGAGTGAAAGCCACATCCTTTGGAAAGAGGTTCTTCCGAACGCTCTGCTGCCGCTGATTACGCTTTTAGGTCTGTCTTTAGGTAACCTTCTGGGCGGTGCTGCGGTTATCGAGATTGTTTTCCAATGGCCCGGTCTTGGCCGTCTGGCAATTGAAGCAATCACCTACCGTGACTTCCAACTAGTACAGGGTGTTGTTGTGTGGATTGCGTTGATGTATATGGTTATCAACCTCATTGTTGATATCTCTTACAACTATCTTGATCCGCGTCTGAGAAAGGTAAGGTAAGAGCAGATGGAAACAATTATTAATGGTTTTAAAACCAACCGTGCTTTTGCCGTAACCTCAGTTCTGGTATTGGTGCTGATTGCTATTGCTTTTGCTGCACCTGTTCTTGCTCCTTATGACCCGACTCATGCTGCTATGAAAGATGCCTTTTTGGAACCCGGTGCACAACATCTTTTTGGTACAGATAAGTTAGGTCGTGACTGCTTCAGCCGTGTGCTGTACGGCGCACGAGCTTCTCTGACCGGCGTATTGGTTCTCGTAGCCAGCGTATTTGTCGTAGGTACTACGATGGGCGTTGTTTCCGGTTACTTCGGCGGTAAGGTTGATATGGTTATCATGCGTATCTCCGATATGATGATTTCCTTCCCCGGTATGATTCTGGCAATTGCAATCGCCGGTATTATGGGCGGCAGCCTGGTTAATGCAGTGTTTGCGCTGACGATTGTCAGCTGGACCAAATACGCGCGTTTATCCCGCAGTATGGTTTTAAAGGTAAAACGTCGTGACTTCGTAGAAGCAGCAATCGTTAACGGCGGTACCTCGCCGCATATTCTGTGGGTACATATCCTGCCCAATATTTTGCCGATGATGGTTATTACCGCAGCAGCAGATATCGGTGCTCTGATGATGGAGCTTGCAGGTCTGTCCTTCCTGGGCTTTGGCAGTCAGCCGCCTGCTCCTGAATGGGGCCTGATGCTGAACGAGGGCCGTCAGCAGCTGCAGACTGCTCCGTGGCTGATGTTCTTCCCTGGTTTGGCAATTTTTGTTACCGTAGTAGTGTTCAACCTGTGGGGCGATAATCTGCGTGATGTGCTTGACCCGCGTGGTGATGTTGAAGATTAAGGCTTACTTGGTGAAGCTTTGATTTTCAGATATGTTTTACGTTTTTTGATTTAATTTAAGTATAAGAAATGGAGAGATGTACAATGAAAAAATCCTTGAAATTTACCGCAGCAGCGGCTATGATCGGCTTAATGGCATTTGCAGCAGCAGGCTGCGGCGGTGGCGATAAAAAAGCAGCTGTATCCAACGAAGTAGTAAAATTCGGTGTAACCAACTTTGCTGATAACCTGGATCCTGCAGATAACTTCTTCGGCTGGATGGTAATGCGTTACGGCCTGGGCGAATGCCTGGTTAAATTCGACGAGAAAATGAACGCTGTTCCGTGGCTGGCTGATAAATGGACTATTTCCGACGATAAACTGATCTGGACCTTCCACATTAACGATAAGGTTTGCTTCTCCAATGGCGATAAGCTGACTGCTGAAATTGCTAAAGAGTCCATTGAAAGATCCTTCAAGCTGAACACCCGTGCTCAGTCCATTTTCCAATATGATGAAATTAAAGCTGACGGTCAAAACCTGATCATCAAAACCAAAAAACCGACCCCGACTCTGCCAGGCATGCTGGCTGACCCTCTGTTTATCATGATTGATACCAAGGTAACCGGCCGTGACATCAAAAAAGAAGGTCCTATCTGCACCGGTCCTTATGCTGTAAAATCCTACAGCAAAGCTAAAGCAGTAATGGTTGCTAACGAAAAATACTGGAATGGCAAGGTTCCGTTCAAAAATGCTGAAATCTCGACTATCGACGATCCTAACACCCGTGCTATGGCACTGCAAAAAGGTGAAATCGACTTCGCTATCAACATCGCTTCCGGTGACCTGCAGCTCTTCAAAGATAAAGCTAAATATAACATTTCCGAAATTGCTTCTCTGCGTACCGTATTGGCTCAAATCAATATGAACGAAGGCAAACCGTTGCATGATCCTAAGGTTCGTGCTGCTCTGATTCAGTGCCTGGACCGTGAAACCTACAACAAGGTTCTGCTGAAAGATACCTTTATCCCCGGCAAAGCACCTGTTCCGCCTTCTCTGGACTATGGCTTTGACCAACTGAAGGATCCGAATGCTTACAATCCGGAAAATGCTAAGAAGCTGCTGGCTGAAGCAGGTTGGAAAGATACCAACGGCGACGGTTTTGTTGATAAAAACGGCAAGAACCTGGAAATCGACTTCGTATTCTACAGCGGCCGTGCTGAGCTGCCTCTGTATGCAGAAGCTACTCAGGCTGATGCTAAGAAAATCGGTATTAAGGTTAACATGAAGAACGTTGACTATAACGTACTTGACCCGATGCGCCGCAATGGTGAATTTGACTTGATTATTTCCAACATCCTGACTGCTAACACCGGTGACCCGGAAGTTTACCTGAACTGGTACTGGAAGAGCAACATCAACGGCAGCCAACCGCAAAACTCCACCGGCTACAGCAATCCGCAATACGACGCACTGTCTGATAAGCTGTCTGTAGAATTCGATCCGGCTAAACGTCGTGAATATATGATTCAAATGCAGCAAATCCTGCTGGATGACGGCGCTGCTCTGTTCTTTGGCTATCCTAAGACCAACATGGTATCTAAAGCAGGCTTGGCTAACGCTAATATCTTCCCGGCTGACTACTATTGGCTGACTAAAGACGTTTGCCCGAAACAATAATTAATAAAGAGGTAATTGTTCAATGCTTCTTGAAGTAAAAGATTTAGACATCAGCTACGGTGACAAGCTAACCGTAACCGGTGCCAGCTTAGAATTGGATAAGGGCGAGATTATGTCCATCGTTGGCGAGTCCGGCAGTGGCAAAACCACCGTTATCCGCGCTATTATGGGCTGCCTGCCCGGTGCCGGCCGTGTTAGCCGCGGCAGCATCACCTTTGACGGCAAGGATGTATTGCAAAATACTCCTGAAGAGTGGCGCAAAATGTATGGCAGCGAGATGTCCATGATTTTCCAAGACAGCGGCAACATGATTAATCCTATCCGTCGCATCGGCCAACAGTTCATCGACTATGTTCAGGCGCATCAGCCGGACAAGTCTAAGGATCAGGCTTACAAGATGTGCTGCGATATGCTGACTAACGTGCGTCTGCCGAATCCGGAAAATATTATGAACAGTTTCCCGTTTGAGCTGTCAGGTGGTATGCGTCAGCGTGTAGGTATTGCTATGGCCATGATTTTCAGTCCGAAAATCCTTCTGGCCGATGAACCTACCAGTGCGTTGGACGTAACTACTCAGGCACAGATTATCCGTCAGATTGTTGATATTCGTGACGAATACGGCGTTGCCGTTATTATGGTTACGCATAACCTGGGCGTTGCTTCCTACGTATCCAACAAGCTGATGGTTATGAAGGGCGGTCATGTTGTGGAATATGGCAAGCGTGAGGACGTTATCCGCAATCCGCAGGATGATTATACAAAACAGCTGCTGAAGGCAGTTCCGGTCATAGGAGGTAAGACATATTATGAGCAATAATGAAAGACCGGCCTATGAACGTACTAAACTGGTACTGGAGATTAACCACCTTACCAAAAAATTCGCAGTTGACGGCGGCAAGTTTCTGACTGCCTGCAATGACATCAACCTGCGTGCATACGAAGGCCGTACCCTGGGCATCATCGGTGAATCCGGCTGCGGCAAGAGTACACTGGTGCGTACTTTGCTGCGTATTCACCCTGCTACCAGCGGTGAAGCAATTTTCGAAGGCCATGATTTGATGCAGTCCAAGGGTGAACAGCTGCGTCAGGACAGAAAGAACATTCAGATGGTGTTCCAGGATCCTACTGCTGCCTTCAACCCGAAAATGCTTGTTAAGGATATCCTCACCGAGCCTTTGAAAAACTTCGGCCTGATTAAAAACAGCGAGGTAGATGCTAAAGCAGCAGAGCTGCTGGAAATGGTTGAGCTGCCTGCTGAATTCAAGGACCGCTATCCGCACAGCATGTCCGGCGGTCAGCGTCAGCGTCTGGGCATTGCCCGCGCTCTGGCACTGGAACCGAAGATTATCGTGTGCGACGAGGCAACCAGTGCGCTGGACGTTTCCGTACAGGAAAAAATCTGCGAGCTGCTGTGCCGTATTCAAAAAGAAAAAAATATTACTTACCTGTTCATTGCTCATGACCTTGGTCTGGTAGATTTGATGTGCCATCAGGTTGCGGTAATGTACTTGGGTAATGTAGTAGAATGGATGGAGCACGGCCGTATTGCAGAACACTGCAAGCATCCGTACACCAAGGCACTTATGGGTGCTGTATTTAAGGTAGATTTCAAGCCGGGCGAAAAGATTGAGCCGTTGGAAGGCGAAATCCCGAGTCCGCTGGACCTGCCGCCTGGATGCCCCTTTGCCAGCCGCTGCGAGCACTGCACCGAGCATTGCGTGCAGGTTAAGCCTGAGCTGAAAGAGGTTGAGCACGGCCATTGGGTTGCCTGCCATCTGTTTGATTAAGGCAGTCCTAAAGCAATATGCGCAAGCATAGAGCTTATCTTAAAGTAATTTTCTCCATCAATTTTCATAGTGGGTACAGCGAATGTGCTGTACCCATTTTTTTCTTAGGAATTTTTATCACTAATTTTATAAGTGAGTATTGACTCATACGTTATTTGTGTTATAATATAGGTATCAAAGAATTTACTGAAAGGTGTTATCACCTTTCCTATTATTTTTTACATTACATATGAATGAATACTCATATGAAGAGCGAGATAACCTGAAAAGAAAGGTGGCAGATATAATGAAGAAAGATTTAGAAGATATCCGTAACGGTGCCGGCGATGTAAGAGCTTTTCGTCACATCGACGGACATATCAATAGTGTAGAGGATTACAGCAAGCATCCGGAAGGCTGCACCTGCGGTCACTGCGGCAAGGACCATGATCACAAAACTATGGGACATGTGCCTAAGCATACTCATGGTGATGCATGCGGTTGCGGACACGATTATGACCATGAACATGAAGAGCATTCGCATGAGCATGGCGATGATTGCTGCTGTGGTAATGAACATGAGCATAATCACGAGCACGAACACGCTCACGCACACGGCGACGAGTGCGGTTGCGGCCACGACCATGAGCATGAGCACGAACATGCTCACGCACACGGCGACGAGTGCGGTTGCGGCCACGACCATGAGCATGAACACGCTCACGCACACGGCGACGCATGCGGTTGCGGCCATGACCATGAGCACGAGCATGAACACGCTCATGCACACGGCGACGCATGCGGTTGCGGACACGACCACGAGCACGAGCATGAACACGCTCATGCACACGGCGACGAGTGCGGTTGCGGACACGACCACGGTCATGAGCACGAACACGCTCACGCTCACGCGCATGGCGACGAGTGTGGCTGCGGACACGACCATGAGCACGAACACGAACATGCTCATGCACATGGCGACGAATGCGGTTGCGGCCATGACCATGAGCACGAAGATGCTCATGTACACGGACATCACGTTCCCGGTCATCCTGCTGACTGTAATTGCGAAATCTGCCATCCGCATGAGGAGTACTGCGATGTATGCGGCGAGAGCCTGGCTAATTGCACCTGCCGTATGCCGGATGCCGATAAAATTAAGCGTGTATATATTCTGCAAAACCTTGGCTGTGCTAACTGCGCTGCCAAAATGGAATATAAAATTAAAGAGCTGCCGGGTGTAACCTATGCCAACGTAAGCTTTGCTACCAAGCAGCTGCGCCTCAGCGCTGCAGACCATGAGGCTTTGCTGCCGGAAATTCAGAAAATCTGCACATCTATTGAGTCCGACGTAGTGGTAGTACCGCGTGACCGCCGTCCGCAATTAGGCGGCAAGAGCAGAGTCTACTTGGTGCAAAATCTGGACTGCGCTAACTGCGGTGCCAAGATTGAACGCGCGCTGAACGCTATGCCTGAGATTGATGAAGCTACCCTGACCTTTACTACGAAAAAGCTGCGCGTAAGTGCTAAAAATTATAACGGTCTGCTGGAGAAAATGCAGGCTGTAACCGATAAGGTAGAAGAGGGTGTTGTGCTGCTGGAGGCTGAAAGCAAGCCTTCTCTGGCTCCCGAGCTGGAGGAACGCAAAAAATCCGGCGGTATCTTCTCCGAGCTGAGCGAAAAACAGACAATTATCGAAATCGTACTTGGCGGTGCAGTATTCATCATTACCGAATGGCTGGGACTGGTGCCGGAAGCATATCATATGTACTTCCTGATTTTTGCTTATATTCTGCTGGGCGGACGCATTGTGCTGACTGCCTTGAAGAATATTGCCAAGGGCAATGTATTTGACGAAAACTTCCTCATGACCGTTGCAACATTGGGTGCGTTTGCAATTCAGGCTTGGGAAGAGGCTGTTGGCGTTATGTTCTTCTATCGCGTGGGCGAATACTTTGAGCAGCGTGCGGTAGAAAAGAGCCGTGGCCAGATTATGGACGCTGTTGACCTGCGTCCGGAGGTTGTCAACCTGCTGGTAGGCGAAGATGTGAAGGTTATTCCTGCCGCTGATGCACATGTAGGCGACATTCTGCTGGTGCGCGTAGGCGACCGTATCCCTCTGGACGGTGTTGTTATCGACGGCGAAAGCCTGGTAGATACCTCCCCGGTAACCGGTGAGCCTGTGCCTGTAAAACGCAAATATGGCGATGAGGTTGTTTCCGGCTGCGTGAATACCTCCGGTATGCTGAAAATCCGTGTAGAAAAGGTTCTGGAAGAGTCCATGGTAACCCGTATTCTGGACAGCGTAGAGAACGCTGCTGCCAGCAAGCCGACTATTGACCGCTTCATTACCCGCTTTGCACGTGTCTATACTCCGTTTGTTGTTGCTGCCGCAGTACTGACTGCTGTGGTTCCGTCCCTGATTACCGGCGACTGGAATAAATGGATTTATACTGCGCTGACCTTCCTCGTTATCAGCTGCCCCTGCGCACTGGTGCTGAGCGTGCCGCTGGCCTTCTTCTCCGGCATCGGCGCCGGCTCCAAGTACGGCATTCTCTTTAAGGGCGGCGTTGCTATGGAGGCTTTGAAAAACATTGCTGCCGTAGTTATGGATAAAACCGGTACCGTTACCAAGGGTAACTTTGTACTGCAGAAGGTTAATGCTGCCGAAGGCATGAATGCCGACGAGCTGCTGCGCCTGTGTGCAAGTGCAGAGCTTGTTTCTACACACCCGATTGCCGTAAGCATCGTAGAGGCTGCTAAGGCTGAAAAGCTGGAGCTTGTACGCCCAGATAAGTTTGAAGAAATTGCCGGTGAAGGCCTGGTTGCGTACTTTGGTGCACGTAAGGTTCTGTGTGGCAATACCAAGCTGCTGCAACGCTTTAACGTTGAATACGGCGGCTATACTCCTACCGAAAGCGGCAGTGAGGTGCTTGTTGCTGACAATGGCTTATACATGGGCCAGCTGCTGATTAACGATACCCTGAAGGAAGATGCCAAGGAAGCAATTGCTTCGCTGAAGGCACAAGGCCTGGTAACTGCTATGCTCACCGGCGATGCGCAGAAGGAAGCGCAGGCTGTGGCTAAGGAAGCAGGCATTGACGAGGTACGTGCTCAGCTGCTGCCGCAGGATAAGCTCAGCGAGCTGAATATGCTGCGCAACAAGTACGGACCGGTTATGTTCGTTGGTGACGGCATTAACGATGCGCCTGTATTAGCCGGTGCGGATGCCGGCGCTGCTATGGGCAGCGGCGCAGATGCAGCGATTGAAGCTGCCGACGTTGTCTTCATGAATTCCGAAGTGAAGGCTATTCCGCAGGCTATTGCTATTGCGCGTGCAACCGGTACGATTGCCTGGCAGAATGTAATTTTCGCTCTGACTGTTAAGGTTATCATTATGATTGCAGGCCTTATGGGCTACGCTTCCATGTGGGCAGCAGTCTTTGCCGATACCGGCGTATCGCTGCTGTGTGTACTGAATTCTATCCGTATTCTCTACAAAAAGATATAATAAAAAGCTATAGCTAATATGCTGATTTAGTTTACATCGGCTGACCATAAAGTCAGCCGATATTTTTTTGTAAACATGACAGCACAAGCTAACTAATTTTGTAAATTAGCATAGGATTTCACAAAAAATGCTTGACAAAAATTTATAGCTGACGTAAACTTTCAATAGTAGTTAGAAATGCCTAACTACTAAAAAATCGTGTCAAGTTAGTATCTGCTAACAAATTCTTTGGAGGGAATTATGATGCCTTTATTAATGGCACGCCGCGGCGAGACTAACAAAATCAGCGCTGTTCACGGCAAGGATGAAATCAAACGCTTTCTGGCTAACCTGGGCTTTGTAGAAGGCTCAGCTGTAACTGTTATTTCTGAAATTGACGGTAATCTTATCGTCAATGTGAAGGATGCCCGCATTGCTTTGAGCAAGCAGATGGCAGCCAAAATATTTATCTGATGCAAGTGGAGGATGTTATGAAAACATTAAAAGAAGTTCCTGTTGGTGAAACAGTTACCGTTGCTAAGCTCGTTGGCGAGGGTGCGGTAAAAAGACGTATTATGGATATGGGAGTGACTAAGGGTGTGAGCGTATTCGTACGCAAGGTTGCACCGCTTGGTGACCCGGTAGAGGTAACTGTGCGTGGTTATGAGCTGACACTGCGTAACGGCGAGGCCGAGCATATCGTTGTAGAATAATTGGAGGGAAAAGATGAAACAGATTAAGATTGCCCTGATTGGTAACCCTAACTGCGGCAAAACAACAATGTTTAATGATTTGACCGGTTCTAACCAATATGTTGGTAACTGGCCCGGCGTAACTGTAGAGAAAAAAGAAGGCGGACTTAAAGGTCATGATGATGTAATTATTACCGACCTGCCCGGTATTTATTCCTTGTCTCCGTACACTTTGGAGGAGGTTGTTTCCCGTAACTATCTGCTGCAAAATGATGTTGACGGCGTACTGAATCTGGTTGACGGCTCTAACATTGAACGTAACCTGTACCTGACTACTCAGGTTATGGAGATGGGTTATCCCGTAACTATTGCTTTGAACATGATTGATATCGTCCGCAAGAACGGCGATAAGATTGATACCGCTAAGCTGGCTGCCGAGCTTGGCTGCGAGATTGTGGAAACCTCCGCACTGCAGGGTGAAGGTACCGGTGAGGCTGCCGAAAAAGCAATTAAAGCTGTCGGCGGTGCCGCACCGAAATATATGCGCTTCTGCAGCGAGGTTGAGGATGCTCTGACTGCGATTGCCCGCGAAGCCGGCAACAAGGTGCACGGTATGAGCGAGCGCTGGCTGCTGGTAAAGCTGTTTGAGCGTGATAAGAAAATTGCTGATGCTTTGGGTCTGAGCGAAGGCGAGCAGGCTAAGATTGAAGAAATCGTGGCAGCCTGCGAGGAAGCGCTGGATGATGATGCCGAAAGCATTATTACCAACGAGCGTTATAACTACATTGGCGAGCTGATGAGCAATGCAGTTGTCAAAGGCCATACCGGTCTGACTATTTCCGATAAAATCGACAGCATTGTAACGAACCGTTTCCTGGCTCTGCCGATTTTCGCGATTATCATGTTCCTTGTTTACTATATCGCTGTAGAAACTATCGGTACGGTTGTAACAGATTTTACGAATGATACATTGTTCGGCGAATGGATTCAGCCTTGGGTGCAGGAGCATATGGAGGCTGCCGAATGTGAGGATTGGCTGGTATCTCTTGTGGTTGATGGTATTATCGGCGGTATTGGCGCACCGATTGGTTTTGCTCCGCAGATGGCGATAGTCTTCCTGCTGTTGAGCTTTTTGGAGGACTGCGGTTATATGGCACGTGTAGCCTTTATTATGGACCGTTTCTTCCGTCAGTTCGGTATGAGCGGCAAGAGCTTCATTCCTCTGCTGATTTCTGCAGGCTGCGGCGTACCGGGTATTATGGCTTCCCGTACTATTGAAAACGAAACTGACCGTCGTCTGACTATCATGACTACCACCTTTATCCCCTGCGGTGCTAAGCTGCCTGTTATTGCTTTGCTTTCCGGCGCTATTATGGGTGGTGACTGGTACATGGCTCCGATTATGTACTTCGTTGGCTTCTTCGCTGTAATTACTGCCTGCATCATTCTGAAAAAGACTGAGCTGTTTGCCGGCGATCCTGCTCCGTTTGTTATGGAGCTGCCGCCGTACCATCTGCCTGCTGCTAAGAACGTATTGCTGCATACCTGGGAGCGTGTTGCAGGCTTCCTGAAAAAAGCCGGTACTATTATCTTCCTGTGCTGCGTTGTTATGTGGTTCCTGGCAAGCTTTGGTATTGATGAAGGCTCTGTTGCTATGGTTGATACTGAAAAGAGCTTTGTTGCTTACATTGGTAATGGTCTTGCTCCTATCTTCGCTCCTCTGGGCTTTGACAGCTGGCAGGCTGTGGCTGCTGCTTTCTCCGGCTTTGTGGCTAAGGAATCTATCGTCAGCACTATGGCTATTCTTTCCGGTCTGGCTGATGCAGCTGAGGATGAGCCTGATTTGTGGACTGCTGTTATGGCGTTCTTCCCGAGTGCTGTTGCAGCGTTCTCCTTCCTGGTGTTCAACCTGCTTGATTCTCCCTGCCTGGCAGCGATTTCCACTATGAGCCAGGAGATGAACAGCAAGAAGTGGACCTGGGCAACTATCCTCTTCCAAAACCTGTATGCTTATGGCATCTGCCTGATGGTTTACCAGTTCGGCAGAGTGTTTGTCGGTGGTGAAGCGTTTAG
>ULTP01006340.1_pt1 | contig 11844 bp, 8 predicted proteins | sample 1957721 | NCBI WGS metagenome assembly ULTP01 (sample SAMEA4835737, study PRJEB28245) | human gut metagenome | biome: gut microbiome; material: fecal sample | place: Denmark | collected 2008 | reverse complement strand
CCCGCATCATAGTATCCGGTCATGGTCCCGATGCCGCCATTCTGATGGATCGTGTTCTGCATCACCTGAAGCACGTTCTCTCCCAATTTTTCCGTATCGGATGTATAGATCTCATCCGTAAGTCGATTGTTAAACTTCATTTTCATCCTCGCACATGTTCGAATCTGCCGTGCGTTCCGGCCTCGCCAGACGGCATACAATGACAATTGTAGTATACAACCGTCCAGTCACCCGTTCAAGCCATTTTTTCAATAAGGTAAACCTTTCTCCGGTGCCCCGCGCTCCCCCATTTTTCGGGCAGATTGCAACAAAAGTCCGGAATTTTCCGCAAAGGGTTCCATTTTTCATTGCTTTTTCCTAAAAACACGTTAAGATTTCTTGAAATGCCGTTGTCGGGGTGGTAGAATGGTCTTATGTCTCGATCATGCTGCGCCTTTTTTCCGGCTTTCGAACGGCTTTTTGCCAGAGTGCCGGGCAGGCCGCACGCAGGGGGGCGGCGTCATTCCCGTGGGGTGGGCTGTATCATCATACAAGAATCCGGGCCAGCCCGCTGCACTGCGGCGGCTGGCAGCGGGCCGTGAGGAAGAGGAACATAAAAAATGAAGAAGAACACACTGCACAGCCTATTTGCCCTGCTGACCGCCCTGGTGATGGCAGTCTGTCTGCTGACCGGCTGCGGCGCAGCGGACACCGAACAGGTGGAAGCACAGGAAGACGCCGAGACCATTCAGGTGTATCTGTGGACTGCCGCCCTGTACGACACCTACGCCCCCTACATCCAGGCCCAGCTGCCGGACGTGAACATTGAGTTCATCGTCGGCAACAACGATCTGGATTTTTACAAATTTTTGCAGCAGAACGGCGGTCTGCCGGATATCATCACCTGCTGCCGCTTCTCACTGCACGATGCAGCGCCCCTGAAGGACAGCCTGATGGATCTTTCCACCACCAACGAGGCGGGTGCCGTCTACAACACCTACCTCAACAGCTTCAAAAATGAGGACGGCAGCGTGAACTGGCTGCCGGTGTGCGCCGACGCCCACGGCTTCGTGGTCAACCGCAGCCTGTTTGCGCAGTACGACATCCCACTGCCCACCGATTACGCGAGCTTCGTTTCGGCCTGTCAGGCATTTGAGAAGGTGGGCATCCGCGGCTTTACCGCCGATTACGCCTACGATTACACCTGCATGGAAACGCTGCAGGGGCTTTCTGCTGCCGAGCTGACCACAGTGGACGGGCGCAAGTGCGCACCGCATACAGCGACCCCGCCAACACCACGCGGGTCGGGCTGGACGATACCATCTGGCCGGGTGCCTTCGAGCGGATGGCGCAGTTCATTCAGGATACCCACCTCACGGCAGACGACCTGAACCTGACATACGATGACGTGATGGACCTGTTCCGGAACGGAAAAGTGGCCATGTACTTTGGCAGCTCTGCCGGCGTGAAGATGTTCCAGGATGAGGGCATCGACACCACCTTCCTGCCCTTCTTCAGCCAGAACGGCGAACCGTGGATCATGACCACTCCCTATTTCCAGGTAGCGCTGAACCGTGACCTGGAGCAGGACACGGCCCGCCGCGCAAAAGCCATGAAGGTGTTGGACGTCATGCTCTCCGAGGAGGCGCAGAACCGGATCGTCGCGGAAGGGCAGGACATTCTGAGCTACAGCCAGGACGTCCCCCTGCGCCTGACCGATGCCATGAAGGACACCCGCTCTGTGGTGGAAGAGAACCACATGTACATCCGCATCGCCTCCAACGATTTCTTTGCCATCTCCCAGGATGTGGTCTCCCAGATGATCGCAGGCAAGCTCACGGCAAAGCAGGCCTATCAGGCGTTCAATGCCCAGCTTCTTGCGGACGAGGAGCCTGCTGCGGACGAGGTCGTGCTGACCTCTGAGAAACACTATTCCAACGTGTTCCACAAAGACGGCGGCACCGCCTCCTTCTCCGTCATGGCGAACACCCTGCGCGGCCTTTACGGCACCGATGTGCTGCTCGCCGCCGCAAACAGCTTTACCGGCAGTGTGCTGCAGGCCGACTACACCGGACAAATGGCAGCTTCCATGATCATGCCGAACGGCCTGCGGGCTTACCAGCGCACGATGACCGGCGCGGAACTGAAGGAGACCGTCCGCGCCTTTGTGGAAGGCTGCGAGGGCGGCTTTGTTCCCTTCAACCGCGGCTCCCTGCCGGTGGCCAGCGGCATCGCACTGAATGTTCAGGAGAACAGCGGCAGCTACACCCTGACCGGCATCACCCGGAACGGCCAGCCGCTCCGGGATGACGACACCGTGACCGTGACCTGTCTGGCCACGGCCAGCCAGATGGCACCGCTGCTTTCCGGCGAAAACGGCGCGTTCCCCTGCCTTGACACGCCGGTCAAGCAGGCCTGGCGCGAGGCTCTCTCCGGCGGCGGCGTGGTGCTTGCAGAGCCGGAACACTACATGACACTGAGGTGAACAGAATGCCAGACGAAAAGCACGAACCCAACCGAAACGGCCATTTCCGGCAAAAATTGTTCTCTGCTGCTGCCATCCTTCTTCTGGTCTTGCTGGCAGCCAGTTTCGGCCTTCAGTATCTCTCATTCGTGTCGCAGACCATCTATCAGGAAAGCACCTCGCATCTGGAAGAATTGCTGCACAAATCCAACAATATGCTGAAAGAGATGGTGCGCAAGAACGTGAGCTATCTGCACCTGTACAACTGCTTTCTGGAAAGCACCTCGGACGCGGACGCAATTCAGGCATATATCGAGAAAGCGCAGCAGGACATCGGATTTGCCGGCTTCTACTTCCTTTCCTATGACGGCAACTACATGACCGTGACCGGGGAAACAGGCTACCTTGGCTTGCAGACAAATCTGGACGAAAAGCTCGCCGATGGCGAGGATATCGTGGTGAACGCAGCACTGCCCGGCAAGGCGCAGATGCTTGTGTTCATCTGTCCCGAAACACAGGGCAGCTACCGGGGCTTTGCCTACGATGCCGTTGCCATCTCTTATTATAATAATGCGGTGCTGAAGCTGCTGGACAACTCTGCGTTTCAGGGCAACGCCAGCAACTATGTGATCTACCGGGATGGACGGGTCGTCATCGACAATTCCGTAAACCGCAAGAAAACGATCTACAACTTCATTGCGATGCTGCGCGACTCTTCCGACCTTTCCGAGGAGGAGATCCTTACGCTTTCGGATGATTTTGCGCAGGGCCGCAGCGGAAACATGAAGGTAACGCTGGGCGACACCCGTTATTATCTGGTCTACGAGGGCACGGCGGTGCACAACTGGACGATGCTGGGGCTTGTGCCGGTCAACATCGTCAACGCCAGTCTGGACAAGCTGTGGTTCCGCACGGCACAGATCGTAACGGGCATCGTCGCCGGTCTTGCCGCCGCCATCATCCTGCTCATCCTGCGCCGGAACCGCACCACCCTGCACCAGAAAAATACCGAGATCCTGTACCGTGACGAGCTGTTCCAGAAGCTCTCGCTGAACGTGGACGACGTGTTCCTGATGCTGGACGCAGAGACCTCCAAGGTGGATTACGTCAGCCCGAACGTCGAGCGCCTGCTGGGCATCCCGTGGAGAGAAGTCCGGCAGGATGTCTTTGTGCTGGACAGGCTGCACCCGAAAGGCTCCCCGGCGCACGGCAAAAACTTTCTGGAAGGGCTTCTCAGCGGGCAGCAGCGCGAATGGGATCTTGAGTATGAGCATCAAAAGACCGGGGAGCGCCGCTGGTTCCATAACATCGCTATAGGCAGCGAGGTAGAGGGCCGGACGAAGTACATCCTGGTGCTGTCGGACCGCACCGCCGACAAACAGGCGAATCAGGCCCTCTCGGAGGCCGTTGCGGCCGCCGAGACCGCCAACCGCGCCAAGAGCACCTTCCTTTCCAATATGTCCCACGATATCCGCACCCCCATGAATGCCATCATCGGCTTCACGACACTGGCGGTCAGCAACATCGACGACAAGGAGCGGGTGAAGGATTACCTCACCAAGACCCTCGCTTCCAGCAACCACCTGCTCTCCCTCATCAACGATGTGCTGGACATGAGCCGCATCGAAAGCGGAAAGATCCATCTGGAAGAGACCGAGGTCAACCTCTCGGATGTGCTGCACGACCTGAAGACCATCGTCAGCGGGCAGATCCACGCAAAGCAGCTGGATCTGTATATGGACGCCATGGATGTGACCGACGAGGACGTCTACTGCGACAAGACCCGGCTGAACCAGGTGCTGCTGAACCTGCTGTCCAACGCCATCAAGTTCACCCCGGCAGGCGGCATGGTCTCGGTGCGGGTGCGGCAGCTTGCGGGTCCGATGCACGGCTGCGGGCAGTATGAGTTCCGCGTCAAGGACAACGGCATCGGCATGAGCCAGGAGTTTGCCCAAAAGATCTTCGAGCCCTTTGAGCGGGAGCGCACCTCCACGGTCAGCAAGATCCAGGGCACCGGCCTTGGCATGGCCATCACTAAAAACATCGTGGATATGATGGGCGGCACCATCGAGGTGCAGACAGAGCAGGGCAAGGGCACCGAGTTCATCATCCGTGTGCCGCTGCGCGCACAGGCGGAACACCGCCCGGTGGAAAAGATCACCGAGCTGGAGGGCCTGAAGGCGCTGGTGGTGGACGACGATTTCAACACCTGCGACAGCATGACCAAGATGCTGGTCAAGGTGGGGATGCGCTCGGAGTGGACCCTCTCCGGCAAGGAGGCCGTGCTGCGCGCACGGCAGTCCATCGAGATGAGCGATGCCTACCATGCCTACATCATCGACTGGCGTCTGCCGGATATGAACGGCATCGAAGTCACCCGCCAGATCCGCAGCCTGAACGACGACACCCCCATCATCATCCTGACCGCCTACGACTGGTCTGACATTGAGGTGGAGGCAAAGGCCGCCGGTGTGACGGCGTTCTGCTCCAAGCCCATGTTCCTCTCCGACCTGCGCGAGACCCTGATGAGCGCCCTCGGCCAGAAACGGACGGACGCCACGCAGGAGCTTCTGCCCGAAAAAGAGGAAAACTTCAAGGGCCACACCATCCTGCTGGTGGAGGACAACGAGCTGAACCGCGAGATCGCGCTGGAAATTCTGCGCGAGTACGGCTTCCAGGTCGATACGGCCGAAAACGGCGCGGTGGCGGTGGAAAAAGTCCGCACCAGCGGACCGGGCCGCTACGATCTGGTGCTGATGGATGTGCAGATGCCGGTCATGGACGGCTACACCGCCACCCGGCAGATCCGCGCTTTGGAGGACCCGGCGCTGGCCGGGATCCCCATCCTCGCCATGACGGCCAACGCCTTTGACGAAGACCGCCGCAACGCACTGGCAAGCGGCATGAACGGCTTTTTGTCCAAGCCGATCATAGTCGGCGACCTGGTGCAGGAGCTGCGCAAGATCTTATCAGATGCGCGCTCCCCTTTCCCGCCGTCTTGACAAGCCCGGCGCATCTGGTACAATACAACCAAGGCTCTGCGGCAGCCCCTTTACAGCTTGCGGCCGTACACTTCGGGAAAGGAACTTCATCATGGATTCGAACACCAAACGCTCTCTGCTCGTCACCGTTGTGGGGGTAACACTTTTTGTTGCACTGCTGCGGTTTTCGGATGTGCTCGCCTTTGCGGCACGTCTTGTGGATCTGGTGCTGCCCATTCTGGCGGGCGGCATCCTGGCACTTTTCATCAACGTGCCCATGACCGGGCTGGAAAAGCGGCTGAAGCAGCTGTTCCGCAAGGCCAAAAAGCAGCCACCGGACAAGACCCTTCATCTCCTCAGCTTTTTCATCACGCTGGTCGGCATCGTGCTGGTGCTGGTGCTTGCGCTGACCCTGCTGGTGCCGGAACTGGTCAAATCGTTCCACAGCCTCTATCTGCAGATCGAGTCGAACATCCCCCGCTGGACCGCCTACCTCAGCGCACAGGACGCCGACATGGGCTGGCTGATGCACTGGCTGGAGGGCATCAACTGGGAGCAGCTGCTCCACAAAGCCGCCGACAGCATCGACAAGGTGCTGGTCAATGCGGTGGGTGCCGTATCCGCCACGGTGAACGTCATCGTGACGGCCTCCTTCGCCCTCATCATCTCCGTTTATCTGTCGCTTGGGACGGAGAGCCTTGGCCGACAGGCCCATACGCTGGTGTGCGCGTATCTGAAGCCCCGCCACGCTGCCGGGCTGCTCCGGTTCTGTCGGCTGTTCCGGCAGTCCTTCGCCAATTTCCTGACCGGCCAGTGCAGCGAGGCGGTGATCCTTGGCGTTCTCATGGCCTTTGCGTTCTCCGTTTTCCAGCTCCCCTACGGCAGTCTGGTGGGGATGCTGACCGCCATCTGTGCCATCATCCCCTATGTGGGTGCCCTCATCTCCTGCGTGGTCAGCGTGTTCCTTGTGCTGCTGGTGGACCCGATGCTGGCGGTGCGCTGCCTCATCGTTTACCTCGCGGTGCAGTTCATTGAGAACCAGTTTATCTACCCCCGTGTCGTGGGCAAATCCGTCGGGCTTTCGCCGCTCTACACCCTGATCGCCGCCATGATCGGCGGCAACCTCTTCGGCATCCTCGGCATCATCTTCTTCATCCCGCTGACGGCGGTGGTCATCGAGCTTGTGAAAGAGGATGCCTGCCGACGCCTGCAAACCAATGGGAACCAATCATGACCCCCAGCCCCCGGAATGCGCCCGCCGCGCTCCGGGGGCGTTTTTTGTCGGCCCGGCCCTGTTTGCCGGGTTTCTTTTTCTTGCCTTTTCCCCCGGTGTGTGCTATACTTTTCCTCGAACTGAATAGAAAACAGCAGGTGCGTTCTGCCCATGCCTCCGGGCGGCGGCAGGAACGTTAAAAGGGAAGCGGGTGCAGATCCCGCACGATCTCGTCACTGTGATAAGGGAGTCTACTGTCCGGGTGCTTTGGGCACCGGCCACTGAACCGTCCGGTCTGGGAAGGCGGCAGCAGGCGTTGAACTTTCAGTCAGGAAACCTGCCCGCTGTTGGTACGGGGGCATCTGCCCCAGATCACGAGGAATTGGTTGTACCAAAAAGCCCGAACCACTGTAAGGGGTCTTTTTGTTTTGCCGTCCCGCAAGCAAAAAGGCCCTTTTTTCGTTGTTCGGGTCCTCTTTCCTGTGCCCTTCTGTTCAGCGCCGCAACATTTCAAACAGGAAAGGAAGCTCACACATGAGAAAACGCACTCTCCACAAGACGGCGGCCGCCCTGACCGCCCTGGCACTCTGCGCCGGTGTTCTGACCGGCTGCGGCGGGGCCGCAAGTTCCACCGCTGCCTCCAGCACGGCAGGCTCTGCCGCTGCCAGCAGCGAAGTTTCAAGCGAGGAGGCCGATGAATTGGCCGCAAAGAATGTCGCAGACCTGATCGACGCCATTTACGTGCAGGAGCGCACCGATGACACGGACGCCCAGTGCGCTGCCGCCAAGGCTGCCTGGGACGCCCTGACCGACGCCCAGAAGGAGCTGGTGGAAGGCGAAGAGGCCGACCCCGACTACTTTGGCCGCGACACCGGCGATGCCTCCAAGGATGACCCCCGCAACGCGGACGACATCGGCGAGAACGAGCTGCTGGTCGTCAGCTTCGGCACCTCCTTCAACGCTAGCCGCGCCGCCGACATCAAGGGCATCGAGGATGCTCTGCAGGCAGCTTATCCGGACTGGTCTGTCCGCCGCGCCTTCACCGCTCAGATCATCATCAACCATGTCCAGGCCCGCGACGGTGAGAAGATCGACAACATGCAGCAGGCCATGGACCGCGCTGTGGCCAACGGCGTGAAGAATCTGGTCGTCCAGCCCACCCACTTGATGCACGGTGCCGAGTACGACGAGATGATGGAGATGATCGACAGCTACCGCGACAAGTTCGAGTCCGTCGCGGTGGCCGAGCCCCTGCTGGGTGAGGTCGGCGCAGACGCCGCCGTCATCAACTCCGACAAGGAAGCCGTCGCCAAAGCCATCACCGCTGCTGCCGTGAAGGATGCCGGTTTCGACAGCCTGGATGCCGCCGCTGCTGAGAAGACCGCATTCGTCTTCATGGGCCACGGCACCTCGCACACCGCAAAGGTCAGCTACAGCCAGATGCAGACCACCATGCAGACCCTCGGCTATGACAATGTCTTCATCGGCACCGTCGAGGGCGAGCCGGAGGAGACCGCCTGCGAGAACGTCATCGAGGCCGTCAAGGCTGCCGGTTACACCAAGGTCGTTCTGCGCCCGCTGATGGTCGTTGCCGGTGACCATGCCAACAACGATATGGCCGGTGCGGATGATGACTCCTGGCTGAGCCAGTTCAAGGCTTCCGGTGCATTCGAGGAAGTGGATACCCAGATCGCCGGTCTGGGCGAGATCTCCGACATCCAGCAGCTCTACATCGCACACACCAAGGCTGCGATCGAATCTCTGAACGGCTGATATCGTGTGCCCCAATGCCCGAAGGGAGTGATCTTTTCGGGCATTTTTTATGGAGGATGCCCCCGCGTGAGGAGGCACCCTCCCCCATGGGCAGTTCTCTGCCCGCTCAAATCTGATCGCGAGGTATTTTGATCTATGCACTGCAAACAGTTTCTTTCCCTGTCCGTCGCTTCCCTGCTGCTGGCTGCTGCCCTGACCGGCTGCGGGGCGGCCTCTTCCACTGCAAGCTCTGCCGCAGGCTCGGAGGCCGCTTCGTCCGTGGCCTCCTCTGCTGCTGCATCCGAAACCGCTGCCGCCGCTCTGCCAGACGGCGTCTATACCGCCGAATTTGACACCGACAGCGGCATGTTCCACGCGAACGAAGCCTGCGATGGCAAGGGCACCCTGACGGTCGAAAACGGCACGATGACCTTCCACGTCAGCCTCGCTTCCAAGAAGATCGTCAACCTGTATGTCGGCATGGCCGCAGATGCCGACGCCAACAAAGCCGACTGGCTGCTGCCCACCACCGACACCGTCACCTACTCCGACGGCACCTCCGAAGAGGTCTACGGCTACGACATCCCCGTCGCCGCCGTGGACGAGGACTTCCAGCTTGCCCTTCTGGGCACCAAGGGCAAGTGGTACGACCACACCGTCAGCATCCGCAATGCGGAACCCAGGGCGGATGCGGCGGCTGAGACGCCCGCAGACGGCGAGTACAATGTGAATGTCGTGCTGGAGGGTGGTTCCGGCCGCGCCACGGTGGACAGCCCCGCTGCGCTGACCGTGGCCGACGGCAAGATGACCGCCACCATCGTCTGGAGCAGCCCCAACTACGACTACATGATCGTGGACGGCGAGAAGTATCTGCCCACCAACACCGAGGGCAACTCCACCTTTGTGATCCCCGTTGCTGCGCTGGGCACGCCCCTCTCCGTCACGGCCGACACCGTGGCCATGAGCACCCCGCACGAGATCGAATACACCCTGACGTTCACGCTGGAGTAACAGCTTCCCCCTTTGTGGGGCAGCTGCCGCCCGCGTACCTTCGAAGGCGCAAGGCTGATACCATGAAACTGACCAGACAACAATTCTTAAAAGCGCTCCCCGCCTCTGCGCTTCTGCTGGCGGGCTGTGCGGCAAAGCAGACGGCCCCGGCCAATACGGAAGCGCTGGTGTTCGACCACGCCTATCCGCTGGACTACGCCCGGCAGTTCACTGCCGACTGCTACGAAGGCGGTTCTACCCTGCTGACCCTGACCGGGTCAGGGGAACAGTTCCTCGTCCTGCCGGAAGATGCCGCCGAGGTGGACGGCCTGCCCGCCGGAGTCACGGCCCTGCGCCAGCCGGTGCAGAATATCTATCTCGTCTCCACCTCGGTGATGGATCTGTTCCTCCATCTGGACGCGCTGGACTGCATCACCCTCTCCGGCACCCAGGCCGTCGGCTGGCATCTCGACGAAGCCAGAGACGCCATGGAGGCCGGGCGCATCGCCTACGCGGGCAAGTACAGCGCCCCGGACTATGAGCAGATCCTCGCTTCCAACTGCGGCCTTGCCATTGAGAACACGATGATCCTCCACACACCGGAGGTCAAGGAGCAGCTGGAACGGTTCGGCATCCCGGTGGTGGTGGAGCGCTCCAGCTACGAGAGCAGTCCGCTGGCCCGGATGGAGTGGATCAAGTTCTGGGGCATCCTGCTGGGCCGGGAGACCCTCGCCGAGCAGGTGTTCCAAAAGCAGGTGGAGCGCATTCAGCCGCTTCTGGAACAGGCCCCCACCGGCAAGACCTGTGCGTTCTTCTCCATCACGGCCAACAACCTCGCCAATGTCCGCAAGGGCGGCGACTACGTGGCCCAGATGATCGGGATGGCCGGGGCCGATTATGTGTTCTCCGACCTGACCGACAGCGGCAATAACCTTTCCACCATGAACCTCCCGCTGGAGGATTTCTACGCCGGGGCAAAGGACGCCGATGTTCTCATCTACAACAGCACCATTGAGGGCATGGTCGCCACCATCGACGAGCTGGTGGCAAAATGTGCCCTGCTGGCCGACTTCCGGGCCGTGCAGAACGGGAACGTCTGGTGCACCACCCAGAGCTTTTTTCAGCAGAGCATGGAGCTGGCCGATTTTGTGATCGACCTGCACCGCGTTCTGACCGAGGACGCCCCCGACGGCCTGCAATTCCTGACACCGGTGACGTAACTCCCCCAGAAAGGACCCGCATGACTACCAAAAAACGCCTTCTCTTCTCCTACAGCATCCTGGCCGTTCTGCTGGCGGTGCTCTTTGCCGCCAACCTCTTCTGGGGCAGCGTGGCACTGACACCGGAGGCCGTGCTTTCGGCCCTGCTGGGCCGCGGGCAGGACGCGCTCTCGGTGCGCATCATCACCCAGCTGCGCCTGCCCCGCGCCGTGATGGTCGTGCTGCTGGGCGCAGCACTCTCGGCGGCGGGCTATCTGTTGCAGACCTTTTTCGCCAACCCCATCGCCGGGCCCTTCGTCATGGGCATTTCCAGCGGGGCCAAGCTGGCGGTAGCGCTGGTCATGGTGGTGTTCCTGAACCAGGGGCTGCTCACAAGCTCCCTCACCCTCATCCTGGCCGCGTTCGCGGGGGCCATGGCGGCCATGGCTTTTGTGCTGGCGGTCTCCCGCCGGGTGCAGCGGATGAGCATCCTGGTCATCTGCGGCGTCATGATCGGCTACATCTGCTCGGCCATCACCGAATTTGTGGTGGCCTTTGCGCAGGACTCGAACATCGTCAACCTCCACAACTGGTCGCAGGGCAGCTTTTCCGGCATGACCTGGGGCAATGTCCGGGCGGCGGCGCTCGTGGTGCTGCCCGCGCTGGCGGCGGCGTTCTGCCTGTCGAAGCCCATGTCCGCCTACCAGATGGGCGAGGCCTACGCCCAGAGCGTCGGCGTCAACGTCAAGCGGTTCTCCCGCACACTGGTGCTGCTCTCCAGCCTGCTGGCCGCCTGCGTCACGGCTTTTGCCGGGCCGATCTCCTTTGTGGGCATCGCGGTGCCGCACCTCGTCAAGCAGCTGCTGGGCAGCGCCCGGCCGCTGTTCGTCCTGCCGGGCTGCTGCCTGGGCGGGGCGGCGTTCTGCCTGCTGTGCGACCTCATCGCCCGCAGCCTGTTCGCCCCCACCGAGCTTTCCATCAGCGCCGTGACGGCGGTGTTCGGCGCACCGGTGGTCATCTGGCTGCTCATCCGCCGGAATCAGGAGGGTGCACGATGAATGAATTTTCCTGCGAGGCACAGGACCTCGCCGTCGGCTACGGCAAAGCACCGCTGGCCGAGCATATCGCGCTGGGCGTCCGGCCGGGGCAGATCCTGACCCTCATCGGGCCGAACGGCGCAGGCAAATCCACCCTGCTCAAAACACTGGCGGGCCAGCTGGCCCCCATGGGCGGCGCGGTGCTGCTGGACGGACAGGATCTGACCGC
>ULTP01007685.1_pt1 | contig 11878 bp, 11 predicted proteins | sample 1957721 | NCBI WGS metagenome assembly ULTP01 (sample SAMEA4835737, study PRJEB28245) | human gut metagenome | biome: gut microbiome; material: fecal sample | place: Denmark | collected 2008 | reverse complement strand
TGATAATTATTTTATTATATTTATATTAATTTTATCTTAAATAGTCAAAATTTTTATTGTTAATTTGTTAAATCTATTGTTTCAGATTCTTGAGTACTAGAGCTATTGTATGAAGTTATATAATCTAATGGTTGAACTGGATTTCCATTTACTCTTACTTCAAAATGTGCATGTGGTCCTGTTGAATATCCTGTAGAACCTACTTTCAAAACTGCTGTACCTTTAAAAACTGTTTGTCCAACTGACACTAAAATTTCACTTCCATGCGCATATAATGTTGAAATTCCTCCACCATGGTCAATCATTACCATATTTCCATAAGCTGTATTATATTCTGCTTTTACAACAATTCCATCATTTGCAGCTACAAATGTTGCCCCTATTGGAGCTGATATATCTGTTCCTGTATGAAGCTTATACACTCCAGTAATTGGATGTGTTCTCATACCATATTGTGATGTTATTGTTGTATATCCTGGAACAGGCCAAGCCATTATACCTCCAACATATTTTTCACCTACATTAGCTAGTGCTAATTTTTTTATTTCTAATTCTACTGATTGTATTTGTTGTCTATAATTTTCTATTTCTTGATGTAAAGCTAAATCTTGTTCATTTAATTCGGTAACTCTTTTGTCTTTTATTATTTTCATGTTTGATAATGCAATTTGTGTTTTTTCTCTAGTTTCTCTAGATACCATAAGCACATTTTTTTTAGTTTCTAAATTATTTGCCAAAGTTTGTATACTATCTCTTTTTTCTTCAACTGATTTCAATAAATTTGTATCTGTTTTAGTTATTATTGTAAGATAATAACAATTTGATAAAAATTGAGATAGCGATTTAGAATTTAGCAAAACATCTAAATAACTTGCATTTCCAAATTTATACATAGCAACCAATCTTGCTTCTAATGCCTTTTTTTGTTTTGCATATTTTTCTTTTAATGATGTTAGTTCTACTTCTGTTGTTTCTATATATTTGTTTAATTCTATTTCTTGTAATTCTATTTCAGCTATTTCATTTTGCTTATCTGCAATTTCTTGTGATAAATTTTCTAATTCTAATAAAGTTGCAGACATATCTTCTTGAATATATTGTATTTCTGATTCTTTTTGTTGTATTTGATTTTCCAAATCACTTTTTTGAACATTTAAACTATCTAGTGTATTTTCAGCCACATTACTTTGTTCTTGATTTTCTTGAATATTATCTTCTGCAAAAACAGTAACTGTAAGCAATACACAAATTACTAAAATTATGAAATTAATTTTAATAATATTTTTCAAGTTTAAACCTCCAAATATTTTCTCATTGAAATACTACTTCCTAAAATACCAATTCCAATTCCTAACATTCCATATACTGCTAATATATATCTTGATAAATCTTGGAATTGAAGTAATGATACTTGCATTTGTTGTAAAATCATAGATGATTCTATTTTTTCAATTATTGCATTATACAATAAACCTACTATACAAACTGTTATTAATGCAGCAATTATTCCTATAATTATACCTTCTACAATAAATGGTCCTCTAATAAATCCATTTGTTGCACCAACATATTTCATTATCGAAATTTCTTTTCTTCTTGCATGTACAGTTAATTTTATTGTATTTGAAATAATTGTTATTGATATAATAATTAACAATACGAAAATTACTCCAATTGCAATACGAACACCATTTGCAATTTTCATTAATAAATCTATTGTTTGATCACTACTCATAATATCATCTACATTTTCCATTTGTAATATTTCTGATTTTACTTGTTCACTATAACCTAAATCAGTTAAAGTTACTATATATGATGCGGGAAATACTTCTTCAAAACCATCTAGTAAAGACTGATAATCTTTTAATTCGTCTTTTACTGTATCTAAGGCTTGTTGTTTAGTTTTTAATTTTACAGAATTTACTCCATCTAACTTTTTAATTTTATTTCCAAGCTCGCTTACTTGTTCATCTGTTGCATCTATTTTTATAAATACTTCCATTCCTTGTGCTTGTTGAACTTGATTCATTATTGTATTAACATTTTCACCAATAGCAAAAAATACACCAAACAAAAACATTGCACATATCATTGTTATTAGTGAAGACATTGTTGCTTTTTTATTTTTAAATAAATTTTTAAACCCTTCACTTATTAAATATGTAAAACTATTATATCTCACTACTATAACCACCCTTTTTATCATCTCTTACAATTATACCTTTGTCTATTTGTATAACTCTTTTTTTCATTTTATCTACAATATCTTGTGCGTGTGTTGCCATAACTACTGTTGTTCCTCTTGCATTAATATCGTTTAATAAATTCATTATATCCCAAGATGTAACTGGATCTAAGTTTCCTGTAGGCTCGTCAGCTATAATCATTGTTGGATTATTTACTAAAGCTCTTGCTAAAGCAACCCTTTGTTGCTCACCACCAGAAAGTTCATTTGGATAACATTTTGCTTTGTTACTTAATCCAACTAAAGAAAGTACCATTGGAACTTGTCTTCTTATATGTCTTGGTGTAGCTTTTACAATATACATAGCAAATGCTACATTTTCGTAAACTGTTTTGTCTGGAAGTAAACGGAAATCTTGAAATACTACTCCCATACTTCTACGTAAAAATGGAACTCTTTTTGGTTTCAAAAAAGTAATATCTTTTCCATTAATAATAATATTTCCTTTGTTTGCTTCTTCTTCTTTTAAAATTAATTTTATTAAAGTTGATTTTCCTGAACCAGATGTTCCAACTAAAAATGCAAATTCACCTTTTTCAATTGTGAAACTTGCATTGTGAACTGCCTCTGTACCAGTATTATATATTTTTGTTACATTTTTAAATTCGATCATTTATTTTTTAGCACCTTCCTTATAAAATAATACTTCTTATGCTATTTTAATTCTATAATATAATATCAGTAAACGTTAAAAAATGCAATACCATAAAAAAGAAAAAGAGGGAAAAAAAAGTATTAGCTACTAATTTCCCCTCTAATGGATTACTTGCAACATTGAAACTTAAGAATTATACATTATCTGGACACTCCTGTCTGCTCTCAAAAATATCAAGCTCGACTTTATTCTGCTCCATATCCAGTTTCCAAAGATGAGTTTTTTTATTTACTTCAGTATATCCCATCTTCTTCAGCTGTTCTTCTGTTTCAGTACGAAATTCTTCATCTTCCTGAAACTCTTCGAGGCTTACTAATGCATGTCCCTGTCTTCTTAATTGCTTTCTAATTCTTTCATCAATTTTCAAACATCTTGTTGCAAACCGGCAATATGCCAGTTTTGGGCAAAGTTTTGGATTTTTATTATCTGCCATAACTTAGCCCTCCTTTCCATATTTTATAGTTTCTATATTTTATCACAAATTTTTACAAATTTCAATCGTTTTATGTCAACTTTTTTGTTAACTTTAATTTTAACTTCTCATTTCTTTTACAATTGCATCTGCATTTAATCCAAAATATTTCATTAATTCAACTGCTTTTCCTGATTTTCCAAAACAATCTTTCATACCCATTCTTTTTAATTTTATTGGATATTTTTCAGTTAAAACTTCTGCTATTGCTGTTCCTAAACCACCAATAATACTATGGTCTTCAATAGAAACTAATTTATCAGTCTCTCTTGCACATTTTGCTATTATATTTTCATCTATTGGTTTTATAGAAATCATATCCACTACTCTAATATCTATTCCGTATTCTTTTAACATTTTTTGTGCTTTTAAAGCTTCTGCTACCATTACTCCTGTTGCAAAAACAGTTCCATCTACTCCATCTCCAAATTGAACAGCTTTTCCTAATTCAAAAATTTTAGTTTCATCATATATAACTGGTGTTGCTGCTCTTGCAACTCTAATATATACTGGTCCATTTATTTTGCTAGCTTCTTCTACTGCCCATTTTGTAGATATATCATCTGATGGACATAGAACTGTCATGTTTGGTAATCCTCTCATTAAACTAATATCTTCTAGCATTTGATGTGTAGCACCATCTTCACCAACAGTAATTCCTGCATGTGTTCCACATATTTTTACATTAAGATTTGGATAACATACACTGGCTCGTATTTGGTCATAAGCTCTTCCTGTTGCAAAAACAGCAAAACTTGCAGCAAATGGTATTTTTCCACAGGTTGCCAACCCTGCTGCTGTATCTATCATATCTTGTTCTGAAATCCCCATATCAAAAAATCTTTCTGGAAATTCTTTAGCAAAAATACTTGTTTTAGTTGCTCCTGATAAGTCTGCATCTAATGCTACTACATTTTTATTTTCTTCTCCTAGTGAAGCTAAAGCTTCTCCAAAACTTTGTCTTGTAGCAATTTTTATATCTTCTTTCATACTTAAACTCTCCTATTTTCCTTTTATTATAAGTTCTTTCATCGCTTGTACATATTCTTCTTCATTAGGTGCTTTTCCATGCCAACCAGCATTATTTTCCATATAAGAAACACCTTTACCTTTTATTGTTTTTGCAATAATTGCAGTAGGTTTACCTTTTATTCTTTTTGCTTCTTCAAAAGCATTTATAATAGATTTAAAATCATGTCCATTTATATTTAAAACTTCAAATCCAAAGTCTTTAAATTTTTTATCTATTGGATATGGACTCATTACTTCTGAAACTACTCCATCAATTTGTAAATTATTGTTATCTACAATTACACATAAATTGTCTAATTTGTAATGGCCTGCTGACATTGCAGCTTCCCACACTTGTCCTTCTTCTATTTCTCCATCACCTAGTACACAATAAACTCTATAATCTTTTTTATCTAATTTTCCTGCTAAAGCCATTCCATTAGCTACAGATAAACCTTGACCAAGAGATCCTGTTGACATATCTACACCTGGTATTTTTTTCATATCTGGATGACCTTGTAAAATGCTATTTATTGATCTAAACCCTCTTAAATCTTCTTTTTTTATAAAACCTCGCTCAGCTAATGTTGCATATAAAGCTGGTGAAGCATGTCCTTTTGATAAAACAAATCTATCTCTATTTTCATCTTTTGGTTCTATTGGACTTACATTCATTTCTAAAAAATATAATACTGTTAATATATCTGCTATAGATAATGAACCTCCTGGATGTCCAGATGATGCCATATACACCATTTCAACAATATTTTTTCTTATGCTTATAGTTTTTTCTTCAAGTTCTTTATACAATTCTTCTTTGTTTTCCATAATTTTTTAACCTTTCGTTTAATTTATTTTGTACCAAAAATTCTATCACCAGCATCACCCAAACCTGGTAATATGTAGCCTTTATCATTTAATTTTTCATCTAAAGATGCTACATATATTTGTATATCTGGATGTTCTGTTTGTAATCTTTTTATTCCTTCTGGTGCAGCAATCATACATAAGAATTTTATTTTTTTAACACCATCCGCCTTAATCATTTGAATTGCATCACATGCAGAACCTCCTGTTGCAAGCATTGGATCTACAACGATTACTTCTCTATTTGCTATATCTTTTGGAACTTTATAATAATATTTGTGAGGCTCTAAAGTAGTTTCGTCTCTATATAAACCAATATGCCCAATTTTTGCATTTGGTATTACATTTAATACTCCATCTATCATTCCCATACCAGCTCTTAATATTGGTATAAAGGCATATTTATTTTCATTTAATTTTCTTGTTTTCATTTTTAATAGTGGTGTTTCTATTTCACATTCTTCTAATTCAGCATCTTTTAATGCTTCATAGCAAAGAAATTCAGATAATTCACCAACAATCTCTCTAAACTCTTTTGTTCCAGTATTTTTATCTCTTAAAATTGATAATTTGTGTGTTACTAATGGATGATTTAAAATTACAGCTTCCATAAAAACCTCTTCTTTCTAAAAATAGATATATAAATTAATGTCTTTATATATCTATTTTTTATAATTATATTTGTTTTATTCTAACATTAAAATGGGAATATTCCTAATAAAAATCCTTTTGGCATATGCCAAATTACTATACCAGATGCAATTAACCATGCCCATAATGGAACTGAATTTGCTACATTTACTGCAAACTGCCATGCTGATGATAAACCAGATTTCATACCTTCTACACTAAATAAATCTTTTAACTTTGTTAAATCCATTCCAAATACATTACTTAAATCAATTTCCCAACCAAGTATATCTATTATATTAGATTTATCTGGTGCACTTTCGATTAATGAAATTGCATATCTAGCAACTTCTTTTGCTTGGAATTTTATTTCATAATAACGTGATTCATTTACTTCAAAATTATTGATATCTATATATTTAGTTGCAACTAATAAATTTTGTTTACTGAATAATTCTACTTTTGCACAACATTTTTCTATAAAATGCCCAGATGTATTAGTAATTTTGACTTTCAAACTTCCATTAACATTACTAGCTTTTGCTGATTCTACTGTAACATCTAAGTCTGAAGCTACACTTTCACCTGATGTTACTAATGTTCCATTTGATTCTCCATTTATTGTTGCATACATATTATTTATAAGTCCATTTTCTAAAACTATTGATAATATAAAAAATCCGACTAATAATAATAAGTACTTTAAAAAGTTTTTCATTGTACTCATAGTAATTTCCTCTATTCTTCTTTTATAAATCATTTTTATTATACAATATTCAAATTTTTTTGTAAAGCAAAACTATTATTATAATTCTATCTTTTTATTTAAATAAATTGAATATATATAGGTATGTAAAACTTTTTCTTCTAATTCATCTTCTAATGCTTTTTTGTATATTTCTAGTTGTTTGCTATATTTTTCTATTAATTCTTTTTCTTCTTTTACATAGTCTGTTTTGTAATCTACCAAAACCCATTCATCATTTGAATTTTTAAAATACAAATCTATAATTCCTTGCACTAACATATAATTATTTTTTTCGTTTTCTTTAAATTCTACATTTTTAAATATATCTTCTACTTTTAATTTAGTACAAAATGTTTTTTCTTTGTATATTTCCTTTGCTTTTTTTAATTCGTTTGCAAATTCAGAATTTAAAAATTGCAATATTTTTTCTCTATTTATACTTTTAGCCTGAACCTCTGATATACTATTATTTGCAACAAAACTTTGAATCAAATTTTCTAAACTACTAGAGTTATATTCCTTCTTAAAATCTATTTTCTGTAATATAAAATGTACTAAAGTTCCTTTTTCACTATTAGTAACTTTTTCTGTTTCAACTAAGAATTTAGGTTTCTGACTTTTTAAATCTAATTTATTTTTTATTAAAAATTCATTCTTAGTTTCATTTTTTTCTACCATGTCTGGTAAATCAAACATATACTGATCATTTAACAAATCCATTTCTAAATTATAAACAGTTTCATCATTTTCCATTTCTTTAATTTTACTTACTGTACTTTTTAATGGAAGTTTAGTAGAAATTTCATATTTGTATATTTGATTTAATTCATTATTTATTTTATCTACATCAATTTTTTTATTAAAATCAAATTCTTTTATTTCTATTTCATTTTCTTCACTATTATTTTTAAATTCATCTTTTGATATAATTTTCAAATCTATTTGATTTTTTAATTTGTCATTCTTGTAAATTAATTCTATCCAATCTGCATAAGTAATATATTTTTTTAACAAAATTGGATTTATTTTTTCTTTTGAATGATATATTTCTAATAATTCTTCTTTTTTATTTAATTCTTTTTCTATATCTTTTCCTATTCCAGTTATAATTAATTTTTCTTTTGCACGAGTTAATGCAACATACAAAATTCTCATTTCTTCTGATATAGATTCTTTTCTTGACAAAATTTTTATTGCTTGTTTTGCAGCTGTAGAATATTGTATTCTTCTTTCATAATTTATATATTCTGGTCCTAGTCCTAAATTTTGATGTAATAAAATTGTATCGTTTAAATCTTGTAAGTTAATTCTTTTTCCTGTACTAGATAGAAATACTATTGGAAATTCCAAACCTTTACTTTTGTGAATACTCATTATTCTAACTACATTTTCATTTTCGCCTATAATTTTAGCAGGTGATAAATCTCCACTTCCTACTCTTATTTTTTCTATAAATCTAATAAAATTAAATAAGCCTTTAAAACTAGAGTTTTCATAAGATTTTGCACTTTCAAATAATTTTTTTAAATTTGCTTTTCTTAATTCCCCATTAGGCATTAAAGACACATAATTGTAAAATCCTGTTTCTGTATATATATCCCAAATTAATTCAGCTAAATTCATATATTTGCTTTTGTTTTTCCAATTTTCTATTCTTTGTAAAAATAATTTTACTTTTTCTTGTAGCTTACCATTTAATTTTATACTAGAATCTACTAAGCTTCTATAAAAACTACTTTCTCTGTTTTCTAATCTTATTTCAATTAATTCATTATCTGTAAAAGCTCCTATTTCTGAACGCATTACAGATACAAGTGCAATGTCATCCATTGGATTATCTAATATTTTTAATGTATTTATAATTGTTTGTATTTCATAAGTATCTAAATATTCAGAATTTGCATCACTATATACTGGTATATTGTTTTTAATCAATTCTTTTTCATAAATTGGTGCTAAATTAGAAGTTGATCTAAGTAATATTACTATATCTTTATACATTACTTCTCTAAAGCCTTTTTTCTTATCTGAAATATCAATTTTGCTATCTATAATTTCTTTAATTTTTTGCGCAACAAGCTTTGCTTCCAATTCTTCTTTTTCAAGAACTTGATAACTTTCTTCATCATCTTCGTTAGAAATTTCAATGTTTTCTTTTTTGTCAAATTCACTATATTTTAAATTTTCATTTGAATTTTGTTCTTCTGAATCTTTCCAAATATCTTTTTCCTCTTCTTTTTCAGCCATATCTATTAAAAGCATTTCTGTTTTTGATTTTTCAAAATCTGAATAAGAATTTTCTTTTTCTTCAAAATTAGCTCCTAAATTCAAATACTCCTCTTCTGTGTAATCTAAATCTCCAAGTTCTTTGCTCATTATATTTTCAAAAATTATATTAGTAAAATCTAGAATATTTTTTCTACTTCTAAAGTTTTTAAATAATTGAATTTTTATACCCTTTCCTTGTTTTTCTTTAGTATATTTTTCATATTTTGATAAAAACAAATCCGGACAAGCTTGTCTAAATTTATATATACTTTGTTTAACATCTCCAACCATAAAAATATTATTTCCTTTAGAAATTGTAGATAATATGTATTCTTGGACTTGGTTACTATCTTGATATTCATCTATTGCTATTTCTTCAAATTTATCTTGATACATTTTTGCAATATCTGTTGGCACATTATTTCCATCTTCATCTTGTTTTACTAATATTTTTAATGCATAATGTTCAATATCATTAAAGTCTATCATGTTCTTATCTTTTTTTCTTTTTTTGAATTCTAAAGTAAACTTAGTTATTACTTCTTCTATACTTTTTAAAATATCATACATAGCATAAATATCTTCAAAAGCTTCTTTTGAATTATATAATAATATTTTTCCAATAACATCTTGTATCTTCTTTTTTACAGTATCTCTTGCTGATTTAGCCTTATCTTTCAAATCCATATTTACCTTATCTCTTGGCCAAGTATCAAATTTAAAAGTTTTTGAATATTCATAAGCTAAATCCCAAGATTTACTTGCATAATCATAAAAATCTTTTAATTTAGAAATATCTTTTTGAATTGTTAATGTAAATTTTTCTAATTCACTATGGTAAAAAATATTTTTCTCAACAATTTGTAAATTACAAATTGCATCATACAATTCTTCTTTTAATTCTTGTAATAAAATCTTTCCCCATTCTGTTTCTGAAAAATCAATTTCATTTTCTTCCTTCGCAAACATCTCTATTTTTTCGTCTAGCCATTTTTCTGGAAAAGGTGAACTTTGTATATATTTATAAATTCTTAAAATTAATTCTTTTAAAGCTTCATCTCCTCTATAATTAGTATATACTTCTATTAATTTCAAAAATTTTTCATCATTAACTTCATAAAGTTCTTCAAAAATATCTTCTAATACTTCTTGTCTTAAAAGCTCAATTTCTTCTTCTGAGCCTATTCTGAAGTTTGCAGGAATATCTATTTCATAGAAATAATTTCTAATTACATCTAAACAAAATGAATGTATTGTACATATATTTGACTTTCCTAATAAAACAATTTGTCTTTGCAAATTTTCATCAAATGGATTCTCATCTAGTTTTTTATAAATTGCTTCAAGTACTCTTTCTCTCATCTCTGATGCTGCAGCATTTGTAAATGTAACTACTAGCAATTTATCTATGTCTATTTTATCTTTTATAATTTTTTGAATGATTCTTTCAACTAAAACTGCTGTCTTTCCACTACCAGCAGCTGCTGCAACTAAAATATTTTCTCCTTTTTCATAAATTGCTAAATTCTGTTCTGCAGTCCATTTTACTTCATTTCCCATTTGTGATTTATAACTCCCTTTATATTTGTTTAAATTCTTTTTTTATTTTATAAATAGATACAATTGGATCTTCTTTTTCCAATCCATATCCCATTTGTTGTGAAGCTGCTCTACAACCATATTGACATATATTTTTTTTACTACAATATTTACAAAATACTGGTTCAATTTCTGACCATTGTTTTATTTTTTCTGACTTTAAAATATCTATCATTTTATTCTCAAATATATTTCCTAATATTTCTGGTGAATGATTACAAAATCTAATATTTCCATTCCTTGATAAAGTATATCTCCTATTTAAATTATTGAATCCACAATTTGAAAATACTATATTGGGATAGTCATCTGGATTTAATACACAATATGGTGTACATACTAAAGAATATAATCTTAAATTGTATTTTTCAGCAAATCTTTGGCTTTTTTTATAAGCCTCTTGTAGTTCTTCCACATCAGCTAAAACATCTTCATATTCATTACATCCGTTTCCACCAATGTTATATCGATTAATCATTATTCTCTTAATTCCTAAATTATATATAAATTCTAATGTTTTCTCTAAATCATTAACATTATATTTAGTTATAACTATTGGAACAACTACTTCTATGTTATTAGAAATAAGATTTTTAATTGCATATATGCTTTTATCAAAAGAACCTTTAATTCCATTTATATTTTCATGAATTGTTTTATTGTATGAATTTATCGTTATTTCCATCAAATCAACTTTTAATTTAGCTAATAGTTTTATTTTTTCACTATCTAATAATGTTGCATTTGTTATAATAGTAACCCTTTTATTTCTAGATTTAGCATACATAATGCAATCTAATAGTTCTTGAAAATTTGATGTAGGTTCACCACCGTGAAAATGTTATTTCATCACATTTTGCAGATTTCATAAATTGTTTTAATACTTTTTTAGGATTATATTTTTCAATATCTAATGTATCAGTATTTTCTTTTTTCCAATAATTATAACAATATTTACATTTTAAATTACATACAGTTGTCATTTCATATATTAATCCAGGTAGTTTAACCTTTTTTAACATCTTTTTTCTCCTTTTTTGACTTCTTCTTTTTTATTATAATTAATGAAATTAAAGCAATTACAATAACAACAGGTACTGCTATTATAAATACTTTTTCTAAGTTCATTGAATCTACTAGAACTTCTTTAGTATTTGTAGGTCCCGCATCGTAACAGGTTATAATAATAGGTTCATTTACATTTGTATTTGTTGCTTGAGCATTATTTTGAAAAAGAGAGCTCAAATTAATAAATAAGAAACTCATTATTATTCTTGAAATATTAGTCATAATAATTCTTATTTTTAAAAATATTTTTTTCATAAAAATTCCACCTTTTCTATACTGTACTATAATTATAACATTTTTTACATTTTTGTA
>ULTP01050728.1_pt1 | contig 11907 bp, 10 predicted proteins | sample 1957721 | NCBI WGS metagenome assembly ULTP01 (sample SAMEA4835737, study PRJEB28245) | human gut metagenome | biome: gut microbiome; material: fecal sample | place: Denmark | collected 2008 | reverse complement strand
TTTTGGTTATTTACCATGTCTACTTAAGAGGTATCATATCACTATTGACCTACTCCTGTTTTGTATTATCAGTTGCTATTCAGTTTTTATTACTTTCGTTTTGAAACAACATACATAACTGCTGCTGCAATACATCCAGCTAACGCAATAATTGCTATTACAAGCCATAATTTCCCATGATTTCTGTCCCCAGTGTTAATTGATGATGCATTTGTTTCATTTTCATCAAATGTATACTGGCTTGTTGTTTCTGATTCTATCTGACTGATGGTCTCTGTTTCAGATTCTTTAATACTCTCTGTCTCCAGTTCTGTCTCTTTAATACTCTCTGTCTCTGTTTCTGTCTCTTTAATGCTCTCTGTCTCCGGTTCTTTAACAGTAAAATGTGCACTCGCTGTTCCACTCGATGAAGCAATACCTATAACATGCTCTCCCGTCGATAATTTTTTTATTAAATCTGGATTAAGTGTTACAATAATACTTCCTGCTTTTACCGTATAATCCTTGTCTTTTACAAGCTCTCTGCCATCAAGTTCTACTTTTACAAAATCTGAAAATGCCGCATTAGACTTAAATGTAATTGCCTTATCGGAATTCTTATCAATTATACATTTATCACCAGCAATTATTTCTGGTGCCAGTTTCGATGTAACAACACTATCTTTGTCTATCTGCTTTGATGCATTTGAATCTGCAAAGTATTTTAAACATAAAGAGCAGTAATAATATTCAATATTACCTTCCTGAGTCACTGTAGCTGCTTTAGCTTCTACATGCTGTAACTTATGATTATCCTTATTTAATCCACCATATTCCTCATGACATACTTCACACACTGCACGGCTGATGCATGTTGCCACTCCACCACTATGAATATGCTCTGGAATGCCACCCTTTATTTCAAATGTGAGTATATTATTCTCGATTGAATTGACACTGATATAAATATCTCCGTAAATCCATATATCTTCACCTATTCCTAATGCTGCATCTGCCTTTGTGTTATACTGTCCACCAAGAACTTCATAATTCCATTTAGGTGATGAAAAATACATATTACTTGGAAACTTAGTGTCACTGTCTATAAGATAACATACCAGCCCTGATTTTAATGGAATTTTATCCACTCTGTTTCCATTAATCTTGAACATATGCTTATATTGAGAATCATATTTGTTACCATTATCCTCAAAATTTCTGTACTCAAGATACAATGTCTTACCCTTTTCCGGAATATCCATCTTATATCCTGTAATATTATCCGTACCTGAAGTTCCTAATGCTTTTAGACTATATTCTCCTTCGGACAAAATCGTCTTAATATCATTCTCATCAGCCCAGCCTAATACTTCTTTCTCCTTAAGAGACATAAACTGTGGAACTGGAGATATATGCTTTGCCATAACTGACATGAAATACACTGGTGACGCATTCTTTGAGTTATATAAATCCTTCAGCCCCATAATATGTCCCATTTCATGTACTGCTGTTGCAATTGATACAAATACCCGGTCATCCTCATCCTTAAATAAATATCCGTTAGTATCACCATCAGGCTTACAATACGAATTGGTTATCTGGACATATTTGTAACTATTAATAGTTTTTTTGCCGGTATTAACAGAAATATTATTAACATAATCTGTATAATTCCACAATGGTGATGACCAGCTTACTGATATATTACCTGACTCATTATTCTTATAAATAATTGTAATTGAATCAATTGCACCATTGTTATCTTTATCAAGCACACCATAGTCATAGTATACAGTATCATTATAATCAGATATTTTATTACCAGATGATATGGCATTATTAACAGCTTCTGACCACTCCTGCCTAAGCTCATACATTCTGCTTGCACGCTCCGAAGCATCTTTATAACCAATAGTATTAATATCGCTGTACTCTGCATAATACCCACGAGGATGTGAAAGTACAATTGAGCCGCCATTATCATATAGATATACACTTCTCATTCTTAATTTGTTATCTGATACACATCTGTAATAATCGCCTACACTATATGAACCTGCATTATATGAATTATCTGTTATTTTTCTAACAGAACTGCCTTCATATACATCATTTATAAATTCAGTTTCACCTGCAAATCTGGCAAATACCACTAAATTAGTAAAATTACTGTCGTCATCATCTGCCTGTATCCTGTCTTTATCACCTGTTAATAACAAAATTGACAGAAAAACAGTGCAAAATAACAGTATTAGTTTGATTTTTCTCATAAAAATTCCTTTCCATGTATAAACAAGCTAACTATTATATTGTCCGGTTTCTCTGTCAGAATCTTACCATATTATTAAATTTAATTCAAATAACTATTTTACGGCTTGCAAACTCCACAAGCTTCATATCCCATATCAATAATCTCCTGCCTGCTTCCTGTATAAATCTTTTTATTGGAAGCATCCATGCTCTTTGCACTGTTGCAGGATTCCTTATGGAACTTCTTAGTATTCGTATTAAGTACATATGTCTGCACATTTGCTTCTGCTGCAGTTGTTGACTTTGAAGCATCTGCAACTATTGAATCGTCCTGATGGCTGTCACCTGTTGCATAATCAATAGCAATTCCCGGCTGTGCATTAAAACAATACACATTGAAAAGAATTCCATCACCATTATCCTCAACTGACTTAGCCTCCATCTGCACACCGCTGGCAACAAGATTATCGCCAGAAAATACAGGTGTTACGCGGTACAGAACATGATTATTAGTTTCCTTTATGTAATCCGCCACCATATTTTCAAAAGGCAGCATACCATCAACATTAAGATATCTTGTTCCTGTAATCAGATTCTTTTCATTGGCATTCTCACCAGTAAGCTGATAACCTATAAGATGGCACCTGTTATACAGATATTTACCATCAACACTATCGTATTTTGCTGTCTGCCATCCCGTAGGTTTTACTTCACCAATTGCACCACGTTTCTCAGTAGGCATAATGTCTTTACCTATATTAGCAAATGCAGTAGTACATCTTCCAAGTTCATCCAGTTCTCCGTAACTCTCAAATGATATAGTCGTGAAGTCAGCATCATTAAATGCTGGGTTATTATCATTAATTACAACATACGGTTCACCCTGATATACTAAAGATGCCATATCATCTGCAACAGCCGTACTCTGAACCTCAGCACTCCCCACAGTACCAGCCTGATTATCCTTCTTAGAAGAGCATCCGCTTAACCCAAATCCGCTTCCTACAATAAAGAACACCAGTAAAAATGCGGTTACTCTCCTTATCACTTCTAACCTTATATTACGCATGTATTTTTCCTTATTTCTTTCTTACATATCTTTCTTCAGTAATTTTCTCATGAGAATTACCCTCAAAATCAGTAGAACCCTCCAGCTTAAAATCATTAAGCATGTCCTTAGGAAACTTCACATCAGAAGGATACTTCCTGTTCCACTTATACAGATAAACCTCATCCACCATATCCTCATAAGAAACAATCTCAGAGTCCTCAACAAAACAGAAATCATCCCTTCCGGCAAAACCAAACTCCTGATTAACCTCAAGATTCTCATAATCACAAAAAAGCTGCTTGCTATATAAAGAAAGCCATAACTTCCCGCCATCAAGCATCTTAATAATATGCTCATTAAGAACACTGTCCTTAGAAACTCGTCTGTTATTAAACATAATTCCATAATCATCATCAACAATAGATATAACCTTCATAATGTCCTCCTTCTTTTATGTCCAGCAAGGTGTGACTGGGTTGGATAAAGGACTTTCTTAAAGGTGGAACGTGTCATTAAGACGCTGTACGGATTTTATCCGCGTTACAGTCACCGTCCGCAACCGGCGCATACTCGCCATCCATGGCTCGAATGCGCCTTTTTCTCACATCGTGTGCGAAAATTGCTACACATTTTATAAAATCCTACAGCCTCTAAACTCCACTTGAACCTTCAAGAAAGTCCTTTATCCAACCCAGTCACATCCTCCCCATCACAAACACAGTTGCTCTACACGACCATAGCTCAATCCCGCCACCACACCAGCAAGGGAGCAATGCGACCAACGCTGAACCACGCATCTCACCCCACCACAAAAGCGAGGGAGCCAAAGCGACCAACGCTGACAGGTAAAAACTCCCCGGGGTGGTGGGCTGGGTGTGGTTGTGTGGTTTAATTGGAAACCGTGTGAAGACGCCGGTACTTAGTGCGTGGGGAGAGCCGCCGCAAGGCGGCAAATCCCCACAAACTTAGTACCCGCTGCGTCTTCGCCCGAGCGGGAGCGCGTTTTCAATTAAACCATACAGCCATCCCCAGCCCCCTCTCCGGGGAGCCATTTCTTACCTACTTCTTAAAGGGAAACCTCCCCGATTCCAGCCTCTTCTTAAGCATCACCCCACCTATCGTCTGAGGCTGCTTAGCCGGACTATTTTCAGCTTCTCTTTCCTCCGCTTCTGCAATTCTGCGGCGAATCTCTTCCATCTTGTTATCCATTGCAGCAATCTGATCTGCACATGAAGACAATTCTGCAGCCAGCTGTTCTGCTTCAGAATCTGGAATATTCTTCTTATAACGAACCTTATGCTCCACGCTCGCCCAGAAATCCATGGCAATTGTACGGAACTGAACCTCAACCTTCATCATCTTCTTTTCATTCTGAAGGAATATCGGTATCTCAATTATAAGGTGAAGACTTCTGTAACCGCTTGGCTTAGGATTCTTGATATAATCCTTTCTCTCGACAAGCACTACATCGTCCTGCTTTAACAGGCAGTCGGCAAGCATATAGATATCTTCCGGGAAAGAGCATATTACTCTTACCCCCGCAATATCTCTTATACCTTCCTCAATGCCTTCCATTGTTATAGGAATATTTTTCTTCTTCGCCTTCTTAAATATGCCATCCATAGACTTAATTCTGCTCTTGATACTCTCAATAGGATTTCTGTCATACTGTAATGAGAACTCCTCATTAAGCACCTTGAACTTAGTCTCAACCTCCATAATGGCGCATCTGTAATAAGCCATCAGTGTGTTAAACGGCATAATATTTTCTTTTAATAACTCAATCATTTCATCAGAAAGGAGATTCTCTTTAATGAATCTTTCCTGTTCCTGCTTGAGTATCTCTTCTAATAACATAGTAACCCCTTTTACCTTTGATGCATCTTAAAGTGCCTTCTTAATAGCAGCTAAAAGCTCATCATATGTATCAAATGCCTCTAATTCAGGATTATCAGCCTTAATCTGCTCTGTACTCTTAAAGAGGAAGCCTGCCTTGCTTGCCTTAATCATTCCTAAGTCATTGTGGCTGTCTCCTGATGCAATAGTATCATAACCAATAGACTGTAAAGCCTTAACTGTTGTAAGCTTTGACTGCTCACAACGCATCTTGAAACCTGTAATCTCACCATTGTCAGCGACCTCAAGTGAATTACAGAAAATAGTTGGCCAGCCCAGCTTCTTCATAAGCGGAGTAGCAAACTGTGTAAATGTATCTGAAATAATGATAACCTGTGTTATACTTCTTAATTCATCAAGGAATTCCTTTGCTCCCGGAATTGGGTCAATCTTAGCAATAGTATCCTGAATTTCTTTAAGTCCAAGACCATGCTCCTTAAGAATACCAAGTCTCCAGTTCATAAGCTTATCATAATCTGGTTCGTCTCTTGTTGTTCTCTTAAGCTCTGGGATTCCGCTTGCCTCTGCAAATGCAATCCATATCTCTGGTACAAGAACGCCCTCAAGGTCTAAACATACAATATTCATATCATTATCTCCTCGCTTATTATTCTTAGATACACTCGTATCTCATGTGTTATTTCACTTATATTATTGTAACCCACTACCTGTCAAAACTCAATATGCCATTTCTAAGTCTTTCAAGCCCATCCATTAAAGTTGTCTTAGGACATGCAACATTCAGTCTTAAGAAATGTTTTCCATCTCCGCCAAAGCCTTCTCCCGCTGACAGGAAAAGTCCTGTATTCTTTCTTATATATGCCGCAAGCCTTGTTGAATTGTCTGTGATATCAGACACATCAAGCCAACAAAGATAAGTTGCATGTGATTCCACCATTGACACTCTCGGAATATTGTCTTTTATGAACTTTTCGGTAATCTGTTTATTCTCGTAGATATATTCTCTTAACTGCTCAAGCCATTCCTCACCCTTTGTAAATGCAGCTATAGCCGCATCAACTGCGAAAACATTTGGCTCAGCTACCTCATCGGTATTGATTGCACGCCAAACCTTGTGACGGAGTCGCTCATCCGGCACACATATTGCTGCTGTCTGTAAGCCTGCCATGTTAAATATTTTCGTAGGTGCTATGCATGTTACAGATATATTCTTACACACCTCCGAAACACTTGCAAATGGCACATAATCAATGCCCGGGTCTGTAAGCTCGCAGTGAATCTCATCAGATATAACAACGACTCCATACTTGTAAGCAAGCTCTCCGATACGTGCAAGTTCTTCCTTTCTCCATACATTTCCACCCGGATTCTGTGGGTTGCACAGAATAAGAAGTGTTGTCTGTGGGTTCTTGAGCTTAACTTCAAGGTCTTCAAAATCTATTACATACCTGCCATTCTCATATGCAAGCTGGCTCTGTAACACATTTCTGCCATTATTAAGAATACTGTTAAAGAAAATGTTGTATACAGGTGTCATGATTACAACATTCTCTGCTGGTGTCGTAAGCTTTCTTACAGAGCTTGATATTGCAGGTATAACGCCTGTTACGAACATAAGCCAGTCGTCTTCCATCCTGAAATTGTGGCGTCTTTCCCACCAGCCTGTGTATGCATCATACCAGTCCTTTGATATCTCAGTATAACCGTATACACCGATGTCTGCCTTTGCCTTAATAGCCTCCGTTATCTCAGGTGCTGTCTTAAAATCCATGTCAGCAACCCACATAGGAAGCTCATTCTCTGCCACATTCCATTTTAAAGAATCCGTATTACGGCGGTTCACTACTGTATCAAAATCATATTTCATTCTCGGATTTCCCTTCTTAATTCTACTTATTAATTCCTGCATACTATCTTAGTAAGCGAAGGATCAACCTTATCCTTCTCAATTATAAGCTTATCTATACTGTCTGCTGTTATCGTTCCGGAAGTTGGATTTAACACGCTGTCAACCCTGCTGGTGATATCAGCATCTACAGTTGAATACTCGAAAGCAAGTGTTGTATTAATAAGCTTGCAGTTCTCCATAACAAGATTATCAATGTAACACAATCCCTGAAGGCTCTCTATTGTACAGTTAATAAACGTAAGATTCTTTGAATTCCAGCCAAGGTACTCACCTGAAATGTATGAATCATACACTGTTATATTTTCAGCATTCCAGAAAGCATCCTTGCTCATAAGTCTTGAATTTCTTATCTCAAGATTCTTACTTCCGTCAAATGGATAATTGCCAACAAGCTTAAGACCATCTATATTCATATCGTTGCTGTTCATTGCAAAATAATTACCCTTTGCCACTACATTTGTCATAGTAACATTATCACAGCTCCAGAGAGTTTCCTCTGCATTGACAAATTCCACATTCTTAAGGCCTAATCTGTTACATCTTCTGAAATTCTTAGGTGCTTCAATAATTGTATCCTCAACGTTAATATCGTTAGTGTACCATACTCCTGCTCTTCCCATCTCAAAGAAATAACAGTCCTTTACATTGACATTGTTGCAGTACCAGAGTGGATATTTCCACTTAAAGCTGCTGTTTACAAGCTCTATATTACTGCTCTCTTTTAATGGAGACTCACCATCATCAAATATAGAATCTTCAATACGAAGGTCTTTGCTTGCAAAAAGAGCACGTTCTCCTGTAAGAAGCTGCTGCTTAACTAATTTCTTTTCCATATTTACTCCATTCTTATCTACAAACATTAAAACCCAATCACCATATTATAAGTGATTGGGTTACATTCTAAACATTCTTAAGGTTCTCTACCATCTCTTCCATTGTGTGCCAGCCAAGTACTGCACATTTAACTCTTGCTGGCATATGAGAGATATCTCTTAATGCTCCGGCTTCATCAAGCTCATCAATCTCTTCCTCAGTTGCCTCATCCTTAATCATCTTAAGGAAAAGTTCTGAAAGATGTACAGCCTCATCAATAGGCTTTCCAATGATAAGCTCAAGCATTATATCTGCTGATGCCTGCGATATTGCGCAACCATCTCCTGTAAATGCCCCATCAACAATAGTTTTCTTAGCATCATCAAACTTAAGCTTTAAGATAATGTCGTCTCCACAGCTTGGATTAACACCCTCAAGCTCTAAGTCTGCATTGTCTATATCATGCTTATGATATGGATGCATGTTATGGTCCGTAAGAACCTCATTATAAAAAGTTTTAGTCTCCATATCCCATAAGCCCCCTGATCTTAGATAGTTCTTCTATAAAATGCTGTACTTCTTCTTCTGTGTTATAGAAAGCAAAGCTTGCTCTCGTTGTTGAATTAACCTTAAGGAAATCCATTAATGGCTGTGCACAGTGATGTCCTGCTCTTACTGCAATATGCTGTGAATCAAGTATAGAAGCAACATCATGTGGGTGTACTCCGTCAATTGTAAATGTGACTATACCCTCATGGTCTTCTGCCTTCGAAGAACCTATTAAGTTGACTCCCTTCATGTCATTAATGGCATCAACAGCAATCTTAGTAAGCTTTCGCTCCTGTGCCATAATTGTGTCAAATCCAACATTGTTAATATAATCAATTGCCGCATGAAGTCCGACTGCACCGCCAGTATTAACAGTTCCTGCCTCAAACTTATGTGGAACCTCTGCATATTTAACTCTGTCCCAGTGAACAATCTCAATCATCTCACCACCGCTTAAGAATGGTGGCATCTTGTCAAGAATATCTTTCTTGCCATATAATGCTCCGATTCCCATAGGTGCTAACATCTTATGTCCAGAAAATACAAGGAAGTCAACATCAAGGTCTGTTACATTAACCGGCATATGAGGAACACTCTGTGCTCCGTCAGCCACAATAACCGCACCATGTGCATGTGCAACCTCTGCAATATGCTTTATATCATTAACTCTTCCTAATACATTAGAAACCTGGGTAACTGCTACAAGCCTAGTCTTATCTGTAATAACCTCTAAAGACTTGTCTGTAATCTCTCCATTCTCATCAGGTGTAAGCTGCTTTAATACCGCTCCACATTTTTCTGCAACCTGCTTCCATGGAAGGAAATTGCTGTGGTGTTCCATAACACTAACAACTATCTCATCACCCTCTTTAATGAAATTCATTCCATAACTGTATGCAATTAAGTTAAGACTCTCTGTAGCATTTCTTGTAAATACTATCTGGCTTGCATCTTTAGCACCAATAAACTGAGCTACTGCCTTTCTTGCATTCTCATAACTTTCTGTAGCAATCTCACTTAATTCGTATACACCTCTGAACGGATTGGCGTTCATCTCCTGATAATACTTATTAACTGCATCAAGAACAGCCTGTGGCTTCTGTGTAGTCGCTGCATTATCAAGATATGCAATATTGCTTCCCGAAATAAGTGGGAAATCTTTTCTTATAGACTCAATCGTCTTACTTAACTCACTCATTAATAAACCTCTTTAATGTAGTCATGTATCTCGTTCCTGATACCATCATCAGGGATTTTGCCGCATACAGCTAAAAGCTTAGCTGCTGCCAGCATATTATAACATTCTTGTGCCGGTATTCCTCTTGATTCAAGATAGAATAAAAGCTCCTCATCAGGCTTTCCTATAGTTGCACCGTGATTACCGACAACATCTTCTTCTGCACATAGAATAATAGGAATAGTCTGGTTGACACATTTTTCATCAATAAGAAGAACTTCTTCCTTCTCATTACCTACAGAACCTGCTGAACCCTTAACGAAATCAATAGTTCCTCTGAACAGCTTAAATGCTGTATCTCTCAATGCACCTGCCGCATTGATTGCACATTCTGTCTTCTTGCCGATATGTCTTACGCAGTAGTTCATATCAAGTCTTTCTTTACCTGCTGCAACATATCCAATCTCTGCAGACATAGAACTTCCATCACCTGCAAGCTTAATCTCACAGCCTTCGTATCTGTTCTTTCCGCTTAAATAAAGCTGCACAAGTTCAATTCTTGCACCATCTTCACAGTAACCACCGATATCATTAATAAATGTTGTCTCACTGCCTACCCTCTGAATCTGGATAAGACGGATAACCGAATCCTTGGCAGCATATAATCTTGTCTGTACTGCTGCAAAGCCTTCTCCATCTTTATCTCCATTAAAATCCATGTAAACATCAATGCTGGCATTCTCTTTAGTCTCAATACCAACAACATTAATGTCTGCATTGTTCCTGCCATAATTGAAATCAAGTCTTACGAAGCCTGCATTCTTCTTATCTGTTATATAATATACAGGTTCAGTCTGTGATTTCCTAGCTGCCTCTGTAATCTCCTGACCACATCCACCAATGATATTGTCAAGCTCACCATTATTAAGCTTTCCATCATCAATGAGACTTACATCATTAACAGAAGCATTTAACTCACCTGTACGATTAATCACAACCTCTCCAACCCTGCTCTGGTTCATATGAAGATGATTCCATGTCTTGGCTGGGATACGGTTTATTATCATGTCCTTTTCTTCGATACCTATCATATCATATTCCTCACTCTGATTAACTTAACCAATGCTGCCCTTCATCTCAAGACGGATAAGATTATTCATCTCCATTGCATACTCAAGTGGAAGCTCCTTAGATACATTATCAGCAAATCCTGAAACAATCATTGCTCTCGCATCATCTTCCGGAATTCCTCTTGACATAAGATAAAATACAGCATCATCACTGATTCGTCCAATTGTTGCCTCATGTCCTACATCCGCATCATTAACACGGATATCCATAGCCGGAATTGTATCAGATCTTGAAATATCATCTATCATAAGTGACTGACATGAAACTGATGATTTACTCTTCTTAGCCTTGGTAGTCATTGTTACCGCACTTCTGAAAGTACTGATTCCGCCACCCTTAGATATTGACTTAGTACTTACAACTGATGTTGTACCTGGTGCATTATGAACTACCTTCATACCTGTATCAAGGTTCTGTCCTGCTCCTGCAAATGTAATTCCTGTGAATTCACAGCTTGAGCGTTCTCCATTAAGGATACTCATAGGATACAGATATGATACATGCGAACCAAATGAGCCTGAAACCCATTCAATCTTACCACCTTCAGCAACAGTTGCTCTCTTAGTGTTAAGATTATACATATTCTTGCTCCAGTTCTCAATTGTTGAGTAACGAAGCTTTGCATTCTTAGCCACAAAAAGTTCAACCGCACCTGCATGAAGATTGGCAACATTATATTTAGGTGCTGAACATCCTTCAATAAAGTGAAGACTTGCACCCTCATCAACAATAATAAGTGTATGCTCAAACTGACCTGCTCCTGCAGCATTAAGTCTGAAATATGACTGCAGAGGAATCTCAAGATTAACTCCCTTTGGTACATACACAAATGAACCACCAGACCATACAGCTCCGTGAAGTGCTGCGAACTTATGATCCTGTGGTGTAATAAGCTTCATAAAATGCTCGTGTACCATATCTGCATATTCACCTGTAAGTGCACTTTCCATATCAGTGTATACAACACCCTGGTCAGCAACCTCCTTACGGACATTATGGTATACAAGCTCTGAGTCGTACTGTGCTCCAACTCCGGCTAACGACTCTCTCTCCGCCTTAGGAATCCCTAATCTGTCAAATGTATCCTTAATCTCTTCTGGTACATCCTTCCAGTCACCCTTCATATTCGTATTGGCACGAACATAAGTAGCAATATTATCCATATTGAGTCCATCAATAGACGGACCCCAG
>ULTP01023031.1_pt1 | contig 11916 bp, 10 predicted proteins | sample 1957721 | NCBI WGS metagenome assembly ULTP01 (sample SAMEA4835737, study PRJEB28245) | human gut metagenome | biome: gut microbiome; material: fecal sample | place: Denmark | collected 2008 | reverse complement strand
CCGCCAGTACAGGGACGGTAACATGCAAGTGTGGAGCGTACCCGCAGGTGTTACCGCCAAAACACAAGTAGCCTTGGGAGGAAACCAATATCTTATTCCCGAGCTGACTGTCTCCTATGTGGGAGATGTCTCCCGGACGAATCCTTCCGTAAAATCCTCCATTTATGGAGTTGAAGTTAAATCGGAAGGAAGCAATCCGGGCAGAAGCGCTTTCATGATGAATGCCGGAACCAACTGGGTTATCAATCAAAACTGGAGCGTTGGAGCATTCTACACTCTGGAAGCCAGAAGCAGCCAGGTGAATCAATCCGCTTCACTTTCGACAAGGTACAGCTTCTAAAATAGACAAAGAACAGTCATCAAGGGATGGAATCAGCAATGGTTCCACCCTTTTTCATTTCTATATCCATCCCCCTATTCCCAGCCATACTGGGTACGGCAAATGTCAGGTACCCCTAAATTAAATGTATTCCCCCATTTGATAGCCTACCCAGGAATTGATACAATCGGTAGACAACTCCTATTTTGATCAAACATCCAAACAGGAAACAAAAGAGGATGCTTTTCGATGAACCCGCTTTGTCTGGCTCGTCATCCGTATAGCGATGGGAGGATAGCGTGCTTCCCTGATGGTCGCAAATGAAGAGGGCATTTCCCTTGAGTATGGAAACAACCTCAGAAGAGAATCCCAGCAGTTTTCCTTTTTGGGAGAATAGGGTTTGTCCTTCATGGGATATTACACAGACATGTGTTCCTTGTTGGTATGCAGTTCCGGTCATGAATCCATCATGTCGTGAAATATGAAACTTGTACGCGATAAAATCGCAATAACAGACAATTATTCTATCGCAATGAGCAGTTATTTCCCTGACTTGATAGGAGGAATATCCTGACAGAAAAAAGCTACATCCCTATTCAGTTTTTCCGCGATTTCGCAGATGGTATAAAATGTGATGTTGCGCTCTCCCCGTTCAATGCTGCCGTAGTAGCTTCTATCCAAATTGGCAACATGCGCAAATCCTTCCTGAGAGAATCCCTGGGCTTTTCTCTCGTTTCTGATCCTTTCTCCTAATTCTTTGAGTACATTTTGCTTGGACATCTATTCATTATCGCAGAAATGAGAAATTTATGTCCACGGCCTAAAATACCTCTTTACGGTTGCGAAAATATACGATATTCAAACGTTATCACCTACCAACCAAGAGGATGAATAACCAAAATTGATTATGAAGTTACATCTGCCTACAGTACTGCTGGCGACCGTGCTTGCCTGCATTTCGCAACCGGTCATCGCTACAGAAACAATCAACCTCAATACCCATAACTGGGATCAATATATCGGAGATTATGGGAATCCGGGATATCCTCGATTTGATAATGTTAACCTGAGCCTTAACGGTAACTGGTCAGTCAATTTTGATAAATTCTATAATCTTACTTGGGGCGCATCAGATAATGGTTCCTATACTTTGACAGGACAAGGGACCATGGATTTCAAGGACGAGGTGTTCACCATATCTGGTGGAAGCTCAAAAACCCTGGCTACAGGTAATGCCAAATATACGATTGGTTCCGGCATTGTTCTCAAAAATGCAACGCTGGAAGCGTGGGGAGGAGCACAAGTAACATTCAATGGTTCTCTCTCTACTGAAACCAATCGAGAAACTCCCTGTTCTTTCTCGGTTTATTCATTTGACGAACATCACTCTGTCCTCGACTTGAGAGGAGCTACAATCAAGGATAGTGATTTCGTTAAACTGGAATTTGACCAGGGAACCATTATCAGGGATCAATATACTATATCTGCAACACACGGTCTCGAAATTTGGTATTCTTCAAATTCTACATTTACAGGAAAATCCATTCTGCAAGGAAACCTGACGTTGGCAAACGATGGGAAAGTAACTGTTTGGGGAAATAATGATGCATTGTATCCCAATATGTCCATTACGGGTACTTTGTCCATTACCGGGAATACCAAAATAGAGTTTTTCAATGATAGTCCGGCAAATGGAGTTTACTTAAATCCTGAATCCGGGACTGTCGTATTTTACTGTAAAAATATTACGGGAGACACCGGGCTTTTGAGCGCCATTGAAAGCACATGGACATATGATGACGAAACAATATCCCGGAATATCTCCGACAAAAAATTCGTATCCATCACCCAAACGGATGGACGTTATGCTCTGACACTGGTTGACAACGGTTATAATCCCGGTCAACCGGAACAACCGGAAACCGTTATTACAGACGGCAAAGCTCCCGATACTCTTTCCAAGGATGTTGTCGTCTCTTTGAGTAATGGGGGAAGCGTTGATGCAACGGAAACCATCAGAGGACTCAACAATTCCTGCATTAGTGGAACGGGAGGGAATTTGGTTACTACGGATACACAAACATTCTCCATGAATGGTTCCGATACACTCGGATTCAGTATTGTAGGGACAAACGGAAATGCAGGCGCGGATATCCAAGTAGGCCAGACGGGAGGAAACATTACGGATGCCGCCATTGTTTTAACTGGCGACAAATATGAATCCAGACAGGTCAATGTTCAGAGCGGCCTTTTGGAAATTGGTCAAAACACCATTCTTGGAACAGATGATTCCATACTGACGATTGGATCTTCGAATGCTTCCGATGGTACAGTTACTGCATCCGTCAATAACAGGGGGACAATCAACAATGACGTTACCATCAATTCCGGTGCATCGCTGGACAACAGGAATAACATTAATGGAGATGTTCTTGTCAATGCATCATCCATTTTGAGCAACCATGGAACGGTGAAGGGGGATGTAACGGTATCTGAAAACGCTTCTGTTAATGGCAGCGGTACCTTTGGTTCAACCATTCTCCAATCCAATGCTCTTCTCTATGTCGGCAACAGTCCGGGATTCCAACGACATGGGGATTTGATGCTAAATGACGGCTCAAGGCTCGGTTTTTATCTGGACGGCATTACCGCTGCGACATTGGAGAATCACGGTTCAGGTACATATTCCAATCTTTCCGTGACCAACACATTGAATTTGAATGGAACAGTGAATGCCGAAGTAGAAGTAGGCTTAGGTATTTTAGCCGCAGGGATGGAAGCGTTTACTCTGGATCTTATCAAAACGGAAGGAACGGTTTCCGGTAATGGTGATTTTGTCCTTTCCCTGAATGATGAAAACCATCTCCTGAAGGAAGGCAGTCTTCTCTGGGATTCTACTACAGGCATACTCAGTTTCACAGGACAGGTGGACGAAGCCGTAGCGGCCGCTCTGGTCGGCAAGGACGGCTCCAATATCGCCAATTCCCTGTGGTCAAGTACCAGCGTCGTCAAAAGCTTCGGCCAAACGGTTGTTTCTCAATTCAAGGTCACCCAACCGGGAGATTCCAATGTATGGGTAAGCGGACTTGGAGATTTTGTCTCCATGGGTTCTACCTCTCATTCTGATGGTTTCCAGTATAACGGAGGCGGGTATGCGGCAGGGATTGACTACGCCTGGACGAAGAAATTCCGTACTGGCATTGCCTTCGGTCAAACATTCGGAACGTTCAAATCCGACGATAACCAGGCATCCATCAAGCAGGATAGCATCATGACCGGTCTTTATGCCAATTACCTTGAAATATTGTGCGACAAGCAGAGTTTGGGATTGAGCGGATACTTCGCCTATGGTTCGGTGGAAAACAGGGCCAACACTTTCGTTGGTAATTCTGCATATCTGCCCGGTCAGGCAAAATGGGATGACGACGTGTTCTCCTTTGGTCTTAAAGCAGACTGGAACATCAAAGTCACCGACAAGACAACGCTGACGTCGTTCATTGGGATTGATTACGTCCATGGAGCACAGGAAAACTTCACGGAAACATACGACAATGGAAGCCGCCAGTATAGGGACGGCAACATGCAGGTATGGAGTGTTCCGGTAGGCATTACGGTCAAAAAGGAAGTATCGGTAGGAGGCGGACAGCTTCTTCTCCCAGAACTGACGCTCGCCTATGTCGGGGATGTCTCCAGAACGAATCCTTCGGTCAAATCCACTATCTATAGAATCGACAACAAGCACGAAGGAAGCAATCCGGGCAGAAGCGCTTTCACGATGAATGCCGGGACCAACTGGGTTATCAATCAAAACTGGAGCGTTGGAGCATTCTACACTCTGGAAGCCAGAAGCAGCCAGGTGAACCAATCCGCCTCACTTTCGGCAAGGTACAGCTTCTAATTAGACAAATAACAGTCACCCAAGGATGGAATCAGCAATGGTTCCATCTTTTTTCATTTTTACGCCCATATGCTATTCCTCGCCATACAGGGCACGGCAAATGGCATGGTACCCCCACCAAACCAAACACACTCCCCCAATTGGCAGCCTATCCTGTTTGGTCTCAACATATACAAGGAGACTTCCACACAAAGGGGGTATTTTCTCAAATGCTTCAAAATTGTTTTTCCGAAAAATGGAAAAATTTTTCTTCATTAGGAAATGTATCAATTGGGAAAAGAGGAAAGCCCATTTAGCCATTTGTAAGGCAAAATTAATTTTGACGGTAAATTTTCAGATTTACGTAGGTTAATACCTATCATACCTATGAAATCCTTACAAATGATCCTAGAGATATTCAGAATAAAATAACCTGCGTATAGATGATTCTCCATATACAGTAATCTGCATTTTCCAAGACATGTATTCTTCAAATGATCCTGTGCAATGGTGTAATGAAGAAATATAAAACAGGCTTAAAATTTACAAGTATATTGTAATGAACAAGTTATGAAAACATGGTCTCATACGATGTATATTAATAATAATTGGAGAGAAAATTTTCTCCTGTATACCTGCATTTAATCCTTTATAAGAATTCCCGAGGGCAATCCGTTTTGTACGAAGATATTTTCGAAAAATTATTGAAAGTATCTAATGTATTATCTATTAATAGCCTAATTTGAACTTGTCGCTTTAATACTATCAAAAATAAGATCACTTATTTCTTCAAAATTTCCTTTGTGACATTTTATTCTTAAATTGCTGGCTATAGATAGTGTATATATTATATCATGCCTTAATAGGTCGACTTTTAATGATATTATCCTAGCCTCTTTTTTTCTTAACATCTTATTTAAAAATTTATTAAGATCTCTTTCTCCCTGTACCGCTATACGAGCGGTAATGTTTTTTGTCAGTCGAATATCGCTTACATCAATGTATTTTATATTTATTTCATCAAAATGTATTTTTAGATTATTAATGAAATCATATAAATTCAATTGTATGGGTGAAATTGAAATTTTGAAATCCGATATTTCAGCCAAAAAGTTAAAGAAAGATATATAGCTTTTTGCAGGCGTATCTACCCTTAAATAAGAATCTTTTATGAAAAAATCTAGGATCAATAATTTTGTATAATTTTCAAAAAATATTTCTTGGTTGGGTAATTCTATTTCTCTTGTTAAGATAGTTTTTTCGATAAATCTAGATTTTATGAATTCATTTCCAATTATTTCTACAAAAAAACCTCTAGAAAAACCATCCTTACCTATAAATTGATTTTCTCTTAAATATGCTCCAAGTAGAGGCAGGCTATATTTTCCAGAAATTTTGAAGCATCTATATTGCATAACTGTCAAGATTCCGTTTCTTCGAAATTTAGAATTTTCTCATATGTCTTATATGAGGCATTTTCGAGTAAATGACTTAGTCTACGCCTGTCTTCGGGGGTAGGTTGTCTAACGTTTTTTGCATATCCTTCTCGATTTCTTTTCATGGGGAAAATCCCACGAACAGAATATTTATAATTTTTGCCTTCTACGGGATTTTCCATTAAGGCTTCTAAAGCTACTTTTTCTTTACTGTTTTTTACTATCCATACAACACGTGAAAAATAAAATCCTGAGTCTAAAAACGATCTCAATTCTTCAGAGTGCAATAATCCTTCCCCATCCAAAGAAGCTTTTTTTAGAAAAGATTTTGCCTTTGCTTCCATGGTTTCTTTTTCTATTTCTTCTAGCCCCTCTGCGTCTTCATTATCTTGATCTTCAGTAAATCCAATATCGTTAGCTTTGTTTTCAAGACCAACTTTAATTACGTCTTCAAAATTATATCCTTCTAAAGAACGCATAAGTTCTCTAAAAAACAAAGTTCGCTTTTCTCTTGAAAAATTTGACAAATCAATTTCTTTAATTTGAATATCTTCCTCGTTTTCGTCTTCAATCAATCCCAAAAGATTTCCAACTACATCCCTTAAGCGCTCATTTGCAGGATATCTAAATTTAATAAATCCTTTTTCTTTGATGATTTCAATTTTAGCTTCTTTTTCTTGTCGCTGCCTTAAAGGTGTTTTTCCATAATCGAATTCAACATAGTTCACGTTAATGTAAATTTTGCCTGAAGAATCAGTTTCTACATTAATGATTTCTCCATTCTTTTCTCTTTTATCTTGTAACTTATTTGTCAACTCATTTATTTTTATAGCGTTTAGATCTATAGAAGAGTTATTAATAGATTTAAATTCACTTTTTTCGTTTCTTGCATGTACTTCTATCAAGTTCAATAACTCTTCAAAATCATTAAAAGACAACTTCCGCATAGAAATTTCTTCTACTATTTCATCGCGAGAGAGGTCATTTGATATGAAAATTCCTCTATCTGCTAAAAAAACAAGTAGGTATTCGGCGCTTGGTTTTCGGGAAGAGGCCAGTAATGCATCCCTGACATCTCTATATGTTGGATAACAGATTGTTCCTCGGGCTATCATCGTATTGTCATTCCTATTTCAGTTGTTGAGAATACTTTTATCACATTCGTCATTGTAGAAAATGATATTTTATTAAACTTTTCAACCAATTCTTTATGATTGCTACTATAAAGAGAATATCGATCAATTAAGTTGTTTTTATATTCATTCAAAGCTCTTTCAAAATTTGTTATTGCATTGGGTGAAGCTTGAGGGGATCGTATTTCGATTTTTTGGCTATTAGCCAATAACTGATAGAAAGATAGCATGTCTATTAGATATAGAAATTCCTGAGGTTTCTCTCCTGATCCTTTATAATAGACAATAGTGGATGGCATTTTACCGTCCTCTAAGCTATATCGTAAAATTTGCCACGGTTCTTTCAGCGATTGTAATGTTGCACCACTTTTTTTCTCAAGGACTATTTTTCTTTTAAAATCTGCATCTGGATAAAAGAAATAACAGTTTTCAAGAGAAGGAATAGCTCTTTTTCCACTTAATGTTAACATGTCATTGCAGATATTATTGAGATAGTTAATATCATCTGGAGAGAGTATGGAAATTTTAACTGATCTCGATATTTTAGGAAGATCGTCTCTGATGCCATCTAAAAGAGATTTAAACTCATGATTAACTAATGAGTCATGATTGTAAATAAATAATAAGCCTTGTATTTCTACCGATTCAGCTTCTAAAGCAGTGTATTTATTCTTCCACTCTTGATCTACCTGAGCACATTCTACGGCTTTGGTTAATGAGATTAGGGCCTCTTTGACCGATGTGTAGGATATTGAACTTACGGAGTAACTTTTTAGATCTGTAAGTAAATAAATCCGTTTAGAGGAGTACGGGTCTTTATATGAAAAAACGACATCTGCTGGATGAGTTTTGAGTTTATGTAAATCCGAACAAACGCATGGGTTATTTTCATTCATTGGGCCGTGTTGGGACCATTTGAAAATACCAAAAAGTTCATTGGCCAACAATTCAGCCATCTTGGAGACATTTGAGGTTTCAGACATATGTAATAGTGAGTATTATAGAAAATGCTGGGACTGGTGTCAAAATAATCAATCCTACTTTTCAATATTTTCCCCATTTCTTCCCCATACCCCCTACAAACAAAAACCGCAATATACTCATCACGAATATATTGCGGCGGAAAATTGATGGCGGACAGGGAGGGATTCGAACCCTCGGTACCGGTTTGCGGTACACACACTTTCCAGGCGTGCTCATTCGACCACTCTGACACCTGCCCGTTGGAGATTGTGCTAGATAGGAAAGCAGGGATAGAATAACGGCAGAAGGGAGGTTTGGCAATCTTTTTTTCATCCGGAAGGGATTTTCCGTTTTCCCCGAGTTTTTTCACGTTTCCGGCTGTTGCTCGAAAAGGATGAAAAGAGCCTCGGCAGCGCGAGGAAATCTTCAACGGGCATAAACAACAACGAAGCGTATTTTCAGAAGTTTTGAAAGGAACAGGTTTCCGTGGTTCACAAAAATTATCCATGAGGGCATGGCAGATTTTCGCCCTCCCTGCCCTGTTTTTCCCGCGGAGCAAATAAGAATTTTTCTCTTTCTCCACCTTTACCCTTTACGGCTTCCGGGCAATCGGGGAAGGTTCAGGTAAGAACCTCTATTGATAAGCTTCTTTCCGTCCTGGCTCCAGGATTGACCAGCAGCCGTTTGAGAAGTTTCAGGAGCGAGACGGGGAGAGAAGACTGAAGGATTCCGGAAGCCCAGGGTTCCGAGAGTTTCCGGGAAGGCGCGGCAAAAATGGGAATCCATGCTGTAAGAAGAGAAGGCGGAACATGCCGTTTCTCCGCGTATCATCATTTCCGCGGCTCCGCATTCCTCCCGTCCTCAAAAAAGCCAAAGGCTTCCGGCATGTCCCGGAAAAGGCGTTTCCCGACCGCACTTCCCCCTTGACGGATGCCCCAAAGACGGGTTTGCTAGTCCTGCGCATGGGAGAGTCCTTTTACACACGCACCACGGAGGCCCCCTCCTCCGCCTTCGATTTGTCCCTCAGACCGCCCGCTTTCAGCGAGTTCTGCGGCCAGGAGAAGATTAAGGACCGCCTGATGCTGATGGTGGAAGCCGCCAGACAGCGCGACGACGTGCTGGACCATATCCTGTTGAGCGGCCCGCCGGGCCTGGGGAAGACGACGCTTGCCAATATTATCGCGAATGCCGTCGGCTGCCGCATTCATACGACTTCCGGCCCCCAGATTGAAAAGGCGGGAGACCTGGCCGGCGTGCTGACCAATCTGGAAAAGGGGGATATTCTGTTTATTGACGAGATCCACCGCCTGCACCCGGCCATTGAGGAGTATCTGTACCCGGCCATGGAGGATTTCCGGCTGGATATTATCATCGACCAGGGGCCGAATGCCCGCTCCATCCAGCTCAACCTGCCCAAGTTCACCCTGGTGGGGGCCACCACCCGCGCCGGGATGCTGACCAGCCCGCTGCGTTCCCGCTTCGGCCTAGTGAACCGGCTGGATTACTATACGCGGGAGGAGCTGTGCGCCATTATCGAACGGTCCGCGGGGCTGCTGAACGTGCCCGTGGACCCGGAGGGCGCCCTGCAGATCGCGCTGCGCTCCCGCGGCACGCCCCGCGTGGCCAATTCCCTGCTGCGCTGGGTGCGGGATTACGCCCAGGTGCGCGGCGACGGCGTGATTACGGAGCAGTTGGCGCACGACGCCCTGACCATGATTGAGATTGACGACGACGGCCTGGACGAGATGGACAAGCGCCTGCTGGAAGCGATGATTTACAAGTTCAACGGCGGCCCGGTGGGCCTTTCCTCCCTGGCGGTGGCCGTAGGGGAGGACGCTTCCACGCTGGAGGACGTGCACGAGCCTTTCCTGATTATGCAGGGGTATATCAGCCGCACCCCCAGGGGGCGCGTGGCGATGCCCTCCGCCTATCTCAAGATGGGAGCCGCGCCGCCCGCCAACGGCCAGGGGTGGCTGTTGTAAGCCATTCATTTACGACATGGAAGGAGTGCTGCGTTTTGTGCTGGTCATCAGGCCCGCTTTCTTTTAGACTGTTTCCACATAAAACGTCAGGACGTTTTCTGTTCATCATACGCCCAAAGCTATGGCCGCACATTCTGATATTCCCTTTAAAAGACTGCCCGTCAAGATTATCGGTACGGGTTCCTATGTTCCGGAACGCCGCCTGACCAATGCGGATCTGGAGAAGATGGTGGACACTTCCCACGAATGGATTATTGAACGCACGGGCATTGTGGAACGCCGCATCGCCGCCCCTGACGAGTACACTTCCCATATGGGGACGAAGGCCGCCCAGCGCGCTCTGGAATCCTGCGGGCTGAAGCCGGAGGATATTGACCTGATTATCGTCGCCACCATCACGCCGGATACGTTCACCCCTTCCACTTCCTGCTATATCCAGGATGCCCTTGGCGCCAAGAATGCCGCCGCCTTTGACATTTCCGCCGCCTGCTCCGGCTTCCTGTTCGCCATGAAGACCGCTGTCCAGTACATCGGCACCGGCCAGATGAAAACGGCGCTCATCATCGCCGCGGAAAAACTTTCCACCGTCGTCAACTGGGAGGACCGCAGCACCTGCGTCCTGTTCGGGGACGGCGCCGGGGCAGCCGTGCTCCAGGCCTCCACAGGGGAAGAGGGGGAAGGTTCCGTCCTTGCCACGGATATCGGTTCGGACGGCTCCCTGCATGACCTGCTCCAGATTCCAGGCGGCGGCTCCCGCTGCCCCACCACAGCGGAAAACGCCCATGAACGCCTGGCTACCCTGGCCATGCGCGGCAATGAGACCTTCCGCCATGCCGTCACGCGCATGAAGGCCTCCGCCGCCAGCGTCATTGAACGCGCCGGCCTCACGGCGGACGATATCCAGCTGATTATTCCCCATCAGGCCAATCTCCGCATCATTAACGCCGTAGCGCAGCGCCTTTCCATTCCTGAAGATAAGGTGTTCGTGAACATTGAGAAGTACGGCAACACGTCCGCGGCCGCCGTCGCCATCGCTTTTGACGAAGCGCGCCGTTCCGGCAGATTCGGCAAGGGAGACAACGTCGTCCTGGTCACATTCGGCGCCGGGCTTACCTGGTCCGCCGCCGTTATCCGCTGGTAATATTCTTTTTCACCCCCCCTCCATCATCATGACCACTGAACCATACGGCAAAAAAAATCCGTTTCCCGCTCCCGTCCTCTCCGTCAGGCACATCACCGGGGAAGGCAGCCCCAAGGAAACCATCCACATTGAATACAGCCTGGACGGTTCCGGGATGAATTATATTGCCGGGGACGCCCTGGCCGTTATTCCCGCCAATGATCCCGCCCTGGCGGACGCCCTGATTGACAGGCTCGGCCTCAGCCCGGATTCCCAGGTTCCCACGCCCGAAGGGGAAACCGCAAGCCTGAAAGACGCCCTGGTTCACTGCTATGACATTACCAATGTCAACAAAGCCCTGCTGACCAAATGGGCCGTCGCCTCCGGCAGCCAGGAGCTGGACACGCTTCTGGCCGGGGATAAGGATGCCCTCAGCGATTTCCTGTGGGGCCGGGACGTGCTGGATCTGGCCACGGAATACCCCGCTTCCTTCGAATCCGCGGAGGCTTTCGTCGGCATCCTGAAAAAGATCATGCCGCGCCTTTATTCCATCGCCTCCAGCCCGAACGCCCATCCCGAACAGGTTCACCTGTGCGTGGGCGCGGTGCGCTATACGGCCCGTGACCGCAAGCGCGGCGGCGTTTGCTCCACCTATATGGCGGACCGCCTCCAGCCGGGCCATACGGCCAGGGTATTCGTACATACCAACAAGAATTTCCGCCTTCCGGAAGACGGGGACACCCCCATTATCATGGTAGGCCCCGGCACCGGCATCGCCCCTTTCCGGGCATTCTGGGAGGAACGCGCTGCTTCCGGCGCCAAGGGCGGCAACTGGCTGTTCTTCGGCAATCCGTACAGGGCCACCGACTTCTGTTATGAAGACGAGCTGAACCAGTTGACCGGCACCGGCAAACTGAAGTTGTCCGTGGCCTGGTCCCGCGACCAGGAAAAGAAGGTGTATGTGCAGCACCTCATGGTCCAGGAAGGCGAAGAGCTCTGGAAATGGCTGGAAGCCGGCGCCTGCTTCTACGTCTGCGGGGACGCCTCCCGCATGGCGAAGGACGTGGACAACGCCCTTCATGAAGT
>ULTP01042281.1_pt1 | contig 11930 bp, 10 predicted proteins | sample 1957721 | NCBI WGS metagenome assembly ULTP01 (sample SAMEA4835737, study PRJEB28245) | human gut metagenome | biome: gut microbiome; material: fecal sample | place: Denmark | collected 2008 | reverse complement strand
TTCGCGCCGTGGAAAAACAGCGTGTGCTCCGAGCCATGCTGACCGCGGCTCTTATCGCGGTAGAACATGGAGCTGGTATTGCCGTCGCGCACACCGTCGAGGTGATCGGCATTGTAGGTTTTCACATCGCTGTAAGCCTGCTCGCTGCCGCCGGCATGGATGACAATAGCGTCATACGACAGGGCAACGCTCAGATAGTACGGGCGCAGGCTGCGGATGCTGCCGACAGACTCGATGTCGTACAGGTGGCTGAAAATCGCCATCATACGGGTGATGCCGCCCTCGGCCGGGATCTCATAGATCATGTCCGCCTTGCTGATGCCGACCTGCGGCTGGGCATAGACGATGTTGTTGATCATGACGGCGAACGGACGGGTGTTTTCCGGCTTTGCGCTCAGCTGCTCGCCGGTGAGCGGAGCGTAATACGTCTCCGTTTTCGAGGGAGCACCGCTGACGGACGGTTTTTCGGATTTCGTGCCGCAGCCGGCGCAAACGAGCAGCGCTGCGGCAAGAAGACATGCAAGTATACGTTTCAAAACAGAGTCCTCCTGTTACGTTTGGTTCACATTTATGATACACGCCTTGCAGAGGATTGTCAAATCAACCGCGGCGTGCTACAATGAAAATAAGAAATTTTAATAACTGTCTGGAGATGACCTTTTATGTATGAAGAAGTACGCAGTGCAGCCCGCGCGGCTCTGCTCGAGCTGCTGGATGCAGCCGCGCTCAAACCCGGGCAGCAGGTCGTGATCGGCTGCTCCTCGAGTGAGATCATGGGGCAGAAGATCGGTAAGGGCTCCACACCGGAGGCGGCAAAAGCCGTTGTCGACGAGATCCTGCCGATCCTCAACGAGCGCGGTCTCTACCTGGAAGCGCAGTGCTGCGAGCATCTCAACCGCGCCCTGATCATGGAGCGCGCAGCGGCTGAGAAATTCGGCTATGAGATCGTCTGCGTCCGCCCGCGCCCGAAAGCGGGCGGCTCGTTCGCAACGGCGGTCTATGAGGCGATGGATGACCCGGTCGCGGTCGAATTCGTAAAGGCTGACGCCGGGCTCGACATTGGCAACACCATGATCGGCATGCACCTCAAGCACGTAGCTGTGCCGCTGCGCCTGTCTGTCAAGACGATCGGCGAGGCGGCGGTCAACGCGGCGCGCACCAGACCAAAGCTCATCGGCGGCAGCCGTGCGGAATATCCGGACTGATCATGCTTTGAGCCTTACCTGAAAAAGAGCATCCCCCGAATATCTCGGGGGATGCTCTTTTGTGCTGTTTTACCGCGATTATGCGCCCTTGTGCATCAGCACGGTCAGAACCAGCGTCAGGACAACAAAGACGAGACCGAACCACTTGGTCGCCTTGGCGAGCTTGGCGTCGAGCGTCTTGGCTTTGCCCTTGGAAAGGAACGTTTCCGCACCGCCAGCAATGGCGCCGGACAGACCGGCGCTCTTGCCGGACTGCATCAGCACGATCACGGTCACGGCCAGACCGGACAGCAGCTGGATAATCGTCAGAATCAGTTCCAAAGTAGTCATGGTATTCATCCTTTCATGATAGGGGAAATCATCTATTATAACGGAGTTACTATATCACAACATCTGGTGGATTGCAAGAGGAGTTTTCAGAAAAATAGTGTATATTGCATATTTGATGACTTTAGCCCTTGCTGGAGTCGCGTTTTCTGAAAATATCAATCGGCTTTCCAGTTTCTGTTTTCCAAACGCACCCTCCGCTGAACTTATCCACTTTTCGCCCCGTTCGCCTCAATCCATTCGTTAGCGGGAACATATCAACCGCTTTCGAAACCCCGCATGAAATGGGACTTTTTCGGGATTAGCGAATTCCATTGCCTCAACCCTTGACGGTTCCGCGAGTGCATGGGATTTCATCGTCGCAGCCCTAATATGCCTCTGCTGGGATCGATGATCCATCTCTGACAATCTTGATTGTTCCATCATCAGAAATTTCTATTACAGAGACATCTTCAAGCAAATGCCCATGTGCTCGAACATAATACTCAGCCAGTGTTTCCTGCTTGCCACAAAACACTGCTTTTTTCATACAAAGCAGCTTCTTTGTCCCAGAAGGCAGAAAACCAAAGTAAAATACAGCCTCGTCCAAGCCCATCAACTTTGCGCTCGGAACATTCCCGGAATCAGTCCACGTATAACATTTGCATTCAGCCACGATAGACCTGTCAGCATTGGCAAGATCAAACTTGTGTTCCTTTGGCGGTCTGCCGATGGGGATTGCTGCTTCTTGCTCAAAATATGTATTATATTTTTCTTTGAGAATCGTTTGCACAAATTCTTGGAACTTGCGTCCGACGTGCGGATTCTCATAATTTAAATTTGCCATCAGTGCTCCTCGTCCTGAGTGGACTATTGCCAATCTACCGTTACATATGGCACAATCAAATCGTAGAACTTCTTTGACCATTCTGCATCAACGCCTACCCGGATATGTTCCTGAATCAGAATGGCGTGACTTTCACCAAGAAAGTGCTTGAGGACTTGGGCTATCCCGCCTTTGTTTTGTGTCTGCTGGATGCGAAAGCGAGGGTATTTGCGATTCATTCCTGCAAGAGCAACGAACCGAAGGGATTCAAGTTCTCCAATCCGAGAGGCGAACAGAAAGGTGTTGTTACGATCTCCAACAAGAATCTGCTTGACCCGCTTCGCGCTGTCACCGGCGAGGACTGGATTCCAGGCAAGCGTTACAGGGTGCGCGGGTTCTGGGTTGCCGATGCAAAAACCATGTGCTTTGACCTCGATGAGGGCGTTCGGGAGGACTTTCGTCCTGTTACGCCGAGCAATGATGCAGAATAATCCCTGATTTTCAGGGAGAAAAGGGAGAGCCAAAGAGCAGCGGCAAGCCGCCTGAGCGAGAAAGCCACCTCACCCTTTTCTCCCTCACTGCTGCTATGGAAACCGTGGAAAACCGCAAGCGATTTTCACTACGCTCGATTTTAACTTGGCGTTTTTACTGCCCTCAAATTCGATTTACTCTGAAATTAAGCCAAAATGCCGCAGCGCATCCTTGATTGCCTCGACCTTTTCAGGCGGGCAGGGATGATACTCATGCTTTCTCTGTTCAACAGCATTCGGGGCTTTGTGCATATCCAGTCCAACCATGCGCTTGACCTCGGCAATATATGCCGTATGGACTTTGAAGCCGTACTTCTCCTGCACATATTCCTGAATGCGTTTATAGGTCGGATGCTCCTTAACCTCGCCGGTTTCCACTTTCATTCTGACCTCAACCGTCAGTGGATTTGTTTCCCGTGACAAGAGGACCACCGTCTCGACATGCGGTGTCTGCGGGAACATATCCACAGCCAGCGCCTGCGTGAGCGTGTAGCCGCGCTGTGTGAGCAGCTTCACGTCGCGTGCGAGCGTGCCCGGGTCGCAGGAGACATAGACGATGCGCGGCGGCTGCATGGATACCATCGCGTTAATGGCATCCGGCTGCATACCCTTGCGTGGGGGATCGACCACGATGCAGTCCGGACGGATACCGCGCTGCGCGAGCTCCGCTGCGGCAGCACCGGCATCCGCGCAGAGAAACTCCACGTTTTCCATGCCGTTTCGTTCCGCATTCCGGCGCGCATTCTCGATCGCCTCCGGCACGATCTCCGCGCCGATGACGTGCGCGGCCTTTCGCGCCAGACACAGGCTGATCGTCCCTGCGCCGCAGTACAGGTCGAGCACACGGTCAGAGGGCGCATTGACGGCATACTCCACCGCGCGCTCATACAGCCGCTCTGCCTGTACGGGGTTGACCTGATAAAACGCCTGCGGCGAGAGCGTGAACGTCAGTCCGCAGAGCCGGTCGGTCAGCTCGGGTACGCCCCAGAGCGTATAAAAATCCCCGGCAAGCACGACATTGCCCTTTTGCTTGTTGATATCGAGCACGATACCGGTCAGCTCCGGGCAATGCTCGCGCAGGTATGCAACAAGTTCCTCCGTCTGCGCGCCGAAGCCGCGTGCAGAGACGATGCAAAGCACGGCGTCTGGCGTGTGCATGGCGCAGCGCGTGAACAGATGGCGCACTGTGCCGCGCCCGGTCTGCTCATCATAGGGGGCGATTCCGCGCAGATTCATCCAGTCGCAGACCGCCTGCGCCGCCTTGTCTGCGAGCGGGAGCTGGAGCAGGCACTGCTCGACCGGCGTGACATCGTGGCTGGATGCGCGGTAAAAGCCCTTGACCACGCGGCCGTCTTTCATGCCGACGGCGTAAATCGCCTTATTGCGATAGCAGAGCGGGTATTCCATGCCGATGATATCCTGCACCGGTGTCAAAACGCCGCCGATACGTGTGAGCGCATCGTTGACACGCGCTCGCTTCATGCGCAGCTGCTCGCCGTAATCCATGTGCTGCAGGCTGCAGCCGCCGCAGGTGCGGCAGACAGGGCAGGACGGCTCTGTGCGCGCAGCGGCAGGGGACAGGCACTGCTCCGCCTTGCCGTAAACGGCGGCCGACGTGACCTTGAGGATGCGCACCCGCCACGTCTCGCCGACAAGCGCGCCTTTCACAAACACGGCGCGCCCGGCGATATGGCACACACCGGCGCCCTCGGACGTATACCCGGTGATCTCGGCGGTATACAGTTGGTTTTTTGCAAGCTGCTCCATTGTTTATTCTGTTTCCTGACCGGAGATGTGCATATATTCGTCATACGTGCAGCGGCGGTCAATGATGCCGTCGGGCGTGATCTCAATGATGCGGTTGGCGACCGTCTGCGTGAGCTGGTGGTCGTGGCTGGTAAAGATAATGTTATACGGGAAGGCATCCATACCGTTGTTGAGTGCCGCGATGCTCTCAAGGTCAAGGTGGTTCGTCGGCTGGTCAAAGACGAGGAAGTTTGCGCCGGAGAGCATCATCTTCGAGATCATGCAGCGCACCTTCTCGCCGCCGGAGAGGACCTTGACCTGCTTGTACACATCGTCGCCGGAAAAGAGCATACGGCCGAGGAACGTGCGCAGGTAGCTCTCGCGCTTATCTGCGGAGAACTGGCGCATCCAGTCGATTAGGTCGTAGTCGCAGTTTTCAAAATAGCTGTTGTGATCTTTGGGGAAGTAGGCCTGCGTGGTCGAAACGCCCCACTTGACCGTGCCCTCATCCGGTTCTTCGTCGCCCATGAGGATCTTGAAGAGCATCGTCACGGCAAGCTCGTTCTTGCCGAGGATGGCGATCTTGTCCTCCTTGCCGACGATGAAGCTCACGTGGTTGAGCAGCTTTTCACCGTCGACGGTCTTGCTGATATCCGTCACGAACAGGCGATCCTTGCCCGGCTCGCGCTCTGCCTTGAAGCCGACCCACGGATAGCGGCGGCTGGAGGCGGGCATATCCTCAACGGCGATCTTCTCGAGCAGCTTGCGGCGGGACGTTGCCTGACGGGACTTTGACTTGTTGGCGGAGAACCGTGCGATGAACGCCTGCAGCTCCTGGATCTTCTGTTCGGCGCGCTTGTTCTGATCCTTGACGAGCTTCTGCATCAGCTGGCTCGACTCGTACCAGAAGTCATAGTTGCCGACGTACATCTTGATCTTGCCGTAGTCGATATCGACGATGTGCGTGCAGACGTTGTTGAGGAAATAACGGTCATGTGACACGACGAGCACGGTGCCGTCGTAGTCCATCAGAAAATCCTCCAGCCAGACGACGCTCGCAAGGTCGAGGTTGTTCGTCGGCTCGTCGAGCAGAATGATGTCCGGGTGGCCGAAGAGCGCCTGCGCAAGTAGGACCTTTACCTTCAGGCGCGGATCCATGTCGGACATCATCGTCTCATGAAACTCCGGAGAGACGCCTAGCCCCTGCAGGATGCGCGAGGCGTCAGATTCCGCCTCCCAGCCGCCGAGATCCGCAAACTCCTCCTCAAGCTCGGAGGCGCGGATGCCGTCTTCATCCGTCATCTCGTCCTTTGCGTAGATGGCGTCCTTCTCCTTGCCGCAGTCATACAGGCGCTGATTGCCCATGATCACCGTGTCCATGACGGTATAGGCGTCATACATCGTCTGGTCCTGCTTGAGCACGGACATTCTTGCCTTGGGATCAATATGCACGCCGCCGGAGCTTGGCTCGAGCTGACCGGAGAGGATCTTCAGGAATGTGGATTTTCCGGCGCCGTTTGCGCCGATGATGCCGTAGCAATTGCCGGGGGTGAACTGCAGGTTTACCTTGGAAAACAGCGGCGCGCCGCTGTACTGCAGCGAGAGGTCATCAACAGTGATCATTTGGGAAACTCCTTCGTTATGTTCGAAATATAGATAATAAATCAGTATAGCATACTTTGGACTGTTTGAACAGCAGATTTACACACGAACAGAGCCGGCGATGATCACCGGCTCTGCTGATCTTTATTTTGCAAGCACTTTTTTCAGCCGTGCATAGCGGGGGAGACCGTTTTCCACGGGGATCTCAGGAACACCCTGAATGAGCGGCAGGGCATAGTCAATAAAATCCTGCGTGACATTGTTGCCCTCCGGGACGATCCATTCGACCGGCACTTTCCTCTCGTAGTTAGCGACGTCGGCCAGCGGGATGAGCTCCATGCGGCAGGTATATTTTCCGTCGACCATTTCACGCATGAGGGCGACCATCTTGCCGGTTTCGCCGGCGATGGCAGCCTCAACCGCCGTTTTACCGGCAGCAAATGCCTCGTCAATATCGGTCTGAGACGCCAGATGCGCACCGGCGCGCTGCAGCAGCGAGAGTTCGATGCCGCGGACCTTTGCGTGCTCGCGCTCTTTGAGTGCCTGTGCCAGACGCGCAGCCAAACCACCGAGCTGCGCGTGGCCGAAACCGTCTGTTGCGGAGGCCTTCGCCTCGGACACGAACGAGCCGTCGGCATAGTGGATGCCCTCGGAGACAGCAATCAGCACGCTGTTCTTCTGCTCATAAACACGATGCACATCGGCAAAGAATCGCTCCATATCAAAGTCCACCTCCGGCAGGTAGACCAGATCGGGTCCGGAACCGCAGTATGTCGCCAGTGCAGCGCTGCCGGCCAGCCAACCGGCATGACGCCCCATGATCTCGATGACCGTGATCGTACCGTTATCATACACGCGGCAGTCCTTGGAGACCTCCATGCACGAGGTCGCTATGTACTTGGCGGCACTGGCATAGCCAGGGCAGTGGTCAGTGCCGAAGAGGTCATTGTCGATCGTCTTGGGCACGCCCATCACGCGGCACTCCCAATCGTGCGCCTGCATATAGCGGCTGATTTTATTGCAGGTATCCATGGAGTCATTGCCGCCGTTATAGAAGAAGTAGCGTACATCGTATTTCTGAAAAATCTCCAGAATGCGCCGATAATCCGTATCGTCCGCTTCCGGGTCGGCCATCTTGTAACGGCAGGAGCCCAATTCCGACGACGGTGTGTGCAGCAGCAGACGGAGCTCATCCGGATCCTCCTGACGGATGTCATACAGACGGTCATCCAGAACCCCGCGGATACCGTGCGCCGCGCCGTAAACATTGGTGATGGCATCCGATTCCAATGCGGTCTTGAGCACACCGTAAGCGCTGGCGTTGATGACAGCAGTCGGCCCTCCGGACTGCCCAAAGATACACGCACCCTTCAATATACCGGACATAGCTTACCTCCACAAATTCACAAAATTGATAGATTTTAAGGGAACATTGAATTCTGCTATTGATATTATCTCGAAACATGTGTAAAATGAATTGAACCCCTTATCGGGGACATTCATTTTATCACTGTTCCTTATATTATATGAAAGAGAGTTGACTTGTCAATGTCGATTGTTACTTCTCAGGAAATGTTTGCAAAAGCGTATGCCGGCGGTTATGCCATCGGTGCGTTTAATGTGAACAACATGGAGATCATTCAGGGTATCACTGAGGCCGCAAAGGAGTGCAACGCTCCGGTGATCCTGCAGGTGTCCTCCGGTGCACGCAAGTACGCCAACCGCACGTATCTGGTCAAGCTCGTGGAGGCTGCCGTGATCGAGACCGGTCTGCCGATCTGTCTGCATCTGGATCATGGCGATTCGTTCGAGCTGTGCAAGTCCTGCGTGGATGACGGATTTTCGTCCGTCATGATCGACGCCTCGTCCAAACCGTTTGAAGAGAATATCGCGCTGACGCGTCAGGTCGTGGAATACGCACACGCGCATGGCGTCGTTGTCGAAGCGGAGCTTGGCACGCTGGCCGGTATTGAAGATGATGTGAAGGTCAAGGCTGAGGACTCGTCTTACACGCGCCCGGAGGATGTGCAGGAGTTCGTTGAACGCACCGGCTGTGATTCGCTGGCCATCGCCATTGGCACGAGCCACGGCGCTTATAAGTTCAAACCCGGAACGAAGCCGCAGCTGCGCTTTGACATTCTGGAGGAAGTGTCCGAGCGTCTGCCTGGTTTCCCGATCGTGCTGCACGGCTCGTCTTCCGTGCCGCAGGAATATGTGCAGATGATCAATGAATTCGGCGGCAATATGCCCGGTGCGATCGGTGTGCCGGAGGATCAGCTGCGTCAGGCCGCGCGCTTGTCCGTATGCAAGATCAACATTGACTCTGACCTGCGTCTGGCCATGACCGGAACGGTGCGCAAGTATCTGGCTGAGCATCCGTCGGAATTCGACCCCAGAAAGTACCTCGGCCCCGCGCGCGAGAATATCAAGCAGCTTGTCAAGCATAAGATCATTGATGTGCTCGGCTGCGACGGGAAAGCCTGAGTTCGCATACCGCTCCGTCTGGACAAGGGGGATACCCATGAATTTTCAGGAACTTCTGACGCGCTTGTCCGCGAGCTGCTTTGCTGCGGATCGGCCGGACTATGATTGGAAAACGCTGCGCCTGTTTCCGGAAACGGGGCTGAGCCTTGTGCTGATCGCGCGGCTCTTTGCGGCGCTCGTCCTGTGCGTGATCGGTGCGCTTTTGCACAGCATGGCGCTGCGCTATGTGCTTTTGATTTTGTCCGTACTCATCTGTGGCTATGACTATCTTGCTGCAGCGCTCTCGTGCATCCTTGCGCGGCAGGTGTTTCGGCCGGCAGTGCTCATCATCGTGTGCGTGATCGGCACACTGGCAGTCGGACAACCGGTGGATGCTGCTGTTTTTCTGCTTGTATACCGGCTCGTGACGATTCTGATTGCGGTCGTGACGCAGCACGCACAGAAGACATTGAAAGATGCAGTCGGCGGAGAGATCCACTCTACGGCAGAGTTTCCCGCGCCGAAATGGATCGACTATCTCGCACCGGCAGGGCTCTGCATTGCGATTTTGGTTGCCGTGCTCGAGAGCGTGCTCAAGGTAGCGACTGTTTCTCAGGCAATTCACGCTGCAATGATCGCACTGTTCCTGTCTACGCCGTGCGCGCTGCTTGTTTCCGTGCCGCTCGTGTGGTACAGTGCCGTCAATGGTGCGTATCGCTGCAATGTGCTGTTTCGCAGTTGCCGCAGTATGCGCGCGCTCAATGCCGTGCGCGCAGTCGCGGTCGACGAAGGGGAGGGGGACAATCAGCTCCCGAAGGTAGTCAGTGTAAAGTCGGATCAGCTGACGCCGGATGCGCTGCTGCAGCTGGCTGCCAATGCCGAATCCTGCTCCAGCAGCCGCACGGCGCGCGCCATCTGCGCTGCTTATACCGGTCCAATCCGCAGTGAGTATCTCTCAAATGCTGTGGACATTCCCGAAAGCGGGGTGGAAGTGTATATTGAATCGACGCGCGTCTGTGTCGGTACGCGCGAACTGATGATTCTCAAGGGGGTGGACATCCCTGATGCAGACATCTCGGACGGATATGTGGTCTATGTATCCGTTGGAGAACAGTATGCCGGCAAGATCCTGCTGCAGGAAGTCGTGCAGTCGGATGTCAAGCCTGCGCTCAAGGAGCTGCGTGCGCTCGGCGTGCATACCATCACACTCTTCAGCAATGCCAGCAATGACTCCGTATCCGAAAACGCGAAGGAGCTTCAGGCGGATCATCTCCACTGCAAATGCAGCAGTGAAGAAAAAGAGCGGCTTCTTACGCAGCAGGTGGAAAAGCTGGATGACGGGGAACTGCTGCTTTACTATGACCGTCGCTGTACGGCGCATCCGGAACATTCGGGCGCCGACCTCGACGTCTGTGTCATTCCGGAGGAAAGCGAGGAGCGGTTTGATGCCGATGTCCTGCTCACGAGCCAAGACCCGTACCTGCTGCCGGAAGCGATCGAGACTGCTGGTTGGGTCGAGGGTATTTGCCGCGAGCATCTGGTGATTGGCGCTGCAGTGAAGGTACTGCTTCTGGTGATGGCGGAGCTTGGCTACTGTACGCTCTGGTTTGCCGCCGTTTTGGACGGTGCGGCCGTGCTCGGTACACTGCTGATGGCGATCCGTGCATTCGGTTTTGACAAGCAGCACCACCGTGTTCGCGACTATTTGCCGAAGATCAAGTCAGAATAAAACACAAAATCTCCGATCCCACGCTCAGGGATCGGAGATTTTTTCTGCCCAATTCTCGTCCGGCGAGAATTCTCCCAGCGGATTTGCCGCAGCCGCTGTGCGCAGCTGATCGTTATCCACATGGGTATAGATCTGCGTCGTGTTCAGATGTTCATGCCCGAGCACCTCCTGCAGCGTGCGCACGTCAACGCCGTTTTGCAGCATGAGTGTTGCCGCCGTATGCCGCAGTTTGTGCGTCGAATACTGGCTGGCATCCAGGCCCGCGCGCGTCAGGTTTTTCTTGACCATGACCTGTACGGAGTCACAGCTGATGCGCGTGCGCCGGTTGGAGAGGAACATCGCCGTCGTGCGCGGCGGCGCAATCTCTTTACGGACCGCCAGATAGCGGTCGAGCGCCTCGCGGCAGGCATCATTGAGATAGACCACGCGCTCTTTGCTGCCTTTGCCGAGGATGCGCAGACTGTCGCCGTGATCGTCCTGCAGATTCAGACCGACAAGTTCCGAAATACGCAGCCCGCAGTTGAGAAAAATACACAGGATGCAATAATCTCGCTCCTTATTTTTCCCGTCCACCACGGACAGAAGCCGTTTGCTCTCGTCCAGTGTGAGATAGTGGGGGAGCGTCTTGGGAATCTTGGGGGAGTCGAGATCCTGCACGGGGTTTTCCTCCAGCAGCTTTGCCTTCATCGTCAGGTATTTGAAGAAGCTGCGGATCGCAGCGATCTTGCGTGCACGGGAGTTTGCGCTCAGACCATATTCCGGTTCGTGTGCGTTGGGCTGCTTGATGCGGTCGCGCGACAGATAAGCTAGAAAATTATAAACTTCGGTAAGTGTCACAGCGCGCAGAAATGCCACATCAATATCATAGATCGGAATCTCGTCCAGCTTCGCAGCGCGCGGCACGAGCCCACGTTCCAGCTTCAGAAACCGCAGGAACATCCGCAGATCGAGATAATACTGATCGACGGTTGCCTTAGAATGACCGCAGATCGTTTCATGATAAGTCAAAAAGTCGCGCAGTACCTGCGGCGCATCCGTATAGTCCATATCTGCCACCTCGATTTCTGATATGAGCATACCAGAAGTGCGGGGCAGTGTCTATTGACGAAATCCACAAATAATTCGGCAAAATAAAAATTTTGCCGAATTTAGAGGAGGGGAAAATCGCCGAAAAGCCCGTTTCAGACTTTCCGGCGGTTTTCTGACAGTTTGGTTGCGCAAGTGACCGTTTTGCGATCGTGAATGCGCTTTGCGTGCTCACACGCCTATGCTGTATTCGTTTCGCCGCTTCACGCGCCGAATACAGCCCTGAGCGCCTCGCGGATGTTCTTGACCGGGATCGTCTCCAAACCGTTTTGTTTCTGCACATCGTCACGCACGTGCGCCGGAATGATGCAGCGCCGGAATCCTAGCCGCGCGATCTCCGACAGGCGCTGATTCAAATGACTCACCGAGCGGATCTCTCCGGACAGGCCGACTTCGCCAACTGCTGCCAGATCGCTGCCGACCGGCAGATCCTTATA
>ULTP01072674.1_pt1 | contig 11932 bp, 7 predicted proteins | sample 1957721 | NCBI WGS metagenome assembly ULTP01 (sample SAMEA4835737, study PRJEB28245) | human gut metagenome | biome: gut microbiome; material: fecal sample | place: Denmark | collected 2008 | reverse complement strand
CGGCTGCGAGCTGGTGCATGATACGCACCGCTTGGCGCTGATGAACGCTATGCTGCATGACATCCAGAGCAAAATTATTTTGGGCGATACGCTTTCCAACGTGGGCAAGGAGCTGCAGGGCTATGACGTGGTGCTGACCAATCCGCCCTTCGGTACGAAAAAAGGCGGCGAGCGTGCAACGCGCGACGACTTTACCTATCCCACGAGCAACAAGCAGCTGAACTTTTTGCAGCATATCTACCGCAGCCTGAAGGCTGACGGCAAGGCGCGCGCTGCCGTGGTACTGCCGGATAATGTGCTTTTTGCCGACGGTGACGGCGAAAGGATTCGTGTCGACTTGATGGATAAGTGCAATCTGCACACTATTCTGCGCTTGCCGACAGGTATTTTTTACGCGCAGGGTGTCAAGACCAACGTACTTTTCTTTACGCGCGAAAAAACGGATAAGGACAACACCAAGGCCGTGTGGTTTTATGATTTGCGCACCAACATGCCGTCCTTCGGTAAGACGAACCCGCTGAAGGCGAGTGACTTTGCCGGCTTTGAGGCGGCCTACGGCGCGGAGGACAGAAGCAAGGTGGCAGACGAGCGCTGGCAGTGCTTTACGCGTGAGGAAATTGCGCAGAAGGGCAACAGTCTGGACCTTGGCCTGATTAAGGATGACAGCGTGCTGGATTACGAGGATTTGCCGGACCCGGCGGAAAGTGCTGCGGAGGCTGCGGAAAAGCTGGCGGAGGCCGTGGATTTGCTGCAGAGTGTGGCGCAGGAGCTGAGGAGCTTGCAAAGATAAAGGTAGAGATTGAATGATGAAGGAAGAAAGAGGCTCCCCTCGGGGGGAGCTGGCGCCCGTTAGGGCGACTGAGAGGGGAGTGCAGTATTTGAGCTTTCTTATAGTGAACCCCTCTCCGTCATCGCTACGCGATGCCACCTCTCCCCAAGGAGAGGCTTTCCTGCATCCTGAGCACAAATTCAAAACTTGCAAAGATAAGGCTTCTGTGGTATACTAGATATGTAGAATGAAGGACACCCACAAGGTGGGTTGCCGAGTTGGTTAAGAAAAATCCGCTCCGTACTCGTCAAAGTCTTGGGGGCGGTTTTTCTTTTATTGCGCACAATTCAAAACTTGCAAAGCTATGAATTGTGTGGTATATTAGACATAGAAAAAGACAACCGCCCACAAGGTGGGTTGCCTAGGAAAAAAAGTTTTTAGAAAGCCACTTCTTAACCCGCAAAGTGTAGGAGTGGTTTTCTTATGTCTGGGTTATTTACAATATTGAAAAATAAATGTAAGTAATGCCAGAATGAACATTCCGAAGAGCATTAAGTCTTGGAAGGAATAGTTCTTCATAAGCATCACCTCGATTCCTGAGGAATTAAGGCAACACCATCCTGCAACACGGTTGTCAAAAACATTTTATCATAAATTATAGATTAAAGCAATAAAACGTTTGCTTATAAAGGAGAGCTGGCAATGCCAAAGAAAAAGACAGCATTGACAATAGAAGAACGCTTGCAGCAGGCGCTGGTGCCTGCGGAGGAACAGCCTTATGAGGTGCCGGAGAATTGGGTGTGGACTTATATTTCAAGTGGTTTTGATGTAACTTCTAGCAAAAGAGTTCATAAATCAGATTGGTTATCAGAAGGCGTACCTTTTTATAGAACAAGAGAGTTAGTGAAACTATCAGAACAGGGTTATATTGATAACGAGCTTTTTATTTCTGAGGATTTATATAAAACTTTCAAGAAAGAATTTGGAGTTCCACAAAAAAATGATTTGCTTATTAGTGGAGTAGGAACCATAGGAGTTCCATATGTAATTAGCGATGAAAAGAAATTTTATTTTAAAGATGGTAACGTTATTTGGCTAAAAAATAAAGGCGTATTTGATGCATCTTATATGTACTATCTTTATAAGACAGTCTTTGTTGATAATCAAATACATAGTATGTCTGCAGGAACAACAGTCGATACATATACTATAATAAACGCTAAAAATACAATAATTCCTCTTCCTCCACTCTCCGAACAGCAACGCATAGTTGAGCGCATCGAAGAGCTTTTTGCCAAGCTCGACGAAGCTAAGGAAAGACTGCAGGAGGTTGCCGACAGCTTTGCCGTGCGCAAGGCAGCAATTCTGCACAAGGCATTTACGGGCGAACTGACAAAGCAGTGGCGCAGGGAAAACGGCGTGAGCGATGCAAGTTGGGAAGAGAAAACTATTGGTGAGATTTGCAGTTCGCTGAAATATGGAACTTCTAAAAAATCTAGCGATGATGGAGAAGTTGTAGTTTTGCGAATGGGAAATTTGCAAAATGGAGAAATAGATTGGAGCAATCTAGCTTATACAAGTGATGAAGAAGATATAAAAAAATATTTATTAAAATCAGGTGACGTATTGTTCAATAGAACTAATAGTCCTGAACTTGTAGGAAAAACTTCAATATATAGAGGTGAAATGCCTGCAATATATGCTGGGTACTTGATTAAGTTAGATTATGAAAAAAATATAGTTGTTGGCGACTATTTAAATTACTATCTTAATTCTTCTAAAGCAAAAGAGTATTATATGCAAGTTAAAACTGATGGGGTCAGTCAGTCTAATATAAATGCAAAAAAAATAGGAGAGTTTGAGATTCCTCTCTCCTCCCTCTCAGAACAGCACGAAATCGTGCGCCTCATCGACGACCTGCTGGCGCGTGAGCGCGCAGCACAGCAGGCTGCGGAGCAGGCCTTGGCAAGCATCGAACTGATGAAGAAATCTATCCTCGCGCGTGCCTTCCGCGGTGAGCTGGGCACGAACAAAGCGAGCGAAGCGAGCGCGCTGGAGCTTTTAAAGCAGGTGCTGGCGGAAGGCTGAGCATAAGCAAAGAAGAGTATGTTATTATAGGAAAAGAGTGATATTATGCGTATTGTGGCTTGTGATGATGATGTAAGCGAGCTGGAAGAGCTTAAACGGCAACTGCAGGAAATAGGCAGGAAGTATCAGCTGCTTTTGGATATACATACATTTACTGAAGGGGAGCAGTGTTGTGAATACTTGTGTTTAAATAGCGCTGACATTGTCTTTATGGATATCTATTTGAAGCCTGGTAATGGCGTGGAGTTTGTGCGGCGTTTGCGCCAGCACAGGCTTAACTTTAAGCTGGTCTTTCTTACTTCGAGTAATGACTTTGCCATTGAAAGCTATGAGCTGGATGCGGCGTACTATTTGCTGAAGCCTTTGCAGCCGGAAAGGCTGGAGCAGGCGCTGCAGCGCTGCGGTGTTTTTGACAAGGAAGAGTATGTTACTTTTGATACTGCGGTGGAGACGGTAAAGCTAAAGCCCAAGGACATTATCGTTGTAGAGGTGCAGGATAAATACTGCTATATTCACACAGCACAACGCACCTATAAGGTGTACAGCTCCATCAACAAGGTGCGGGAAAAGCTGACACAGGATTATTTTCTGCTGACCTATCGCAGCGTGCTGATTAACATGCATTATGTAGAGGGTGTCTACAGCAATTATTTTTTGCTGGGTAATGGCTTTAAGGCACCCATCAGAGTGCGCGACAGCGCAGCTGTGCGCAACGCCTATATGCAGTGGGCGCTGCTGCAGGATTAAGGATACTTTGTTGTAAAGAAAGAGAACCTCCGTTACGGTCATGAAGGCCGTTGCGGAGGTTTTTTTTAGTGATTAGTGATTAGTGAAAAGATACTTCAACTATTGTTTCGTTTGTTACAGTTTTAAATAAAAAATAATCAAGTAAAGTTGGCAAAATGCGTTTTACGATGAGAATTTGCGCTTTACGATACAAGACGTTGAATTCACTGAATTTTATGGGATAATGACCTTGATAAGAGTTGTGCGGAATGCGTCGGATGGTGATAGTTGCATAAGGCGCACGCATGGGTTTGTTTTATACTTTAAGGAGGATGATGATTATGACTAGGAAAAAGAGTAATGTCAAGGCGTTGGCCCTTGCCGTAACGTGCGCAATTCTCGCAGGGGGTGGCATAGGTCTTGAACCGGTGTATGCTGCGGATGTGTTGACTTATGATACTAGTGAAAATCAATTGAAAAATGGCGCTACAGCAATTGATACGCTTACTGTTGGTGGTGTGACTATCGGTGGTAGCGGAACTGGTTATGGAATTACTATTGGTGACGTTAACAAGCATGTTATGATTTCTGATCATGATATTTCTGCAACTGGTTTTGTACATGCTTCAATTATTTCTTCTGGCATCAATGCACGTATGTCAGATGGTAAGGTTGTAGCGCAAAATGGCTTGTATATTGGTTATGATGGTACAGATATTACTAAAGCTACGTATGACAATAGCAGGTTTGCCGTTAATGGTGAAAATGGTTCCTTTAAAGCAGCTAATGGCAAGTTCACTGTTTCTGGTGGCGGCGCAATTACGGCTGACAGCTTGGAGCTGACAGGAACAGATGGAACTACAAATGTTGGTGTGGCTATTAATGATAATGCAAATAATATTCAGGCCGTCAATGGTCAGGTAACTAACATTAAAAATGATGTGAATAGTCTGCAAACAACTACAGGTCAGTTACAAACCAAAGTAGGTGAGCTGACAGCTAGTGATACTGCAGCTAGAAATGATATTATATCTTTGCAAAAGAAAACAGCTGGCATTAGCGAAGATGGTAGCGAAATTACAACTAATTCCCTGAAATTGCGTGAGAGTGGTTCTTTAGAAGAGCAGGAAATTACTGCTGCCAAAGTAAAGGGCTATGATAAGGCGGTTGCAGCTGTAGGCGATACTTCTACTGAAGGAACATTAGCTTATAACACGCAAAAAATAGAATTCAAGAAAGATAATAAGGTTACGTCTGATTATGCTACTTATATAGAAGGTATTACTCACGCTGGCGGCGTAAGGCTGGCTGACGGCGCAGTAAGAGCAAAAAGCATAGTTCTTGAAGAAGAATTTGCTAATGGCACTTCTGCGCAAGCAACACTGACTCGTGAAAGCATAGTAAATCTTCACGGCATGATTGACGGTGAAACTAAAATCAAAGTTGCTGATGGCTCTGAGGTTGGCGGCGTAACGTTTGACCAGGGTAAAGTTACTAATGTAGTAAGCATTAATGATAACTTGAAATTTGAGTCTGACGGAATTTATCTTAATAAAGGTGATCAAGCAAAACAAATAAAAATTGGCACTGACGGAAAAATCATCATCGGTACTTCCTCTAGTGCTTATGATACCAATGGTTTCTATGCTGGCGGTGATGATTACACTGAAGCAAAAGCAGCTATTGATGGTATTAATGGCAAAATTAAAGGTGCTAATGGTGCATTTGGCGTTGACGATAATGGCAATGTAACGACAACCGGCGATATCAAGGGTAAGGATATTACTGCTAGTGGTAAGCTTACTGTAGATAGCGATGCAACTGTTGGTGGCAACCTTGGCGTAATGGGTGACACTACATTGAAAGGCAAGCTAGACGTAACTGGTGACACTACATTGAAAGGCAAGCTGGACGTAACTGGTGACACCACATTGAAAGGCAAGCTGGATGTAACTGGTGACACAACTGTAGGCGGCGATTTGACCGTAACAAAGAAAATCAAAGGTGAATCTTTGAATATTGGTTCTACTGGCAATGAATTTACTGTTGATGCAAATGGCAATACAACTGTTGGCGGCACTCTTGGTGTAACCGGCAAAACTACCTTGAAAGATGAGCTGCAGGTGGATAAAACAGCAACCTTCGGCACTGCGGTAGGTTCGAAGACTGTTATTAAGGGCGATCAGGTTGCAACCGGCAGAATTGAAACTGACGCTACTCAGGCAAGTAAAATTGGTGGAGTTACCCTTCACAACGGTCAAATTACTGCTGAAGGTATGACCATTAATGGAACTATTGATCTGGAAAACCTGAAGGTTAAAAATGAACTGACTGTTGGGACTAATACTAAAATTACTGAAGGCACATTGCAGCTTGGCACTGCCGAAGATAATAAGCTGACTGCTGAGAAGCTTGCTAATATTAATCAGACCATCAAGGCGAACAGGGTAATTGATGCTACTTCTGCAACTATTGGCGGATTAGAAATTAAAGGTGGCAATGTAACAGCAACAGGCACTGTTCAAGGACAAACTATTTATGACGGAGTAGGCGCTAAGTTAGAGAATGGCAAGATTACTGCAAAAGAAGGTCAAATTGGTAATGTTACAATTAGCGCAGCCGGTGAGGTAACTGGTGTCAAGAGCATAGAAGCTAGTACCTTTAAGGTTGATGAAGATAACTACCTGAATGGCAATGGTATTACTGCCAAGGAAGGCAAGATTGGTGCAGTTAGTATTGAGGGAAACACTTTAAATATTGGTAGCACTACATTAGATAAAGCTGAAGGCATTACCACTAATAAATTAAAGATTGCCGGTATGACCTTAACTGGCACAAGCTTAGATACTGGCACTGCTGATTTCCAGGTTAATGGTGTTACCTTTAACCAAGGTAAAGTAACTGCTCAGGCTGACAAAGGCTTTGTTGCCGGAACGTCTTCCTTTAAACAAGATTCCTTAATTGTCGATGCAAATAACAAATTAGAAGCAACCAGTGGCTTAACCACTAAAAAAGCAACTGTTAATGGTACTTTGGATGTTACCGGTAAGGCTACCTTTGGTACTGCCGGCAAGCAAACTACTATTGATGGCGATGCCATTACAACTGATACTCTTAAAGCTAACAAGCTTATCTTAGGTGCTTCCGGTAATGCTACTGTTGAAGTTGATAAAGATGGTTCCCTGAAAGCAGCTGGCGGAAAGTTTGCAGTTGATAAGGATGGTGCATTGAAGGCAGCTAATGGTGCATTTACTGTAGCTAAAGATGGTAAAACTACCTTTACCAAAGATGCTGATAATTTAAGCTCTATTAATGGTGGTAACATTTGGGCGAAAGCAACGGATATTGCTGACAATACAAGCTCTGAATTGACTCACGATTATAAAGGCTTGCATATTAAAGGTAACAAGTCCGGTCAAAAATCTGCTTTTGATTTCGATACTGCTTCCGGCATTGGCACCTTCACTGGTCAGGATAATTCGACTACTAAAATTAATGGTAGTGCAATTCGTTCGGAAAAGATCGATGGAACTGCAGGCAAGCTTGATGGTGAAAACCTGACTCTTTACAAAGATCCTAACAAACAGACTACAATGTCTGCCGGTAAAGCAACCTTCACTGGTGATGCTGGCGAAAAGGGTGGCAAGGTTACCACTATCAACGGTGGTACGATTAGTACTGATACGCTGAATGTTGAACGTATTAACCTCGGCGAAGATATTCTGGATAGCAATGGTAATCCGCATGGTAGCAATCTGTCCATGGATAAGCAAGGTAACTTCTCCGCAGCAGGTGGTAACTTCAAGGTTACTGGCGGTTCTGGTGCAGACAAAGGTGCTTTCACTAATACCGTTGGCAACACTACTTTGCAGACTGATAATGCTGGCGCAAGCATGAAGTTTGATAACACTGCTGCAACTGGTGGCGTTGAATCTAAGGTTACTGTTGAAGCGAATAAAGCAACTGTTGCTGCTGGCGAAAAAGCTTCCTTCGTAGCTGCTGCCGATAATGGTGGCACTGCTACTATTACTGGCGGGACACAGACTGTAACCACTACTGATAAGGGCACTGTATTCGAAAACTCTGCTCATAAGACTGCGTTCGTAGACAATGGTGCAACCAATACCATTATCAACGGTAACGAAATTACCACCGGCAAGATTACTACGGACCAATTAGTAATTACCGGTAAAGGCAATGCTGACGGCAATGGCGGTTCCATCGCCTTCGGCGGCAATGGCACCATTAAGAGCGATATCAACGATGGTACTGCTAATGGAAAAAACACTAGCTTTGAAACTACGCTGGATGGCGTAAATACCAAGGTAACTAATGGCACGACTACTACGGAAAACAAGGTTACCGCTGAAGGCAACAGCAACACTGTTAAGCAAGACGATACGCATAAATCCGAATTCAACCAGGGTTTGACCAGCATCGGCGGCGTGGTAACGAATGGCGAAATTAAGGTAGCGCAAAAATTAGACGGTGCAACTGGCCTGCTTACCAACGAAGTTACTGATGCCAACGGAAGCAGCAAGTTGGAGCAAAGCGGCACTGGCTTGGCCTATACGGACAGCGCTAATGCAGGCAACGCAACACGCATCGACAGCAGCGACGTTTCCATCGGTTCCGCAACGAACGATAAAGACCGCATCAACCTGTCCGACCTTGGTCAGATTGACGACCTTGACCAGGAAATCCGCGATAACGAAGTGTACAAGAACAACGAAACTGCAGTAGGCGGCATCAATGCTGAAGCTGCAATCCGCCGCGGTGAGGTTGAACGTCTGGATAACCGCATCAGCGAAGAGGTTACCCGTCTTGACGGCCGCATTAACGACGTCAGCGACCGTGTAAATAAGGTAGGCGCAATGGCAGCAGCTATCGCTTCCCTGAAGAGCATTGGCTACGACCCGCAGGCTCCGAGTGAATTCAGCATCGGCCTCGGTCAATACAAGGGCGAAACCGGCGTGGCAATGGGCTTCTTCCACTATCCGAACAAGAACTTCATGATCAACGTCAGCCTGTCTACTGCCGGCGGCGAAACCATGGGCGGTATCGGTGCAACCTGGCGCTTCGGCCACAAATCCCCGCAAAAGCTTTTAGAAGAGCAGCGCGAGGAGCAGGCTAAGAAGGAGCTGGCAGCAGCCGAAAAATATCAGGCAGCAGCAAAACTTGCCAAAGAAGCGCAGGAGCGTGCTGAATATGCGGCCAAACTGGCGCGTCAGGCACAGGTGAGCGCAGATAATGCTAAGGCAGCAGCTGATGCAACCCAGGCTAAGCATTTTGGCTGATAAGCTGGCAGCAGGTGCAGTCATAGCAGGATAACAACTGTTTTTCCTATAAATCATCATACTCCGCCAAGCAATGCACCCTAACTGCTTGCTTGGCAGTTCATGAGGCTGGAATCATAATACTGACCTTATGAACAAAAAAGGCTGGGGTTTGAGCGTTTGCTCAAATTCCAGCCTTAAAACTTGCTAAGCCATATAATCTGTGGTATATTAGTCATAGAGGATGACAACCACCTGCAAAGGTGGGTTGCCTGAGTAAACAAGTTTTAGAAAGCCACTTCTTTATCTGGAAAGTGTAGGAGTGGTTTTCTTATTGTTGCGCACAAATTCAAAACTTGCAAAGCTGTGAATTGTGTGGTATATTAGATATAGAAAAGACAACCGCCCACAGAGGTGGGTTGCCGATAGGGTTAAGAAAAATCCGCTCCTTACTCGGGAAAGTCGTGGGGCGGTTTTTCTATGTCCGTAACTTTTTTACTATTTGTTCTTAAAAATGAACGTAAGTAATGCTACGATAAAAACTCCAAAGGACATTAAATCCTGAAAGCTGAAATATACCATAGACATCACCTCCATTCGTATAGAATGAAGGCAACACCACCCCGTGAACCGGTTGTCAAAAACATTTTATCATAAAATTTCAACTAAAGCAATAAAATGTTTGCTTATAAAGAGCTTCATTAAAAAATTTAAGACCTTGGCGTCAGTAAAAACTGACATCAAGGTCTTTTTGTTACGCTTTGCGTCTGAGCATATCGGCAATGCGCTTTTGGTTTTCCATCGCTGTCAACGCTCTTTCGTACAGCAGCATCTGCAGCTTGCTTTTGACAGGCTGCAGCTTGGGCGAGCCTTCGATAGTGTAAACAACATTATCGTCCTTATCGGTGTACAGGCTTTTGAGCAGCGCATACTGCGTGCCATCGTTATTATACAAATAAATCTGCGTCATGCTGATTGCTGTTTTCAGCTCCGGCTTGGTGGCCTGCAGCTTAGGCAGCATTTCCTTATTGTAGCGCAGCTCGGCAGACAACAGCAAAAAAAGCTTGTCGCCCTGGCGCAATGCCTGTAAATTATCCTTATCAAGATATAAATCGCCAGCGCTGGTGCTGGTTATTTTCTCCATGTTAGCGTTTTTATCAATGCCTGCGCCAGCGAAGGCTGTGCAAGTGCAGGCAAGCGCAAAAATCAGCGTCAGTAAAATAAGTAATTTTTTCATCATCAAGTCCCGCCTTTGTTTATAGTAGAAGAAGCTTTTCCTTTATCATACAATTTTTGGCGCAATAAGTAAAGCAGCAAATGTGCTTGCTGTGCACGTCTCCAGAATACTGCTTTTTGAATAAATGCGCCAGAAAAATTCTTTTGTTAAAGCATTACAGGCGGCTTTGCTTTTGGCAGCATAAACTTTAAATTTACTTCATGCTTTTACTCTGCTATACTATAATTGTACAAGCGTTGAGGAGGTGCAATCATGCCATTGGAATATAATTTTATGCTGGCAGGCCTTGTCCTGCTGCTGATAGAATTTGTTGTGCCGGGCTTCGGAATTTTCGGTGTCAGCGGCATGGTGTGCCTGACAGTCGGCGGCTTTTACGTTTTGGGCGGCAATACCTGGGCGGCGCTGGTGCTGTTGGCAGTGTATCTGTTTTTGGTGCTGGTGATTACGCTGCTGTGCGTGTATCTGCCAAAGGAAAGCAAGTATAATCCCTTTGTACTGTGGACACGCCAAAAGAACAGCGAGGGCTACACCGGCGGCAAAAACTGGAGCATGCTGGTGGGCAAAAGAGGCAGGGCTTTGACCACGCTGCGTCCTGCAGGTACGATTCTGGTGGACGGCAAGCGTCTTGATGTGAGCAGCCAGGGAGATTATATCGAAAAGTCTGCTCCCGTGATTATTGTGCGGGTAGAGGGCAGCAAAATTTTTGTAGAACAGACGAAGGAGTGATATTATGGATTTATTATTCAGTATGATTTTCGGCAGTGGCTTTGTAGTAGTCCTGGCCATTGTCGGTATAGCAATTTTTCTTAACTTTGTGCCGTTGGGATTGTGGATTTCCGCAATTGCTGCCGGCGTTAATGTAGGCATCTTCAACCTCATCGGTATGCGCCTGCGCCGTGTGCCCGCGTCGCAGATTGTGCTGCCGCTGATTAAGGCGAACAAGGCAGGTCTTGACGTAAACGTCAACCAGTTGGAGGCGCATTATCTGGCAGGCGGTAACGTGGACCGCGTTATTGATGCTTTGATTGCTGCCCACAGAGCGCAGATTGAGCTGAGCTTTGAGCGTGGCTGTGCTATCGACCTTGCGGGACGCAACGTGCTGGAGGCTGTGCAGATGAGCGTTAACCCCGAGGTTATTGAAACTCCGGTAGTAAGCGCTGTTGCCAAGGACGGCATTGAGCTGAAGGTTAAGGCACGCGTAACAGTGCGCGCCAACATTGACCGTCTGGTAGGTGGTGCCGGCGAAGCAACGATTATTGCGCGTGTCGGCGAAGGCATTGTAACAAACGTAGGCTCCAGCGCCGACCACAGCAAGGTACTGGAAAACCCCGACTATATTTCCAAAACAGTTTTGGACAAGGGCCTTGATGCAGGCACCGCTTTTGAAATTCTTTCCATTGATATTGCGGACGTAGATGTAGGCCGTAACATCGGCGCTGCGCTGATGACCGACCAGGCGGAGGCAGACAAGCGCATTGCTCAGGCACGCGCTGAGGAACGCCGTGCGATGGCTGTTGCCAAGGAACAGGAGATGAAGGCCTATACACAGGAAATGCAGGCGAAGGTTGTGGAAGCACAGGCTAAGGTGCCGACAGCGATGGCTGAAGCACTGGCTAACGGCCGCTTGGGTGTAATGGATTACTACCGTCTGAACAATATTCAGGCAGATACGCAGATGCGCCGTACGATTGCCGAGGTAAGCCCGGAGGGCGAGGAAAAGCCTGAGGGCGGCAAATAAGCGAGGTGCAGCTTATGGGCGGTTTATTTGACAGTGATTTAATCCCCCTGCTTTTTGTCCTCGTAATGCTGGCCAACGTATTTTTGGACAGGCGCAAC
>ULTP01058649.1_pt1 | contig 12071 bp, 8 predicted proteins | sample 1957721 | NCBI WGS metagenome assembly ULTP01 (sample SAMEA4835737, study PRJEB28245) | human gut metagenome | biome: gut microbiome; material: fecal sample | place: Denmark | collected 2008 | reverse complement strand
CTTTGTTCATCATATATATATATTTCAAATAAAATTTTAACTTATATAGAGGCTTACGCCTAACTTTGTACATAATATTTTTTCGAAAACAAAGATAAGTTTAATAATTTTATCTTTCTTGATTTTGACTTTTTGGAATTCTATTTTTTACATATTCTTCTGATACTTCTTCTCCACCTTTAATTCTAGTATCAATATTTCCATTTGGTCGTACTGTTTTTACAAATTTAGTTACTCCATTACTGTTTACTACAACTATGTTTGGAAGTTTTGGATGAACTACACAAACTCTTAAATTACCATCTACTCTTTCTGCTTTGTATATTTCATTTCCAGACAAATTTGCAACACTTTCATATTCAACATTTCCATCTGCATCATATTTTGCTTTTACTGTTCCTACTTTAATATTGTCTTCTTCTATGTCACCTGTTTTTTCTATTGAGCCATCATTAAATGGTTCTAGTTTTATTCTTTCATATTGAATATCTCCACTTTTTATATTGTTGTATGGAAATACCCAATTTATGCTTATTAGATCATATTGATTTGCACTTATACAATTTTTAGCAAAATCATAAGCTCTTCTATCTATAAATTCTGATGGATTTTTTCCTAATTTATAATATTTTTCAATTTGTCTAAAATATCTAATTGCTGCCGGATTTTTGAAACAAGCTTCTATGGCTTGTTCTTCAAAGCTTCCAGGTTTATCCCAAGAATATGAAATCATATAAAACTCCTTTTATCTATGATATGTTTCTCCTGATGAAATTTTAAAAGCTCTAAATATTTGTTCTAATACAAAAACTCTTATTAATTGATGAGGAAAAGTCATTTTAGAAAAGCATATTTTTTCCTTTGATTTTTCTAAAACAGCTTTACCAATTCCTAAAGTTCCTCCTATTACAAATGTTATTGAGCTATTACCTTGAACTGCTATATCTTGTATTTTTTCAGAAAATTCTTCTGAACTATATTCTTTTCCTTTTAAGTCTAAACATATTAAATATGTTTCTTTTTTTAATTGTTCTAACATTTTTAAAGCTTCTTTGTTTTTTATGTCTTCTATAACAACATCACTTAATTTATTTGGAACTGTTTCATCTGGAACTTCTATTATATTTAAGTTGCAATATTTTGATAGTCTTTTACTATATTCTTTTATTGCATCTTTTAAATAATTTTCTTTAATTTTTCCTACACATAATATATTGATATTAAGCATTTTAACTCCCTAAATTATTCTTCAATGCTTGCTGTACTTGTATTTTCTGTATCTGCATTTTCTATTTCTTCTGCTATTTCTGTTGGTTCTTCTATTACTTCTATTTCAACTTCTGCTTCTTGTGGTTTACTATTTCCAAAAGTAAATACTTTTTTAGATGCTCTAGCTTTTTCTTCAAATTTTTTATTAAATTCTTCTCTAGCTTCTTCTAATGTGTCTTCCATTGCACGAAACATTTCATCAACATCTTGTCTTGTGAAATCATAAGCATTACTTCTTGCCATTGGCTCTAATATTTGAATGTCGTGTAATACATTGTTTACTCTCTTTCCTGCAAATTCCATAAATTTTGCTCTTTTTTCTTCATTTACTTCTCTTTCCATTTTGTACTCTCCTTATTTTATCCAAGATTAATTCTTATATAAAATATCACATTTTTTGACAAAATTCAAATATTTTGGGAAAATTTTATTTTTATTTTTGTTCATAGCTATACATAAAACAATTTATTAGATAAGCAAATATTTAATTATTCGGAATATCCATTTTTCCATTTTAATTTTGTTAATTCACTAGTATCTGAAAATGTATTGCCACTAATATTCAAATTATTTAATTTTGCTTTGTTCAAATTTACTAATATATCTATATTATTTGTAGTAAAATAATAATTTTCTAAAGAGTTATTAGCTAAATTTAATGTTTGTAAATTTCTTAAATTTGCAAGTGGTGTTAAATCTGAAATACTATTATTACTTACATTTAAAATAATCAAAGAACTTAGTGTACTAATACTATTCAAACTTCCAATATTATTATTATTAATTGTCAAATATTCAAGATTACTTAACAAACTTAAATCTCCTAATGCTCCTAATTTGCTATTTGCAATCTGCAAACTTATTAATGTACTAATGTTTCTGATTCCATCTAAAGAATCTAAAGCTGAGTTTGATATTTGTAAACTCTTCAAATTGCTTAACAAATTAAATTCTATATTATTAATTCCAAAATAATTGTTGATTATAATTTTTTGCAAGTTTGGAATATCAAAATTAGTAATAATACTTTTTAAACTCGAATTTTTAAATTCGTTACTTATAATAAATTCTATATTTTTAACATTTGAATCCTTTAAATTTGATAAATCTAAAATTCCATCACTAAATGTAACTTGCCCAAAAGAAATTGTTAATTCCTTATTTTGGTTATTTTTTATAGTAGAAAACATTTGGCTAAATTCTTCATTTGTTGGAACACCAAAACTCCAACTAATACGTGATAAATTTTCACACAAAGAAAAATCATGTACTCCATTACCAGAATCAGAAGAATAATTTTGCAATGATTTAGGAAATTTCATGTTCCACTTTGTAGTACATACGCTTACATCTGTTAATTTTGTAAGCTTTGTTAAATCTAAATCAATATTGTTAGCTACTCCACTTCCATAAGTTTTTATTGATGTTAGCTCTGTGCAATTTTCTAATTGTTTGACCAATTTTTTTGTATATAATTTAATACCATTTTTCACACCATAAACATATCTGCTATAAATGTCATTCATTGCATTTTGAATTTTTGCCAAATCGATTTTATCATTATCTAATAAAATTTCACTAATATTCAATTTCTTTGCATTTGCTAATTCTTCCAAAACACCTAAATCATCTAAATTTGAACAACCTCTAATATCTAAATACCATAAATTTGGCAATTTTTTTATAAAATTTATAGTAGTTAGATTTGGACTATTTATTATTAATTTCTTTATACTAGTACAAGTTGAAAGTACATTTTCAAAATCATCATTTGTTAAATTATTGTTATTAGTTAAATCTAATTCTAAAATATTTGTATTATTTTTTAATAATGTAAATTGCTCTGATTTTAAATTATAATCTTTTAAATTGCATTTTGCTTGTTCTAAAAATACTAATGAATATTTTTTATCTAAACTATAATTAGTTCCACATGCCAGAATAATATTCTTTATTAGTATGATGTCTGATTCTTGAATATTCGTATTTCCTGCTAAATATAAATTTTTGATTTGGTTACAATTTTGTAGATTTGACACATCATATAATACATTTTCATTTTGACTACTCAAAGATACATATTCAATTTTACTGTCTTTTAAAGCTGATATATCGTTTAACTTGCATTCTAATGCTCTTAATTCTTTTAAATTTGTGCAATTATTAGAATTATTAAAACTATATTCTATACCAGCTAAACTAGTTAAATTTTTATTACGCTTAATGCTTAAAACTTCTAAATTATTATTTCCTCTGATACCCTCTATAGTTTGTAAATTACATGACTGAGCATATAATCTTTTTAATTTTAAGTTTTCTAGTCCGTCTAAGTTAGTTAAATTTTTATTGTTTGCAACTGTTAAATATTCTAGATTTGTAAATCCACTTAAACTTGCTAATCCTCCATTTTCAGTCAAATTATTGTTATTCAAATACATATATTGTATGCTGTTTTTTATGCTATTCGAAAAATTAGAAATAGCTGAAATATCTGTTAATTTAGAGCTTCTTGAATCTACATAATCTCTTAAACAATCTGTATCTGAAAAACCATCCTCTCTTAATCCTTTTGATGAATCCCATGTTTTACTTAATATATCAAATCCAAAAATTCCAAATTTATTTAATTTGCTAATTTCAGAGTTCTTTAATCCTTCTCCTAGTTTTACAATTTGATTATTGCAATCAAATTTACTATTTTCAAAATTAATATATAAAGATTGTAAATTCAATGATTGTGCCAAATAATTATAATTTTCAATTTCAGTATTATATAAATATAAATAATTTAGTAAAGTACATGCTTGTATACCGTCTAAATCACTTAATTTCATATTTTTCAAAGTAACTTTCTTTAATTTACTCAATTCAGAAATTCCAGATAATGAAGTAATATTATTTTTTGTACCATCTAGAGTTATCTCATTCACACCATCAACATTTCCAACTGTTATACCTCTTTCATTATCTACCTCAATTCCCATATTATTCAAAATTTCTTCAATGGCAGATTTCATTTCTGAATTTGAATTCAATTTTGATAATGGAGTATTTGGATCTAATTCTAAATCACTTGCAGTTCCTAATATGCTATCACTTCCGTCTTTCGAATAAAAAACTTTTAAGTCTTTTGTTACACCATAAACGTCCATTAATCTAATATATTTTGAATATTCTGTGGTATCTCCACCTTTTAATTGATTTTGCAATTCTTCTGGTAAAGATTTTTTATTTATTAAGTAATACATTTTACCACCATATATTACATAATTTTTTGTTCCGTCTTTTAAACATAAATTACCTATTTTTGATGATAATAATTCTATTTTGTTTGTGTAATCTTCTGATTCATCATAATATTTTATATATTCTGTTTGTAAATATTCTTCTAAAGCTGATATACTTTGCATATATGTGGCATTTTGTGCTTGTGTTATTATTCCGTTATCACCTATTGTTGCATTTAAACTTACACCAGCCAAAATTAACATCACTATAATTGAAATTACTAGAGCTATCAATGTAATTCCATTTTTATTTTTAATGTTTATTAAAGAAAATTTATTTAATTTCATGTTATTACATTGTTGAAAATTTTTTCTTTTCTCAATTTCATTGATATTAATTTTTTGAACTGATTTTCTTTCGTTCATTTCTGTTCTTCCTCCTATGTTTTTTATAATTACTAGGAGAAATATTTCATATTAATTTTGTTATAATAATTTACAATACAGCATGCAAAACTTACTATAATTTTAATTAAATTATTAATATTTCTCCATAATCCATAAAAACAAACATCTAATGATACTTGTTTCTCGAAAGAAAACCATTCCAAGTAATACCTTGTCAATAATTTTTTCTTTTTCATTTTTGTATAATTTGCCTAGTATAAAAAATCATTTATCACTTAGTTACTTTTTATACTTTTATAAGATTTAGAAATTTGAAACACAAATAGCACTAATAAATTTTATTAGTGCTTAAATTGAAATTTATTTTTTCTAAATCTAAATTTGTCATTGACTTTCCTCTTTATTCATTTTTTATGGATTTTCTTTAATTTGGATAATTAAAGAAAAAACAAAAAGACATGAAACAGTATATTTTTATATACTTTCATGTCTTTTTATTAATTTGCATTTTGCATTTTTATAACCTTTGATATATATTGTTTTAAAATACCACGTAAGCGATTAAACGAGCTTGACAAGTAAGAATGGAACAATCTTCATGTATAAAAACAAAAATGAAGATTGCAACACTAATGTATGAAAAAACAATATATATCAAAGGTTTATAAGATATTCATTTATCTTAGCAAATAATCAATATAGTAAATTTTAAATATATTAATTATTGACAAAAATTTAGCATAATGATAGAATTTTAACAAATAAAAACAATCTTTAATTATCCAAATTAAAGATTGTTTTTTGTATATTATGAAAATCCAATATCAATTTTTTTGTTTTTTACTCTTTTACGTCTGCATTATATAAATCTTTTCTTGTTAAATTTATTCTTCCTTGATCATCAATTTCATAAACTTTAACAGTAACTTCATCTCCAACTTTAAATACATCTTCAACTTTGTTTACTCTTTCATTTGAAATTTTTGAAATATGAAGTAATCCTTCTTTATTTTCAGCTAATTCTATAAAAGCTCCGAAAGTAGTAATTCTTGTAACTTTTCCAGTATAAATTCCACCTACTTCAATATCTCTTGTAATATTTTCAATAATTTCTTTTGCTCTTCTAGCACCTTCTGATTCTGTAGAAGAAATGAATACTCTTCCATCTTCTTGAATATCTATTTTAACGCCTGTTTCATCAATTATTTTATTTATTACTTTTCCACCAGTACCAATAACATCTTTTATTTTTTCTGGATTTATTTGCATTGTAATTATTCTAGGAGCATATTTAGATAAATCTTTTCTTGGTTCTGCTATTTGTGGAAGCATTATATCATCAAGTATATAATTTCTAGCTTTTTCTGTTCTTTCAAAAGCTTCTGCTATAATATCATAGCTTAATCCGTCTACTTTAATATCTACTTGAATAGCTGTAATTCCTTCTTTTGTTCCTCCAACTTTAAAATCCATATCTCCGAAGAAATCTTCTATTCCTTGAATATCTGTTATTACAACATAATGATTTGGATCATTTTCGTCTGTTATTAAACCAGTTGAAATACCTGCAACAGGTCTTTTTATTGGAACACCAGCATCCATTAAAGCTAATGTTGAACCACATATACTTCCTTGTGATGTTGAACCATTTGAACTTAATACTTCTGATACAACACGAATTGAATAAGGGAATTCGTCTTCACTTGGTATAACTGGCTCTAATGCTTTTTCTGCTAAAGCTCCATGTCCAATTTCTCTTCTTCCTGGTCCTCTTGAAGTTTTTGCTTCTCCTACACTATAACCAGGGAAGTTATAGTGATGCATATATCTATTAGTTGTTTCATCTGCATCTAAACCATCTATAATTTGTCCTTCGCTAATCATTCCTAATGTTGCAATTGATAAAACTTGTGTTCTTCCTCTGTTAAACATTGCACTGCCATGAACTCTTGGAATTAATCCAACTTCACAAGATAAAGGTCTTATATCGTATATTCCTCTTCCATCAACTCTTTTACCTTCATCTAAAATTAATTTACGAACTGTTTTCTTTTCTAATTTATAAATTGCATCATTGATTGCAGATTTTTTATCTGCTAAAGCTTCTTCTCCATATTTTTCTGAATACCAAGCTTGTACATCTGCTGTGAATTTTGCTATTTTTTCATCTCTTTCAATTTTATCTGGTGTTTGAATATCTTGTTTCATTCTTTCACCAAATTCTGCATATATTTCGTTGTATAAATCTTCATCAACTGTAAAATGTGTATATTCAAATTTTGGTTTTCCAATTTCAGCTTTCATGTTTGAAATAAATTCACATATTTTCTTTATTTCTACATGACCTTTTTTTATTGCATCTAACATTACATCATTTTTTAATTCATAAGCACCAGCTTCAATCATTGCTATTTTTTCCATTGTTCCTGCTAATGTTAAGTTTAATAAACTTTTAGCTCTTTGTTCTGCATTTGGATTAATAACAACTTCTCCATCTACATATCCAACTGAAACAGATCCTGTTGGTCCTCCAAATGGTATGTCTGATATAGATAGTGCTGCTGATGAACCTATCATTGCACATATTTCTGGTGAACAATCTTGATCTACAGATAATACTAAGCAATCTACAACTACATCATTTCTAAAATCTTTTGGAAACAATGGTCTAATTGGTCTATCTATTGCTCTTGATGTTAATATTGCTTTTTCTGAAGGTTTACCTTCTCTTTTTTGGAAACTTCCTGGTATTTTTCCAACTGCATATTGTCTTTCATTGTATTCTACTGATAATGGGAAGAAGTCAATTCCTTCTTTTGGTTCTTTTGAAGCTGTAACATTTACAAGTACAGTAGTTTCTCCATATTTAACTAATACACTTGCATTTGCTAATCCAGCCATTTTTCCTGTTTCAATTGTTAGTGTTCTTCCTGCTAAATCCATGCTATAACTTTTAAACATTTCAATTCCTCCTAAATTTTATTATTCTCATTTATTTGAAATGTAACCTCTACAATGTATAAAGTATAAAATTTTATTTTATATATTGTACAAGCTACTGTTTCAAATAAATAATTACTTTTTAATTTTACTATATTAGCAAAAAAATTGCAATACTTCTTATAAAGCAAAAAGCCCAAAGTCTTTTGAACATTGGGCTCTACAATCTTATTTTCTTAAAGATAATTTTTGTGCAATTTCTCTGTATCTGTTGATATCAGTTTTTGCTAAGTAGTTTAATAAGTTTCTTCTTTTTCCTACCATTTTTAAAAGTCCTCTTCTTGAATGATTATCTTTTGGATGAACTTTTAAATGTTCTGTTAATTCTTTAATTCTTTCTGTTAAAAGAGCGATTTGTACTTCAGATGATCCTGTATCGTTTTCATCTCTTTTGAAAGTATTAATGATTTCTGTTTTTCTTTCCTTTGTCATTTTTTGTTTCCTCCTAATTTTTTATATTTGCCATAAACTGAATTTAAGGTAGGTTTTTTCCTTAATTAAGTATATGGTATTGCTTAAAGCATTAATATATTAACATATTTTTTTATAAAAATCAAGGTTTTATATATTTTTTCTTACTTTTTGTGTATAAAATGCATTTACTTTACAGAATTGCATTTAATTTTTTACTTTACGGTTTTGTGTATCCAAAATTCATTTAATTAAAAAAATATTTTTAAATTTCTATTTTGCACTTTTGGATTTATTTTAATCTAATAATTGACAATATTTTCATCTTGTTCATAATTTGGATCATAATCTGGATTATCTTGATATAACTTTATTAGACTATCATCATATATGTTTTTTATTAATGTATTAGTTGCTGCATCTCTAATTTCTATTCCATTTTCTGTATTCGTAAATTTCAATTCTGTTTCATTATAATTTTGATTTTTTTCATTATTTTTATATTTTACTACTATAAATAATATTAATAATATAACTATTGCAATTATTGTTAAAATCACTTGTTTATTTTTCATTTTTCAACCTCTAATCCTTTTTTTACCAACCACTTTTATTACTCCAGTTCGTTATACTTGAAACTGGTGTCCAAATAGCAATTCCCTTATTTCCTGCTAAATATAATTCTCTTAAAGAACCTGTTTTATTTAGATTTGCTAAAATTTCTAAATTATTATATGTAATGATATTGTTGTTACTATCATAAGTAGCTGATGTGTCATAAATACAATTATTTTCTAAATTAAGAGTTTTCAATTTTGTACAGTTTTCAATTCCTTTCAAGTCACTTATTTTATTAGACTTAAGTCCTAAATATATAAGATTAGTTAAATTTTTCAACCCACTAATATCTGTAATAGAATTGTATTTTGATGTATTAGTATTATTACTTAACTCTAAACTTTCTAATTTAGTGCAACCACTTATATCACTTATATCTGTTAGTCCACAATTATAACAATTTAGATTTTTCAAATTCTTCAAATTTTCTATCCCTTTCAATGCTGTTAAATTTCTGTTATATTCTAATCTTAACATTTCTAAATTTGGCAAATTAGCACTATCTAAATTTTTTAAACTAGTAACATTCTGATTTGAAGAAGTATTAGAACAAAAGAAATACATTTCTTTGCATACTGGTAAATTTACATTTTTTGGAAATTCATTCATTAGAGAATCACCAAAGTCACACTTTGTAAGTTTTGGAGCACCATTTACCAATTGTAAACTTCTCTTCAAAATCATTTCAGGTGCTGTTGTCACATAAAGAGTAGTTAAATTTTCCAAGCTACCAAAAGTATTTAAAGTATTTTTTGAAGAGTCCATATGAACTAATCTAATTGTTTCAATTGAATTTGGTAAACTTATACTTACATTAGGTAAATTGTCTATGTAAATATATTTCAAATTTGGACATTTAGTTAAATTCAATTCTCCATTTTGAAAATTAGTATCATAATACATATATAAACTTTGGAAATCTCTACTTGATACATTTCCAAGCTTTGCTAGTAATTCTGTATTTCCTGTTAAGCATAGTCCATAGCTGTATTTATTATTAGCCCAATTTTGATAATAAGACCAACCATCTGAAGTTCCTTTACATCTAGTAATTGTTTTAGGAATTTTATCAAGATTACAGTTAGAATTATCTATACATAACTGTAACATCTTTTCATTATTTTCCAAATTAGTTAAATCACTTACTGAAGTTCCTCTAATATCTATCTCTTTTAAGTTTTTCATATTTTTTACAAAATCAATTGAACTTAAATTTTCTATTCCATATAATTGCAAATATTGCATTTCTGTCATTGTACTTAATATCTCTTGTAATTTTGTATTTGTTAATTTTTTACAATTTTTTAAGCTAAGTGCTGTACAACTTTTTTTGTTTTTTAAGGCATTTATTTCTATTGAATCATCTGTTAAATTTTGCTCTGAATAGTCTATTCTAGGAATATTGGCAAAACATATTGAGTATTTGCTTGGTAATGAATAGTTTAGTCCACATTGAATAATTACATTTCCTAAAGTTGCAACATCTGATACTACCATATTTTCGCAACCTGTTAAATATAATTCCTGTATAGTTTTTATATCCTTTATTGCTTTAACATTTTGTAAATTTTTACTATTTTTTAATGATAAATATACAATTTTTTGATTTTCTAAACCATCTAGTGTAGTTATTTCAGTTGAATCAGCATGAATATAACTTAGCTCATTTCCAGTTAGATTATTGATTTTTTGTAATTTTGTATTGTTTGCTACAAAATCATATAAATAATTGCACCCTTTTAAGCCTTCTGTACTTGTTATTCCAGTATTTCCAGCATATACATATTTAAGACTTAATTTATTTTCAAGTCCACTTAGACTAGATAAGTCTTTATCCATAGTTAGATTTACTAAATAAATATTTTTAAAATCTTTTAATGCTATTATACTGTTTAATTTATTGTTATTTAAATATAAATACTTTATACTTTCTTTGATTGTTGTTGGTAAATTCTCTAGTTCAGAGATATCAGTCAAACTTGATTTTACTTCTTGACTGAAAAATTTTATGTTGTATGCATAATTAATTAAATTATATCCAAATAGTCCAAAATATTCTATATTTTTTTGTTGTGAATTACTTAATCCATTACATAATTTTTTTACCTCTATGTCAGTTGGATTGTACATATATAAATATTTTAAATTACTAACTTTTGATAAATTTGAATAATCTTTTATATTTGAATTTCTAAATTCTACATAATTAAGCTGTATTGCATTTTCTATTCCAGCTAAATTTTCTAGTTCTTTTGTATCTAATATAAGTTTTTGCAAGCTTGTTAAATTGTACAAGTCTTTTAAGCTTGTAATTGAATCACTTGAATTAATTGTTAATTCTTTTATTGCTTTTATTTCTTGTGCATCAAAATTCCCATCATTGTTTTTATCATATTCTCCTAATATTTTACTTAATTCCGAATTATTGTCTAATACAATTCTATTTGGATTGTCATTGTCTAAATTGCTTTTTTCAATTCCGATTATTGAATCTTTGCCATTTTTACAATAATATATTTTTAAATCATTTGTAATACCATATACATCATTTAAACTAGCATAATCGGTATATGAGCCATTTCCTGCATCTCCACCTTTAATTTGATTTTTTATCTCATTTGGTAAATTAGATTTTTTTATAAGATATAAAGCATTTCCATCACTATCTGGAATATATCTTAAACCTCCAATACCTTCACTTGCAGGAATATAAAACCATTCAGGTTTAAAAGTTGTTAATTCTTCTATTTTACTTTCAGAACTTTTTACATTTTCATAATTTTCTATATAGTAATTATTAAAAAATTCTTCTAATACAGCAACACTCTGCATATATGTTGCATTCTGTGCTTGTGTTATTATTCCATTATCACCAATTGTTGCATTTAAACTCACACCAGCTAAAATCAGCATTACAATAATTGAAATTACCAAAGCTATTAATGTAATTCCTGCTTTATTGTTTAAATTATTAACATTTGTTATGCAAATCTTTTCTAATTTCTTATTGCTAGTTTCTTTTTTATTAAAATAGTTCATATTTTTATTATCAGCAATATTCTTCTGGTTTTGAAATGATTTTCTTTCGTTCATTTGTGCTTTTTCCTCCTATGTTTTTATAATTAGTTAGGAGAAATA
>ULTP01064287.1_pt1 | contig 12084 bp, 9 predicted proteins | sample 1957721 | NCBI WGS metagenome assembly ULTP01 (sample SAMEA4835737, study PRJEB28245) | human gut metagenome | biome: gut microbiome; material: fecal sample | place: Denmark | collected 2008 | reverse complement strand
GCGCTGGCCGCCGCGCCGGGGGTCGAGGCCCTCTCGTTCATCCTCGAGCAGAACCTGCTGCTCGAGCGCCACGGCCGCCAGGCGGTGGCCACGCTGCGGGGGGCCGACGACGCCTACGCGAAGGTGCTGCCGCTCGACAGCATCGTGGCGGGGGGCGACGCACGGCTGCACGTGGGCGAGCTCGAACGGCTCGTCATCGGCCAGACAATGGCCTACACGCTGGGCATCCGCACGCTGGCCGACGCCGAGGTGACGCTCTACGCCCTGCGGCGGAGCTCCTTCTCGACGCTGCTGCCGCTCGACAGCTACACGCGGCAGCGCGAGCCGGTGGGGGGCGTCTACGTCCTCGACCTCGAAACCGAGCGGCGCTACGTGCTCGGCTCGCTGCACATGGCGCAGGAGTTGTTCAACTACCCGGGCCGCGCCTCGGCGCTGCTGCTGCGCACCGCGCCCGGGGCCGATGCCGAACAGGTGGCCGCCCGCGTGGCCCGCATCGCGGGCGACGACTTCCGGCTCCGCACGCGGGCCGAGATGCAGGCCTCGCTCTACCGCATCATGCGCTACGAGAAGTGGGGCATCTTCTTCATCTCGCTGCTGGTGCTCGTCATCGCCTCCTTCTCGATTGTCGGGGCGCTGGCGATGCTCATCGTCGAGAAGCGCGACGACGCCGCGACGCTCCGTGCGCTGGGTGCCGACACCTCCTTCCTGCGGAGGCTCTTCAGCGCCGAGGGGGCCCTCATCAGCGGCGCGGGGGCGCTGCTGGGCGTGGTGTTGGGCGTGGGCGCGACGCTGCTCCAGCAGCACTACGGCCTCATCCGCATCCCGGCCGAGAGCTTCCTGATGCAGAGCTACCCGGTCGAGTTCCGCTGGACGGACCTGGCGGCCGTCGCCGTGGCCTTCACCCTTGTGGCGGGGCTCATCACGCACCTCACCGTGCGCAGCATGATAAAACGTACCGAACCATGAAATACCGCATCCGACTGGCGGCGCTGCTGCTGCTCGGCCTGATGGCCGGAGCCTGCACGCGCCACAAAATCATCCCCGACGATGAGCTGGCGCTGATTTTCCATGACGCCTTCCTGACCAACGCCTACATCACCACGGAGCGGCTCCGCCTCGATTCGCTCGAGATTTACGAGCCGATTTTCGCCCGCTACGGCTACACGACCGAGGACGTGCAGTACACCATCGGCAACTTCTCGAAGCGCAAGAGCGCCCGCCTGGGCGACGTGGTCGAGGAGTCCATCCGCATGCTCGAGGAGGAGGGCAAGCGCTACGAGCACGAGGTCTCCATCCTCGACACCATCGACAACGTGGCGCGGCGCACCTTCACGCGGCGCGTCTACACCGACTCGCTGGTGCGCGTGCGCACGCTGCGCGACACGGCGCGGCTCCACGTCCGCCTCGACACCCTCCTTGCGGGCGAATACGACCTCTCGGTCTGCTATACGGTCGACTCGCTCGACCGCAACCCCGGGCTGCGGGGCTCGGCGTGGCTTGAGCGCTGCGACGGCAGCCGCACGGGAGGCTACACCTTCACGCTGCGCCGCGGCAAGGAGGAGCGCTTCTCGCGCCACTTCACCACCGACAGCACCACGCGCAGGCTGCACCTCAACCTCTTCCTGCCGCGCGAGGCGGCCGGACGCCCCTCCGTCACCATGCGCGACCTGCGCATCGACTACACGCCCCCGACGGCGCAGGCCGTCGAGAGCCTCTACATCCGCCAACTCGACATCCGCATCTTCGCCGATGAATTCTTCCGCGCAGCCCATCCGGCGGATAGCCTCTAACCTGCTCTGGCAGCCCGGGGGCTTTCTGCGCCACCCGCTGGTGAGCATCGACGCCGGGGGGCGTATCCTCGGCGTGGAGCAGTGCGCCGAGCCCGACCGCCTGGCCGGCGTGGAGTTCTACGGCGGGGTGCTCCTTCCGGGGCTGGTCAACGCCCACTGCCACCTCGAACTGGCGCACCTGGCGGGGATGATTCCCGCGGGGTGCGGCTTCCGGGGCTTCATCCGCGCGCTGCGGGCCCACCGCCACGCCGTGAGCGGTGAGGAGCGCCACCGCGCAGCCGACCGCATCGACGCCGCCATGCGCAGCCGCGGCATCCGTGCCGTGGGCGACACCTCCAACGGGATGACCTCGTTCGCCACCAAGCGGCAAAGCGCACTGCGCTACCACACCTTCGCCGAGCTCTTCGGACTGCGGAGCAGCTCCACGGAGCACCTCGCGCCGCTGCTCGCCGAGCCCGACACCTCGCCCACGCCCCACTCGCTCTACGCCGTGCAGGAGGCCCCTTTCGCGGCGCTTGCCCGCGAGGGCGACGCGCCCCTCTCGCTCCACTACCTCGAGACGCCCGACGAGAAGGAGCTCTTCCGCGGGAAGGGCGGGCTGTGGGAGTGGTACCGCAGCGAGGGGCTTGCGTGCGACTTCCTCCACTACGGCTCGCCGACGCGCCGGCTGGTCGAGCAGACGCCCCGCGACCGCTCGCTGCTGCTGGTCCACGCCACCTGCACGACGCAGGAGGATATCGACCAGCTGCGCGAACACTTCACCGCACCGCTCTACTGGTGCCTCTGCCCCACCTCGAACCGCCACATCTCGGGGCTTCGCCCGCCCGTCGAGCTGCTGCGGCGCAACGGCGCCCTCATCTGCCTGGGTACCGACTCGCCGGCCTCGAACCCCGCCATGTCGCTCTTCGAGGAGATGCGGCAGCTGGAGGAGGTACCGCTCGGGGAGCTCATCGCCTGGGCCACGCTCCACGGCGCCCGCGCGCTGGGGATGGAGCAGGAGCTGGGGAGCGTCGAGCCGGGCAAACGGCCGGGGCTCTGCCTGCTTTCAGGCATCGACTACGCCTCGATGCGCCTGGGTCCCTCCGCCCGCCTCCGCCCGCTGCTCTGAGCGAGGGGAGCGAGGGGAGCGCCCGCACCGCCCCGAAAGGGCCGCCGCAGACCCGAAGCCGGCGCCGCACTGGAAAAGGACCGCCGCAGACCCGAGTACTACCCGCCTTCTCCACCCGCCGCTCCGAACGAGGAGGGCTCCCGCGCCGCCCGCCGCAAAAAGTCAACCCCGCACCCGGTTTTCGCCGCCTCCGCCTGCCGCAAAAGGACCCGCCGCATGCCCGGAGCCCACACCACCGCCCACCTCCGCCGCGACAGGTCGACCTCGCACTCGGTTTTCTTCTTCTTCGCCCGCTGCTCCGAACGAGGGGAGCGCCCGCACCAACCCGCTGCCCCGAACGAGGAGGGCTCCCGCGCCGCCCGCCGCAAAAAGTCGACCCCGCACCCGGTTTTCACCTCCGCCATCCGCCGCTCCGAGCGAGGAGGACGCCCGCGCCAACCCGCCGGAAAAGGGCCGCCGCAGCCCGAATCCTACCCGCCTTCTCCGTCCGCTATTCCGAACGCCCAAGGCCGGTGCGGAACAATCCCTTACGCTTCCCCGGGTCCATCCGCCACCCCGGCTCCATCCACTCCCCCTGGCTCCTTATTATAAAAGAGTCACGCACGGCCGCTCCGCCGCCCTCCTCCTTTCCCCGCAGCTCCGTCCCGCTCCCCGCCATCGCCCCTGCCGGAATCGGGGTTGCACAAACCGGAATTCCGGTCATCCCCCGCAGCGCACAAAGCGCTATCTTTGCACCGTCGGACCCATCGCCCGACATCCGAATACCATGGCAGACATCTTCGAACGCATGAAAGCGGGCGAGCTCATCCTCGACAGCGACCCCGAATATCCCCGCCTCTACGAGGCGCTGCTGCGCGGCATGCGCATCACCGGCGAACTCAACTCCTCCTACCGCACCCCCGCCGAGGTGCGCGCCGCCCTGAGCGAGCTGACCGGCCAGCAACTCGACGACTCGGTATGGGTCGTTCCCCCGTTCCACACCGACTTCGGACAGTTCATCCGCTTCGGCCGGGGCGTCTTCGTCAACAACGGCTGCACCTTCATGGACCGCGGCGGCATCACCCTTGAGGAGGGGGTCTTCATCGGCCCCAACGTCAACCTCATCACCGAGAACCATGCCGAGGAGCCCGAGCTGCGCCACAACGTCTACGGGCGGCCGATTCTCATCCGCCGCAACGCCTGGATAGGGGCCTGCTCGGTGGTGCTTCCGGGGGTCACCATCGGTGAGAACGCCATCGTGGGGGCCGGTTCGGTGGTCACGCACGACGTCCCGGCCGACACCATTGTGGCGGGCAATCCGGCGCGCGTCATCCGCCCGATTCGCAAGTAGCAAGGGCCCGGAACGGGAGGCGGTGGGCCCGAGCCCGGGGACAGAACCCGGGAACAAAACCCGGGGCCCGATGGAGCCGGGAATCGGAACCGGCTTCGGAAAGAGGCCCGAATCGGTCCCCACGGAGCCGGGAACAGGCCCGGGAGCCAACCGGAGCCCGTACCCGCCCGATGAATCACCCCGCGCCGATGCCGGCCCTTCGGTCCGCAACCCGCATGCGGCATCCCTCACCCCGGCTTCAGCCGGGGTTTTTCGCAATGAGAGCCGCCCGAACGCACCGCAGGCCTCGCAGAAGCCGTCGCACCCGCCCCGCCGCCGGAAAATCGCCCCGCCGTCCGACCCCGGAAAAACCCATCCGACCCCGGGGAAACCCGTCCGAGCCCCGGGAAGCCCCTGCCCGCCCGGCATCGCCGACCCTTTCAGTCGCACCCGGCCCCCTGCGCCCGCCAGAGAAACGGAAGCCCGCACCGCACCCCACCAACCATTCCGGACCCTCGACACCGCCCTTCGCAATCCACCGGCCTCACCCGCACCGGGGAACCGCCTTACGCCGCACCCCCATGCCACACCGCTCCGGCACCCCTCCAACCGCTCCGTCCCCCTCGCAACAGCGCCTCACCTGCGCCGGAGAACCGCCCCGCTGCGGGGAACCTCTCCGCCCCCACAGCATCCACGCGCCGCAACACCCTCCCGTGCGACCTTTTCCGTTCACGAAAAAGAGCCCTAACGTTTGCAGATAAGTTATGTCTAATTTTACTTGTCGAAATTCGAACTTCCGGCAACCCCAATCTTCGCATTCATGAAAAGTTTAGGCATAGACATCGGCTCCTCTTCGGTGAAGGTGTCGCTAATGGACATTGAAACGGGCGCCTGCGTCGCCTAGGCCATCCAGCCCGCGCAGGAGATGCCCATCGAGGCCCGCCACAGCGGCTGGGCCGAACAGGACCCCGACCTGTGGTGGTACTACGTCGGCGTGGGGCTCGACGCCCTGCGCGAGGCGGGACACCCGCTCGACGACGTCAGGGCCGTCGGCATCACCTACCAGATGCACGGCCTGGTCTGCGTCGACTGCACGGGACACCCCCTGCGCAAGGCCATCATCTGGTGCGACTCGCGCGCCGTCGAAATCAGCATCGAGGCCCGCACCGACGCCCGGACCGAGGAGCGCTTCGGCATCCCGGCCGGCACGCCCATCTCCTACCGCGCGGGTGACCAGCCCAACAACGCCTTCTCGCTCAACGTGCTGGAGGCGGGCGAGGTGGCCGCCACGGGCGGCACGAGCGGCGTGGTCTACGGCGTGGTCGACACGCGCCGTGCCGACCCCCTCTCGCGCGTGAACACCTTCGTACACGTCAACCACCGCCCCGAGCAGCCCCGCTACGGCATCCTGCTCTGCATCAACGGCACGGGCATCATGAACTCGTGGATGCGCCGCAACGTCACGCAGCAGACGCTCGACTACGCCGCGATGAACCGCCTGGCCGAGAGCGTCCCCGTCGGGTCGGACGGCCTGCTGGTGGTCCCCTTCGGCAACGGCGCCGAGCGTGTGCTGGGCAACCGCTGCCCGGGTGCCTGCATCCACCGCCTCGACCTCAACCGCCACACCACGGCCCACCTGCTGCGCGCCACGCAGGAGGGCATCGCCTTCTCGTTCCGCTACGGCCTGGACCTGATGCGTCCGCTGGGGCTCAACCCCGCCGTCATCCGCGCCGGAGCGGCCAACCTCTTCCTCTCGCCCCGCCAAAACCAACCCCTCGACAATGACCTCGGAACCCAAAACGGGGAGCCGCCTCTACCTGCTCTCCATCGTCATGGTCGCCGTCATCGGCGGCCTGCTCTTCGGCTACGATACGGCCGTAGTCTCGGGTGCCGAACAGGCGCTCGACCAATTCTTCCGCACGGCGCGCGACTTTGACTACACGCCGTGGCTGCACGGCTTCACCGCCTCGAGCGCCCTGCTGGGCTGCATCATCGGCGGCGCCATCTCAGGCTTCTGCGCCTCGCGGCTGGGCCGCAAGCGCTCGCTCATCGTGGCCGCCGTGCTCTTCTTCGTCTCGGCCGTCGGGTCGTGGTGGCCCGAAAGCGGCATCCTGCCCTACGGCGAAGCCTCGCGCGCGCTGCTCATATCGTTCAACTTCTACCGCATCATCGGCGGCGTGGGCGTCGGCCTGGCTTCGGCCCTGTGCCCGATGTACATCGCCGAAATCTCACCGGCACGCATCCGCGGCACGCTCGTCTCGTGCAACCAGTTCGCCATCATCTTCGGCATGCTGGTGGTCTACTTCGTCAACTACCTCATCCGCAACAACCCGGGCGACACCGCCGAGGCCATCCAGACGGCCATGGTCGCCGTCGGCTGGCGGCGGATGTTCCTCTCGGAGGCCTTCCCCGCAGGCGCCTTCCTGCTGCTCATCCTGCTCGTCCCCGAGACGCCGCGCTACCTCGCCCTCAAGGGGGACGACCGGCGCGCCTTCGCCGTTCTGGAGCGCATCAACGGCACCTCGGAGGCACACTCGATTCTGGCCGACATCAAGTCGACGGTCCACGAGCGGCGCGAGCAGCTCTTCGCCTACGGAGGCATGGTCATCGCCGTGGGCGTGCTGCTCTCGTTCTTCCAGCAGGCCATCGGCATCAACGTGGTGCTCTACTACGCACCGCGCATCTTCGCCAACATGGGAGCCACGGGCGACGCCTCGATGCTCCAGACGGTCGTCATGGGTGTGGTCAACATCATCTTCACGGTGGTGGCCATCTTCACGGTCGACAAGGTGGGACGCAAGCCGCTGCTGATGATTGGCTCGACGGGCATGATGATAGGCATGCTGGCCCTCGCCGTGCTGTCGTTCACCGACGCCATCGGCCTTGCGGCGCTCGTCTTCATCATCCTCTACACCGCCTCGTTCATGATGTCGTGGGGCCCCATCTGCTGGGTGCTCATCTCGGAGATTTTCCCCAACACGATTCGCTCGCAGGCCGTAGCCATCGCCGTGGCGGCGCAGTGGGTCTCAAACTTCCTGGTATCGGCCACCTTCCCGTCGCTGAGCGGCTGGAGCGTGGGGGGCACCTACTGCATCTACGCCTTCATGTCGCTCCTGTCGGCCCTCTTCGTCTGGAAGATGGTCCCCGAGACCAAGGGCAAGACGCTCGAGCAGATGTCGGCCCTCTGGCGCAAGTAATGACCCCCAGAGCCCGCCTCCGGGCCCTTTCCCGGACAGACCCGGCTCTGAGAGGACCCGGCCAGCGCCGAACGGGGCCCCAACGGCCTCGGACCGTTTCCAAAGTCCTCCGGACCGCGGATTCGACCCGCTCTTCAACGAAAACCCCTGTCCGCATGGTTGCGGACAGGGTTTTTTGTCTTATCCGAAGCGCAGGATTTCATCCGACCGGGCCGTTCCGCTTCCGGACGCCCGCCTTTCACACGCGGGAGACGGGGTGCCTCACCCGGCCGCTCCCGGCCACACACGGCCGCCCGGCCGCACCCGCGACAGCGACAGCGACAGCGACAGCGACGGCGCCGTCAATCGCCCTGCAACAGGCGGTCGAGCAGCCGGTAGAAAGCCTCGCCCGACCCCTTGAAGCACGCCAGCACCCGCCCCTCGGGCGACAGGACAACCTTGAACGGATAGGCCGTCACGCCGTAGCGCACCTCCGTGGTTCCGTCGTGCGAGAAAACCTGCAGCCACGGCATCCGATTCTTCGCCACAGCGGCCCGCCACCGCTCCTGCCTGTCGTTGCAGGCCACGCCGACAATCTCCAGCCGCTCCCCATAGCGGCGACAGTACTCCTCCAGGGTGGGGAATTCCCGAATGCACCACGAGCACCACGACCCCCAGAAGTCGACGACCACATACTTGCCCCGTCCGAAAAGAGCGCTCAGCCGGAACTCCTCGCCGTTGATGTCCTTCAGCGTAAAGTCCGGCGCAGGGCGCCCCACCTCCAGCTCCGGCCTCGCGGCTGCGGCCGCCTGCTGCTCCCGGGCCACGCGGGAGAAGATGGACTCTATCACGTCGATGTAGCTTCTGAAACGCCCGTTCCGCACCTCGGGCGAGAGCCTCCGGATGGCGGGCAGTATCTCCGTATAGTTCTGGTTGAGCAGGAGCACGGCCGAAAGCTCGTCGTCGGTATGGCTGCTCAGGTATCGGCCGGCAACCACCCACAACCGCCTGTTTATGGCGAGATTGGCCGCCTTGCGGATGCTGTCGGCCTCCGTGCGGTCGAGCCCCCCGGCCACATCCCGCTCATACCGGGCCCGCACGGCGTCAAACTCCCGGTAGAAGGGTACCAGCTGCTGCCGGAGGCTGTCGAACCGCTGATAGAAGGCCGAGCCCCCGATGCGCCAGTCGCTGGCGGAGGCAAAGGGGCCCTCCACCTCCGCACGCTCGCCGGGGACGAAAAAGAGAGACTCCTTCCCACCGGTCGAGCGAACGGCCAGAGAGGCCTGGCAGGCCTGCACCAGCGAGCATTCATAGGTGAAGAGACCCTCGCCATCGACGGGAACAGCGGCATTCACCACCCTCTTTTCCGGTTCGCGCACGACGTACTCTATCCGCAGCGTATCGTTCGCAACATCGGTAAAACGCCCCCTGAGCGTAAAATTGCGGGCCGACAGATTCAGGGCCATGGTCGCCAGCAGGGCCACAGCGAGTGCAACTCCTTTCATTCTCTACGATTTTTTGTTCGTTCCACGATTGCCACCCGGCGCCTGCCGGAGAGACTTCCGACAGCGAACGGGAAGCGGAAGCCCTGCCGCGCGATGCCGGCAGCGACTCCCGACGACAAAATTAGGGGTTTCGCGCGAACGAGGAATTGATGCAAATCAATTTCCGCACCGAAGCACGCCCCGCATCCAAGCCCCACACAGATTCCACACGGACCCCACACGGGCCCCGCGCCGACACTCCACGCCGACACTCCACGCCGGCAGAGGGAACAGCGCGGCGCTTTATAACGCCCCAAAACGCTGTGGCAGGACAACGCCGCAACAGGACAAAAGAAAACCGCGTTGCAGATATCTGCAACGCGGTTTCTGTGAGGTCTGAAGCGGATTCGAACCGCTGTACAAGGTTTTGCAGACCTTTGCCTAGCCACTCGGCCATCAGACCATTTCTTTCTCGAAACGCCCCCTTCAGCTTTTCCCTCCAGCACCTCCAGGACCCTCTCAAGCCCCCAGGCACCTTCTCCAGCACCTCCGGGACTTTCTCAGCCCCCTTGGCTCCTTCTCAGGCCCCCTCCGGATATCGCTCGGGCTCCCCTCGGGGCGGCTCCGGGTCGTTTCGGTTCGCAAATATACACACTTTTCCGATATCTGCAAAACTTATTCGCAACTTTACACATTTTCCGCCTCCAACCCATCCGTCTTCGCCCGGAAATCACTACCTTTATCTCCCGCAAAAGAGTCCCCGCGACCATGACACTCGAAGACATCGCCCTGCAGATGACCCCCGGCATCGGTGTGAAGGGCGCCGCACACCTGCTCGAGGTGTTCGGCGACGCCCGCCGCATCTTCGCCGCCTCGCACGACGAGCTGGCCGGCGCTGCACGGCTGCGTCCCGAGCCGCTGCGGGCCATCCTCCAGCGCAAGGGCTTCCCCGCCGCCGAGCGCGAGCTGCTCTACTGCCGCCGCAACGGCATACGGCCCATCGCCTCGACCGACCCCGAATATCCGCCCCTGCTGCGCGATATTCCGGACCCGCCCCACGTCATCTACCTGCGGGGCGAACTTCGGGCGCTCCACATGCGCTGCCTCTCGGTGGTCGGCACGCGCACGGCTACGCCCTACGGCGAGACGATGTGCCACGCCCTCATCGAACGGCTCGCCGAGCGGGTCGATGAGCTCTCCATCGTCAGCGGCCTGGCCTTCGGCATCGACGCCGCGGCACACCGCGCGGCCCTCGCCTGCCGGGTGCCGACCGTCGCCGTGGTGGCCAACCCGCTGCCCGGGGTCACCCCGACGCAGCACGCCGGACTGGCACGCGACATCCTCGAGCAGGGCGGCGCGCTGCTCACCGAGCTCCACTCGCAGACCCGGCAGAACGGCAGCCTCTTCCTGGCGCGCAACCGCATCATCGCGGCGCTGAGCGCCGGAACGCTCGTCGTCGAATCGCCCGCCTCGGGCGGCTCGCTCTTCACGGCCCACTGCGCCGACGGCTACAACCGCACGGTGATGGCCCTCCCGGGACGGGTCACCGACCGCATGTCGGCCGGCACCAACTTCCTCATCCGCAACCAGAAGGCACAGATGGTCCTCACGGCCGACGACATCATCACGGAGCTGCAGTGGGAGAGCGCCGCACCTCAGCGCGACACCCGCACCGAGACGCCGGGCGACCGCCGTCTGACCCCCGACGAACGGGGGCTGCTGGGATGCTTCCGCACGGACGACCCCCTCTCGCTCGAGACGCTCGGCGAGCTGAGCGGACTCGACCCGGGCGAGCTGGCCACGCTGCTGGTGGGGCTCGAGCTGAGCGGCGCCGTCCGCCAGCTCCCCGGCAACCGATACATGAAACTGCCATGAGACTCATCGACACCCATTCGCACCTCTACGAACCGGAGTTCGACGCCGACCGCGACGAGGCGCTCGCCCGTGCCGCCGCGGCCGGGGTGGAGCGGCTGCTGCTCCCGGCCATCGACTCCGAAAGCCACGAACGCCTCTTCGCCCTCAGCCGCCGCGACCCGGCGCGCTACATCCCGATGATGGGGCTCCACCCCACCTCGGTGAACGACAACCCCCGCTGGCGCGAGGAGCTGGCGCTGGTCGAGCGGCTGCTCGACGCGCCCCCCGAGGGCATCGGAGCATTCTGCGCCGTGGGCGAAATCGGCCTCGACTTCTACTGGAGCCGCGACTTCATGTCCGAGCAGTGCGAGGCCTTCGCCGCCCAGCTGCGCATGGCCTGGCGGCGGGGGCTCCCCGTGGCCATCCATACCCGCGCGGCGTGGGACGAGATGGAGCGCATCATCGCGGAGGAGAGCGCCCGGGCCCGCAGCGAGGGTGCCGCGCTGCGCGGCGTCTTCCACGCCTTCTCGGAGGATGAGGGGCGCTATGCCCGCCTCCGCGCCTGCGGCGACTGGCTCTTCGGCATCGGCGGGGTGGTCACCTTCAAGCGGAGCCAGGTGGCCGCCTCCGTCCCCGCAATGGAGCTCGACGACCTGGTGCTCGAGACCGACTGCCCCTACCTCACCCCGGTGCCCCACCGCGGCGAGCGCAACGAATCCGCCTACGTGCGCTTCGTCTGCGAGCGGGTGGCCGCCCTCAAGGGGCTCCCGCCCGAGGAGGTGGCCCGCCGCACGACAGCCTCGGCCGAGCGGATGTTCGGCCTCGGGGCGCTGCCGGCCGCCGAGGAGCCCGAAAGGGCAGCAGCGGAAGTGCCCGGAAAGGCCGCAGCCGAGGAGCTCGGGAAGGCCGCAGCCGAGGGGTCCGGAAAGGCTACAACCGAAGGCCCCGACACCATGAAAACGCCCGCTTCCGAAGGAGCCGGCCGAACGACTGCAAACAACTGAATGACAACGCACCGGATATCATGAAACGCATCCGCATCACCGTCATCCGCAAGGCCTGCTACCGCGACTTGATGGAGCGCTACGAGAACCCGCTCGACCACCCCTGCGACCTCAGCGAGGGGCAGTGTTTCGAGTGCGACGGCCTAAGCCGCCCCGAGGGGCTGTGCGAGAGCGCCTGGCAGAGCCTCTCGCCCTTCGTCATGGCGCTGGCCCACGGGGCGACGGGCCTCTACGACGGGTGGATGAAGAACCCCGCCTCGGCGATGCTCTCGTGCAACGACGGCTTCCGCCCGGTGAGCTTTCTGGTGGAGGCGCTCGACGAACCGACGCCCGACGGACAGGCCCCTGGCAAACAGACC
>ULTP01055875.1_pt1 | contig 12257 bp, 7 predicted proteins | sample 1957721 | NCBI WGS metagenome assembly ULTP01 (sample SAMEA4835737, study PRJEB28245) | human gut metagenome | biome: gut microbiome; material: fecal sample | place: Denmark | collected 2008 | reverse complement strand
GTCTGCTTATTTTTTTATGCGTGCGTGATAACGCACCATCTCCTGCATCACCAATACCTCGACGTATGAGAAATACGCCGTCGGGATTGCTTCTTTGAATCTGGCACGTTCTGACGCACGCATTTATTTGATAACGCACCATCTTCTGATTTACCAATCCCTCATTTATTTGCTTCCATACCGCCCTCTTCAGCAAAATTTATGATATAATATACTTTACTAATGACTTTAAAGAGGTGAAGCAAAATGCAGTCACACTTTCTTATTATTACCGGTATGTCCGGTGCAGGTAAAACGCAGGTTGTGCGTACCCTGGAGGATTTAAATTTCTTTTGCATTGACAATTTGCCGGCGACACTTATTCCCAAGTTTGCGGAATTGTGTCGTCAGACATCGGAGGACAAGGTAGCACTTGTTGTCGATATCCGTGGCGGACGTTTTTTTGACAAGCTGTTGCAGGTTTTAGATGAAATGGAGGCCAGCGGCCAAAAATATGAGCTGCTGTTTTTGGATGCTTCCGATGCGACACTGGTGCGCCGCTATAAGGAAACGCGTCGTCGCCATCCATTGGGCGAACGCAATACCTTGCTGCAGAATATTACCTGTGAGCGTGAATTACTTGATCCGCTGCGCGAAAAGGCTACGCATATTATTGATACCTCAACGCTGACTACGGCACAGCTGAAAGCTAAGGTAACAGAAATGTTTGGCGAGGGCTCTTCTAAAGAGCGTATGGGCATTGTTGTGCGTTCCTTTGGCTTTAAGCATGGCCTGCCGCTGGACAGTGACTTGGTGCTTGATGTGCGTTTTTTGCCCAATCCGTTTTATGTGGAGGAGCTGCGCAATATGACCGGCAACGACCGTCCGGTAGCAGATTTTATCTGCCGTTATCCGCAGACCTTCCAGTATCTGAAGCTGGAGGAGCAGCTGCTTGATTTTCTTGTGCCACAATATATCAGTGAAGGCAAGGCGCAGTTAGTTATCAGCGTCGGCTGCACCGGCGGACAGCACCGCAGCGTTTTCATTGCCAATAAATTGTACGAATATCTGCTCGAAAAGGGTTACAGCGTTGATGTGACACATCGTGATATTCCTCACAGAAAGTAAGGGAGGAGTCTAATGGGTTGGATTAGTTGGCTGTGTCCCGGCATTAATTTGAAGCGCTGGCTGCTGCTTTTTGCGGTAGGTGTACTTTTATGTGCTTTGGGACTGGCTTTGTTTTTTAATTATCAGCTGATGGGCAAGGCGGAAGAGCTGCTCTTCCAGATGACCTATCTGACAACAGGACGCTATTCAAACGGCCTGATTATGTCGATGGGCGTAGTTTTTCTTATTGTGGGCTTCGCTATTATGGTCTACGGAACACGCCGCTTAATCAGTTCGGTAGTATCTGTTGTAGTGCCCGACAAAAACGGTTCATTGATGGAAACGATTTTTATGCAGCGCAAGCTGACGCGTGGCCCGGCTATTACCGTTGTCGGTGGCGGTACCGGTTTGTCGACGCTTTTGCGCGGCATGAAGTATATCACTAATAACTGTACGGCCGTAGTAACAACTGCTGATGACGGCGGTTCTTCCGGACGTCTGCGCAAGGAGCTGGGTATTATTCCTCCCGGTGATTTGCGTAACTGCCTGACTGCTCTGGCTGACCGCGAACCGCTGATGGAGCGCCTGATGCAGTACCGCTTCCAGGGTGATTCACCGCTGGCAGGACATTGCTTCGGTAATCTGTTTATTGCGGCGATGGCGCAGGCTGAAGGCGGCATGGAGGCCGGACTGAATGCTACGAGTCAGATTTTGAAGGTGCGCGGCAGAGTTATTCCGTCTACCTTGGAGAATATTCAGCTGCAGGCACGTATGACAGACGGCACCATTGTGACAGGTGAATCGGAGATTCCCAAGGTGCGCAAGCAAATCAAAAAGATGATGATGCTGCCGGCGGATGCACAGGCAGCAAATGGTGCGATAGAGGCTATTTTAAACGCGGATGTACTTATTTTTGGACCTGGCAGCCTGTATACCAGTGTTATTCCTAATCTTTTGGTAGAAGGAATCCGTGATGCTGTTGTCAGGTCCAACGCTATCAAAATCTATATCTGCAATGTTATGACACAGCCTGGCGAAACTGACGGCTATGGTGCTTATGACCATGTGCAGGCGTTGGTTGACCATGTCGGTACGCAGTTTTTGGATTACGCTATTGTAAATTCCCAGGATGTTACGTCGGAGCAGCTGCGTCAGTATGATGCTGAAGGCTCGCGTCCGATTACGCCGGATATTGATAAAATCCGCAGTCTGGGAATTACGGTTGTACCGGCGCGTCTGATAAGCAAGGATGATTTGGTGCGCCATGATCCGCGTAAATTAGCGCGTGTACTTATTGCTTTGATTTATCGTCTGCGTCTTTTTGGGCGCGGTATGCAGTTCTTTGATTACTTCTTTATGCGTGCAGGCATGAAGAAGCTGTGCAAACAAAAATAAAACCAGATACAGGCTGAGAAAGGTGGAGTCTGCTTGTCTTTTTCCAATGATGTAAAAAATGAATTATCTCGTATAGAAACTAACGATGCTACCGGTGACAAAGCAGAGCTGCTCGGTCTTTTGCGTATGAGCGGTGCAATTGTTATCCGCGGTATGAATATAGGTATCCACTTTTCTACAGAAAATGCTGCTTTGGCCAGACGTGTACTGCAGCTGTTGAAGAGCAATTATCAAGTGCAGACGGAGGTAGTTATTACCCGTTCGCGCCGCTTGAAGAAAAATAACCGTTATCAGGTACATGTAGTGCCGGCACCGCAGGTAAGCAAGGCGCTGAACGAGCTGCAGCTCTTAAGTGTAGAGGGCGATTTGAAAAATCCGCTGCTTTCGCATCACGAAGGCAAGCGTACCTTTTTGCGCGGAGCCTTTTTGGGCGGCGGCAGCATCAGCCGTCCGGCCAGTGATTACCATCTGGAGATGGTTACCGGCAACGAGGATTTTGCTCATACGATTATTAAGGTTATGCAGAGCTTTTCCTTGAAGGCCAAGCTGACCGACAGAAAAAACGAGTATATTGTTTATCTGAAGGATGGCGAAAGCATTATCAATTTCCTGAGTGTTATCGGTGCGCATAATGCGATGATGGAGCTGGAAAATGTCCGTATCGTCAAAGAAATGCGCAATAATGTCAACAGAGCGGTAAATTGCGAAACTGCGAACCTGAACAAGGTGGTTAAGGCTGCCGTGCGTCAGGTAAGCTGTATCCATTATATTGATGAGCATATGGGGCTGAGCGAGCTGCCTCAGGGATTGCAGGATACGGCGCGTCTGCGTCTGCAGTATCCGGATGTATCGTTAAATGATTTGGTGGAATACTCCGGTGGCCTGGGTAAATCAGGCATAAATCATCGTTTGAAAAAGCTGCAGGATATTGCAGTAGGTTTAGGTATGGAATTGGAGAAAGCAGATAAATGATTAAGAAAGTATGCTTAGTATTCCTGGCGCTGGTTGTCGTGCTTTTGGCGGTTGCTGGTGTTGCATGGAAGCTTAACGGCGAGCGTTGGCAGCAGGAATATGCGGCCTTTAGGAAAACCGGTGCACCGGTACTGATGTATCACGCTGTCGGTCTGGAAGAAGGCGCAGATTGGCCTAAAACGCTGATCATGAAGCCGGAGCTGTTTGAAGCGCATCTGCAGTACCTGAAGGAGCAGGGTTACACGATTGTGACGGTAGCAGAGCTGGCAGAGCGTTTGCAGCAGGGAAAAAGTGTAGATAAGTACGTTGCCTTGAGCTTTGATGATGGCTATAAGAATAATCATAGTGTAGTGCTGCCGTTACTAAAGAAGTATGATGCAAAAGGTTCTTTCTTTGTCATCAACAGGGATATCGGCGATGAGCTGCATATGAATGAGCAGGAAATCAAGGAGCTGATTGCTGCCGGTATGGAGCTTGGCTCGCATACCTACAGCCATAATCCGCTGGCTGCTATTGATGAAAAATATCTGGTATGGGAAACGGATACGTCACGTTATTGGCTGAAGAAGAAGTTCGACGGCTATATTGTGCGTACTCTGGCTTATCCTAACGGCAGCTATAATGACAGGGTTATCGCTGCAGCGAAAAAATACGGCTTTTACAGGGCGCTGACTGGTCATGTAGGTGTCAATACGGCGGCTACGTACCAAAAGGCACCCTTTGAAATGTACCGTGTAACCGTTGCCGATGACGGAAACGGACTTGAAGGCTTCAAGAAACGCTTGGAGCAGGCATATTTCTTCGGCTTTTTGCAGACGAAGGGCATTGATATCAATATTGTGCGCGACATATTTGTGCGCTAAGCAGGCAAAATTAAAAGACTGATTAGTTTGGTTTAAAAGTAAATCTAGCTAATCAGTCTTTTTTGTTTTGCATTGCTTCTAAGAGAGCGACAATGATATTAATTTGTTCAGTTGGCAAGTTCTTTAATAGAGCGAGTGCTCTGGTTATTTTCTCAGGTGCAGGATTTTGTGTATCAAAAAATTGTTGAGGCGTTATGTTTAGGTATTCACAGATGTAGAAAAATCCTTGCATAGATGGATAGTTTAACTTGTTTTCTATGCGATTTATATAGCTTTCGTTTTGTCCTATTGCTAGGCTCATTTCTCTAGCTGATATCTTTTTTTGCTGTCTTAATTCTGCTAAACGATTAGCAAAAAATTCTTCATACATATATTTCGCCTCCATAAGATATTATATGCTATAAGTATACAAAAACCAGAACATTATACATCTCAAAATCATTGACGCAGGATTTTAAAAATCATATAATATTAGGTATAGGGTGTTGTCTGCTATGAAGTTATTGTAGTAGGCAAGCTATAAACTCTCTAACATTTCTCCGTTTATAAAAAGCTGCGAATTAAGGAGGCTTTCATGATGAAAAGAAGACATTTTAACTTAATCAAGACAGGTAGAAAAAACAAGCTTGCTTTGGCAGTTGGTTTAGCGTTAGCTATGTCAGCGATGGGAAGCGTGTATGCAAGTGGAAATGATGACACGTTTAAGAATTTTTCTAATAAAGATGCTTTGATGAAAGCTGCTGAGGGATTTAAAACGCAGGAGTTTAAGAACAGTACAGGATTAGAAGCTATTGGGGCGGATAAGGCGTATGCGTTGGGGTATAGTGGGGAAAATGTGAATGTTGCAATGATAGACAAAGATTTGCCTTATAATAAACACAAAGATTTATTAGGTAAAGTTATCTTAGATGAAACATTATTTGACTATAGTGGAAATCATCCGACTCATGTTGCTGGTATAATAGCTGCAAAGAAATCCAATAATAATGATATCCTTAATATGCATGGAGTAGCATATAATGCTAACATATTTGCATATCATGTACTAGCTGATATTGTAAAACCTAATTTTGTAAATGTAGATAGTTCGGCATTAATAGTAAATGAGAGTTTTGGTCCTGAAAACTTTTTAGGCGAAACTGCTTCCATAGCTCAAAAATCATTAAATAATGACTTAGTTAGAGAAGGAAAGTTAATTATACATGCAGCAGGAAATATGGGTAAATTAGAATGGAAAGGATTAATGAATGGGTATAAAGAAGATACAAAAAATGGATTTATTGGAGTAAGTTCAATAAATTCTTTAGTTAGCAGTAAAAGTCCAAAGTTTTTAAGATATGATACAAATTTGGCGGGTGGATTAAAAAAGAATTTTATCGTTGCCCCTGGCAATAATATTAATTCAACTTTTCCTCTTAATGGTTATAAAACTCAGGACGGGACGTCTATGGCTGCTCCTTATGTTACCGGTACTGCTGCTTTAGTACAAGAAGCATGTCCATATCTTACTGGAAAGCAAATAGGCGATATTATTTTATCGACAGCAAATAATAAGTTTGAGTTAGCTCCTTATTATTTTCAAATGCAAGTTAGTAAAGATGGAACTGAAAATGGCGAAGATAGATATAAAATAGATAGCATAAGACAAATTTTTATCAAACAGGATAGCACTAAAATTGATAGTGTAATTAGTGAAGAAGCAATAGGAGTGTTTTACGATACATATGTAAAAGATTCTAAGATAAGACATATAGATAAAGCAACATTTATAAGAGATGTTTTAAATAATGCAGATAAAATTTGGGAAATTGTAGAATTGCCTTTTGATGACGTTTTTGGTCAAGGTGTTGTCGACGCAGGTAAAGCCGTGCAAGGTTTAGGAGCTATTGACGTTGACAGACTTTCTAAAGATGATATTACAACTAAATATAGTAATGATAAATTCTATATGTATAAAGTAGATACGAAGAAAGTAGCAGATAATTTTAGAGGGCGTAATTATAGCATTTGGAGTAATGACATAGGTGATAAAAATGTTACTGGCATCAATGCTGGTTTAGAAAAAACTGGAGATGTAAAACTTATCTTATTAGGTGAAAACACTTATGGTGGTGCTACTTTTGCTAAAGGTGGATTTTTACAGATTGTCAGAGGTGTAGGTGGCGATGTGTATGTTGGTGGTGATAGCAATGTTGCTGCCTCTGCTGAAATAAATGGTTATGCAAAAAATATTTATGCTTTAGAAAGCGGAAAAGTAAAAATTAGTGATATTGTCAGCAAAAATTATGCTAATGTTGATGCTGATTTTTTAGCTGTTGCCCTTCCTGATACCAACAAAGTGGATATCAATGGTGGCTTATTTGCTATTGGCAAAAATAGTATTACAGGTGAAGGTTCGACAATTAATGTTAATTTGACGCGCTCTGATTCTACTATTAATGGTGCATTGTATCAAGATGAGTTGGGCAAAATTAACCTTAGCCTTGCCAATGAAGCCAAATTCATTTTGCAGCAAGGCACAGGCTATTATGCAGGGAACAGCTATAAGAGCAATGATACGGTTAACAATCTTCGTATGGATTCCTTTGCTACTTTTGACATGAGCCAAGATGGAGTTTATTCAACTTTGAAAATAGGTAATTTGACAGGTAATGATGGACAGTTTATTTTAGGTACAGATTTGCTCAATCAAAAAGGTGATAACTTATCTATCAATAAGGCTGATAATAGTGAGCAGTGGATTTCTATTTTAGATAAGAATGGTGTTTACGTTGATAACGAAAATGAAACTAAAGAAGTTTTTATTGGCAGCGCACCTAGTACTTTATGGTTTAAAGGATATGCTTTAGCGCAGGATGTAGGCGTAAATCAATATAAATTTAATCCACATATTTATTTCAGAGTAGGATCTGATTATAATACTAGAGAATGGTATTTTGATGGCTTTAATGCTAGCGTAAGCAAGCCAGAAGTGGATGGTGTTATTACAAGCTCTGGTAGATACACAACTGACAATGTTCTAAATAATGGATTAACTGGTTATGATGCTAACATAAAGGTAGATAAGGGAAGTAAAGATGCTATGTTAATATATGGTTACAAAGAAAAGTATCTGCCTACTGTTGTTGGTGTGCGTGGAGCTAGTTTTTTAGGGGAAGGTGATATCAAGATTATTGTAAGGAATGACAGAGATATTACTGATTCAGAGTATGAAGATTTTTATGGCGATTATACAACTGGCATAGAATATAATGATGCTAAAACTTTCAAATTTAACCAAAATGTAAGTTTAGACGTTAAAGGTAAAAATTTAGTTTATGGTCTGAATAACTATTGCGTTGGTTACAGTGATAGAAGCAGTTGGTTTGAATTTAATAAGAACCTTAATATTAATGCTGAAAATACAAATGGATACAAGGTCTTTGGTATTGCTAACAGGTATTATATTAAGGGAAATGGAGACACTAATATTAATCTGATTAACCATGATGGAGGAACGAGTGTTGGTGTTAATAATCAAGCCACTATAGTATTAAAAGGTAATTTGAATATTAGTGACTGTGGTAGTGATGGGAAAGTTAAATTTACGGCAATAACTAATAATGTAAGAAATTATGATCCTCTTGATGTATATTTTGTAGTAGAGAAAGATGTTAACATTAATTTAACTAATAAAGAAAATGTTAATGAATTATATTACAATAAGGATTTTATTGATTCTATTGACATACAAGATGGGACGTTTAAGGTTGGTGGTAAAATTTCAATAGAAGGTAGTGTGACAGATTATTCTATTAGAAATAAAGGAATATTTACAGCAGATGATATAAAAACTAATACTGGTATAAAAAATGAAGCTTCTATGGAAGTTGCAAACAATATTGAGGCTGAACAAGTTACTAATTACGCTGTTTTGAAGGTTGGAAATGATATGATAAGTAACAGCGTTTATACGAGTAACGAATTAAATGTGGGAGGAAAGATAAGAGCTTCTCTATTTGAAACTTCTGCTGCTAATGTTAAAGCTAAATCAATACAAGCGAAAAATTTTGAACTCAGACAAAGTGTATTAGACGTACCAGAGATTTCTACAGATAAGTATAAAGCATATAGTTGTGATACTGATTTAGAGTTACTCAATGCTAATGATGTAGAAATTTCTGGTGGCAGTTTGAATGTAAAAAATTTAAATATAAACGGAAAGGACAATACAATACATCTTATTTCTTACAGAGATGAGACTACAAAGTTAAATGTTAATGAAGATGGTAGTGGTGTTGTAAAGATTGCAGGAAATATTGCGGCTTCTGATTATGGAGGAACAGGTAGTGCTAAAGTTAATTTAACTAATGAACAATCTTATTTCAATGGAGAATTAAATGGATTTTCCACAGATTCTGAAGTGAATATTTCAAATGGAGCGTTGTGGAAATTAGAATCAAGTTATTATACGATAGTTAAGGATCATAAAATCAATTTACATGATAGAGGAGTCATGTATGTACCATTAGGTAATATACATATGTTTAGAAGCTTCTCTGGGGATGGTGGCATTATTAAATTTGATATTCATCAAGTTGAAAAAGGAAGTGGTGATATAAAATATGGTATAATTTCTATTGATAAAAATGATACTGAAGGTGCTCATCATACAATTGTATTAAATCCAGATACAGCTGATTTTTTACTAGAGGAAGGAACTAAAATAAATCCTTTAGAATTAATTGGCGATTATTCTGAAAAAAATGGTGGTTATAAAATCAATTTTACTATTAATCCATTTGATGCAGGTGCGTATAATTACACGCCAACACTAGTTAATGAGAGCATTGAAGGTGTCAATTCTTGGAAGGTAACAAATATCAAACTTACTGGTAGTACGCCTGACCCGACACCGGATCCCGACCCAAATCCGAATCCAAACCCGAATCCAAACCCGACACCTGATCCAGACCCAAATCCGAATCCGACGCCAGATCCCGATCCCAATCCGAATCCGGATCCCAATCCTAAGCCCGACCCAGACCCGACACCGGACCCCGATCCAACGCCTGCGCCTGTGCTGTCTAATTTGACTTACAATACTCGCGCTAATGCTATCAATAACTATTATAGATGGCGTGACGAGTATAATAATCTGCAAAAACGCTTGGGTGATTTACGTATGAGCACAGAAGAAAACGGCTTGTGGGCACGTACTTTCCATGGCAAAGAAGAGAGCGGAAAATATGGCTTGAATAACCAGTATAATGCTTTCCAGATTGGCTATGACAAGCAATTGTTGCAGGATGATGGTAGTAAGTGGTTTGTTGGTGCTGCGGTTACTTCTTATGATGGCAAAACGAATTATGCTAAACAAGGTAAGGCTGATAATAACAGTATTGGTTTAGCCTTGTATGGTAGTTATTTAGGAGAAAAAGGCCATTATTTTGACGTTGTGGCACGCCATAGCAGATTAAAGAGTGAACTGACAAGTTATGCTGCTGGCACTGGTAACAAAATTACAGGAGATTACCATAACTGGGGTAGCAGTTTAAGCATGGAATATGGCAGACGTATTTCTATGAAGCATGATTTCTATCTGCAGCCAGAAGCAGAACTTACTTACGGTACTACAAGCTCTGCAAGCTATTCTTTGAGCGATGGCTCTAGAGTTAAGCAGGATGGTATCAGTAGCTTGACTGCGCGTGCAGGACTGACTGTGGGCAAGGAGTTTAAAAATAGTAATATCTTTGCTTCTATTAGCGCAGTGCATGATTTTGGTGATGATAACGTATTCTCCATTACAGATAAGTACGGAAAAACTTATAAGGATATCTCCAATTTGAAAGATTCTTGGTATGAATTGAGCGTTGGTGGAAATGTAAAATTCAATAATAACACTTACATCTACGCCGATTTGGAAAAGACCTTTGGTGGTGATATTCAGACTAAGTGGCGCTATAACTTTGGTGTAAGATATTCGTTCTAAGCAGATGTTGATTTTGATCTAGCTTTAAAGGGAGGTAGTAGCCTCCCTTTTTTTTGCGTTAAATGCAAAACGAATGTTTAATAATCTTGCGTACGCTTGCTTGTATGTAGTATAATTTTGTTAAGAGGATAAGCAAGGGGGGCGAGAGCTATATGGGCAGATTCGTTAATCCTGATAATACAACATTTAAGGCAGCACTTAATACTAAGATTTATGTAGACAAAACAGAATTAATAGAGTTCACAAACAGTTTGATTGGAACAACTGAAAATTTTATTTGCAATAGTCGTCCGCGTCGTTTTGGCAAATCTTATACTGCTAATATGTTGTCAGCATATTATAGTAAAGGCTGCGATTCTCAAGAACTTTTTTCCAGCTTAGCTGTTGCCAAAAATTCTGCTTATCGTGAGTATCTTAACAAATTCGATGTGATACATTTTGATTTACAGTGGTTTTTTTCGCAAGAGCACATAGATGAAACTGTAGATTTAATAACTAAAACGATAGTAGACGAATTGAAGAAAATATATGAGGGTGTACTATCTGCAGATATAAGAACTATTCCAGATGCGCTTTCGCAAATTAATGCTGCGACAGGCAATCAGTTTGTTATCATAATCGACGAATGGGATATGCTTATCAGAGATGCTTCGAAAAACAAAAGTATTCAAGATAAATATATAGATTTTCTTCGAAGATTATTTAAAGGAATAGAACCGGAAAAATATATAGCATTGGCGTATATTACAGGCATATTGCCAATAAAAAAGTATAATACGCAATCTGCATTGAACAATTTTAATGAGTATACTATGCTTGACCCGGGTTCTTTAGCTCCATATATTGGCTTTACGGAGAGTGAGGTTAAACTATTATGCGATGAGTATCATAAAGATTTTTCGGAAGTCAAGCGCTGGTATGATGGATATCAACTGGGTGAGTACCATGTATATAATCCGCGTGCTGTTGTAAGCTTAATGACGAGGGGCAATTTTCAAAGCTATTGGACTCAGACGGGTACTTACGAATCAATTTTGCCATTGATTAACATGGATTTTGATGGCCTGCGTTCGGATATTATAGATATGCTGTCAGGAGATTCTGTAACAGTTATTCCGTACTTTTTTCAAAATGATATGGTCAGCTTTAGGGATAAGGATGATGTCTTGACTTTACTTATACATCTTGGTTATTTAGGTTATGATCAGACACGTAAGCAAGCTTTTATTCCTAATGAAGAGATACGCTTTGAGTTTGCAATGGCTACTAAACTAAACAAGTGGAGTGAACTGAGAAATTTTGAAAAAGAATCGCAAAATTTGCTTAATGCTGTCTTAGATGGAGATGAAGCAGCGGTTGCTGATATGCTGGAAAAGATTCATAATCAATATATATCTATTATTCAATACAATGATGAAAATTCGTTAAGCAGCGTTTTGGCAATAGCGTTTTTGAGTTCAATGGATTATTACTTTAAGCCAGTCAGGGAATTGCCTACTGGCAGAGGTTTTGCAGATTTTGTATATATTCCTAAGCCTGAATATAAAGCTGATTATCCTGCTTTAGTGGTTGAACTAAAATGGAATAAATCTGCAAGCACGGCATTGGCACAAATAAAGGAAAAGCATTATACAGAGTCAATAAAAGAATATACTGGCAGGCTTTTGTTAGTTGGTATAAATTATGATAAAAAAACCAAAGAACATACCTGTTGTATTGAAGAAACGGATAAATGAGACTTAGGGAGGCGGTTGTCTCCCTTTTCCTTTGCAAGCAAGGTTAACCAAAAATAAAAACAGGTTGACAACAAGGAAAAACTAGAGTATTCTATAAACTATGAATTATGACAGATGTCATAAAGGATTTGGAGGCGTGTGATATGCATTTAAAAACAAAAGAACTGATTTTATGCGCATTGTTTATTGCGCTTATTACTGTGGGAACTTTTATAAAAATTCCGGTAGGCACTG
>ULTP01040498.1_pt1 | contig 12364 bp, 8 predicted proteins | sample 1957721 | NCBI WGS metagenome assembly ULTP01 (sample SAMEA4835737, study PRJEB28245) | human gut metagenome | biome: gut microbiome; material: fecal sample | place: Denmark | collected 2008 | reverse complement strand
ATAGCCGGACATCGTATCCGTGTGGAAGGGGATAGATTGGTTGCGGCAATAGGTGCATTGACAGGATTCACCCCATTTAAGATGGAGGCAGACGGTGAACCTCTTTGCCGTTTCATAGTGTCTGCCACCGAGACACCCGCGTTCAAGGAAATACTGTATACAAATGAAATAGATGGTATTGTCAGCCACTTCGGTTATTATAATGGTGGCTTCCTTTTTGTGATGGCACCTCCTGAAGGTGAAATGTTTGAACTTTGGTTAGACAAAAGTAAACAGGTGGCCAGTTTTAAAGGTAATTATAACCTGCGGTTACTTCGGTTTGCATGCTGGATTGCTTATGGAGTGGCAACAGCACCTTTTAAAACGATAGCAATCCATACCAGTACTATTGTATGTCAGAGTAAGGCAATTCTCTTTTTGGGAGAGAGTGGTACGGGTAAGAGTACTCACACCCGTTTGTGGCGCAAAAACATACAAGGCGCTGTTCTGCTGAATGATGATAGTCCTATTCTTCGCATCATAGACGGAGAACCATGGATATATGGTAGTCCATGGAGTGGAAAAACACCTTGCTACAAGAATGAAAGTTATCCGTTAGCGGCTTGTGTACGATTGTCGCAAGCTCCTTACAATCAAATTAAGAGGCTCAGTGTGACTCAAGGATATGGCGCGTTGCATCCTTCGTGTCCGCCTGACTTTGCTTACAGCGATGAATTGTATGATTACATCAGTGATACTTTGAGTTCCCTGCTTTCTGCGGTACCGGTTTATCATTTGGCTTGTCTACCCGATGCTGATGCTGCGCACCTTTCTCATGATACGATCTTCGGAATATGTGGTAAATAACGGTGTCCGATTGTAACTATTTCAAGGTCTTCGTAGAATTTGCAATCATTTTTATTACCTTTGCTTTGTGCAATATTAAAAGCAGGCAGTTATGAAAGCATTACCTTATGGAATATCGGACTTTCCCCGCATTATGCGGAAAAACTATTATTATGTGGATAAGAGCCGTTATATCGAAATGATAGAGCGCCAGCCGTCCTATCTGTTCCTCATACGTCCGCGACGGTTCGGTAAGTCACTGTTTCTGGCCATGTTGGAAACGTATTATAGTATTGATTATGCGGATAGTTTTGAAGAGATATTCGGAGAATTGTATATAGGCAAGCATCCTACGGAAGAGCACAACAAGTACATGGTTTTGCGATTCAACTTCTCTGCAATCAGTTCGAAGTTGGAGGATGTGGAGCGTTCGTTCTGCGAGTATTGCTGCATGGTGATGAAGAATTTCATCCTGAAATACGAGCACCTGTTGGGCAGTGATATTTGGAAGGTTGTCAATCCTGATGAAACCAATCCGAGACAGATGTTGTCTGCTCTTAAGGAATACGTCAGCCGTACGGACTGCCCGCGCATTTACCTGTTGATTGACGAATATGATAACTTTACCAATACCATTCTTTCTTCTTATGGGCAGGAGCGTTATCGGGAAAAGACACATGGTGAGGGTTTTATCCGTGGTTTCTTCAACAATATTAAAGATTCCACTTCCAATGCCGGTGCTGCCGTGGAGCGCCTTTTCATCACGGGAGTGAGTCCCATTACGATGGATGACGTGACGAGCGGTTTCAATATCGGCACGAATATCAGTATGATGCCGCAATTTAATGACATCATCGGTTTCAGCGAAGATGAAGTACGGGAGATGATTACCTATTACAAAGATGAAAACGCACTGCCGGAAGATGTTACTGTGGATAGGCTGGTGGAACTGATGAAGCCGTGGTATGATAATTACTGCTTCTCTTCCCGCAAATTGGAAGAACGGATGTTCAATTCGGACATGACACTTTATTTCCTGAATAGTTATCTGCAACAGCAATTACCCCCAGAGACAATGGTTGACAACAATATCCGTACGGATTACAGTAAGCTCCGTCATCTGATACGGATAGATAAGACATTCGGTGTGAACACTTCCGTCATCCAGCAGATTGTAACGGAAGGTAGCATCACAGCACAGATCTCCACTTCTTTTCCGGCTGAAAAGTTGACTGATACGGAGAACTTCAAGAGCCTGCTGTTCTATTTCGGAATGCTATCCATACAAGGTACCGATTTTGGTAGTGCCATTCTTGGTATTCCGAACCTGACTGTACGCGAACAGCTCTACACTTATCTGGTAGAAGCTTATCGCGAAGCAAAAATGTTTGATCTGGACCTTTCTTCTTTTTCCGGTCTGGTAAAAGGAATGGCTCTTCGTGGCGAATGGGAGGCTGTCTTCCGTTTCTTTGCCCGCGAACTGGAACGTCAAAGCGCCATCCGTGAGTTCATAGATGGAGAGGCTCATGTCAAAGGCTTTCTGTTGGCTTATTTAGGACTGACCCAGGGATATGTTCTTTTTCCCGAACACGAATCTTCCAAAGGGTATGCCGACTTTTACATGATGCCGGATTTACTGCACCAACCCGATATTGCCTATAGCTATATTGTAGAGGTGAAATACACCAAGCGTGACGCTTCGGAGGGAGAGATTGCTTCCTTGAAGAAGGAAGCCGCTGAACAGCTGGTACGTTATGCAGCGGATGAAAAGGTGCTTCGCACCAAAGGTGGGACGAAACTGGAACTCATCACGCTGGTGTTCAAGGGTTGGGAACTGATTATTGCAGAAAAATTGTGATATTGTTATTGAGTCATCATTCCATAAGGGAGCGGGTATAGAATCCGCTCCTTTTTTTGCTTAATACATTTAGGGTTTCTCAGGACATGTGTCAGGTAGAAAACATGAGATTATTTAGCGACTAATTGTAAGCTTCTTTTTTGTTGTTGGTGTCTGATAATGGTGTTATTTCTGTGCTTGTCAGTGGACTTTTTTCTATTCAACAAAGTAACTATTGATTGTAAATCAATGAGTTAAATTAGTTATTCCTTATGCAGTATAGTGTCATAAAGGAGTGTCAATATGCATAAATAGATAAAATTTGCAATTTGTCATTAGTACTATAAGTGATTGCATATCAGATTTATCGTTTATTTTTCCCTTCCATTTGAAAATTCTTTTCTTCTTACTTTTATCTTTTTACTTCTCGGGTAACATGCAGATATTCAGCCGAATGCATTCGAAGTGTATTTAGGAAATTTGTTTCTTACTTTGCAGGCTGAAAGGAGCTTTTACTATGCTTATTTATATAGTAGGAATAGCGAATTTTGCAAGGGATGAGTTCGATTTATAGAATGATGAGAATAACATATTGATATTATTAACAATTAAATTTTGTAGTTATGAAAGTAGAAAAGGAAATGAAGTATGATGCTCCGGAAGTGGAAGTTCTGGAAGTAGTTGTAGAATTGGGATTCGCAGCAAGCGGTCCGAATGCAGGTGGTGCAGATGACTCCGGCCTTCCTCCTCTGTAATGGCAGCTGTGGAACTAAAAAAGATGATCGAATAACATTAAACATTAATTAAATGAATATGAAAACAAAGAATGTTCTCTTTGCTTTGTGCTTGCCGATAGCTTTTACGGCTTGCCAAAATGAAGAATTTGTGAAGGACTATTCACAAGAATTGAAAAATAGAGGAGAAATAGACGTCATTCTCTCTGCAAGCTACCCTAAAGTGGGGAACTCTGTTGATACACGTATGAGTGCTGAGGAAAGCGGAAATTCTCTGTCATTCCTTTGGGAACAAACGACTGATAAACTGGGAGCTGCAATGATGGATGAAGAAAATGCGGGAACTGTGAACGGTGCTGCAATTTACAACAACTATCCGTTTATCGCTCAGAGTAGTGGTGCAACCTCTACATTTGCATCTCCTTCTTCTATAACAAAAGGTATCTATCTATTCTACAACAGCTATAAAGATGTATTGGATCGTGAAGCATTGTCTCTGTCGTTGCAGACTCAGGAATACGATCCGACAAGCGCAAAGACTCCTGCACAACAGATGGCTAAATACATGAATATGGTGGCTCCCATGGTGAACCTGAATGAGGGTATCAAATTGGCCGACGCTGCTGCATTCAATTTGCCACTTGAATTTGTGAATCTATACACACCGGTGAAAGTTCCAGTACAGTTCAAGAATGCACCGGAGGGAACAAAACTGACGAAAATCACTATTAATGGTGGAAGCGATTTTGTGTTAGGAGGAAAGTTGAATCCTAAGGTTTTAGCTGGTGAATTAAATGCTAATGTATTGACAGTAACAGACGGAATTATCGATGCAACCAAGATGGCTAAAGCTAAAGAAACTATCGAAACAATTGTACAAGCAGGTTCTGCTGCTGCTGGTATTTATACGACGACAAATGAAGACTTGGTTAAGGGTGCTGCCGAACTGTCTATCAAAGGTGGTATGGCTTTGGAAAATGACAAGGCTCAGAATTTCTGGATTTTGATTCCGAGAGGTAAGTATACTACTTTGAAAATCAATGCAGAAACTACGAATGGTAATATGACTGAGAAGATAATTAATGTTCCGGCTTCGACTGATCCAGAAGCTAAAAATCCGCAGGATTTTACTTCCGAAACTCGTGTATTAAGCACGATAGAACTTAACTTCAACGCAGGAGGAAATGTAGAGCAACCGTATGAGTTCACTATCAATAGTACAACGGATTGGAATAACTATATCCAATATGTAAAAGATCATCTTGAATCTTATATAGGACGCGATATTATATTTAACATCGGTGCTGGCAAGTCTGTTTACGTAACTAGTCTTCCTACCTTTGGATTTACATTGGCAGGTGGTGATTCAGATTCCAAACTTATTTTGGGAAAAGAAGATAAGACTGCAGTTACTGCTCAACTTGATTTGTCGGGCATCACGATGGGAAGTAATGTAAACTTTGTAGTAGGTGAAGGTGCGGTTGTTACGCTCAGTAAGGTTCAGAAGAGTGGAACTGTTGCTTCTTTGACTAATAATGGTACGCTGACTGTGGGAGCTATTGATAACATAACGGCTTTGACGAATAATAAGACATTGAACTTTAAGTCTTCAGCAGCACTGACAGTGCCTAATGTGGAGAATGTAGGCGAGGCTACAATAAAAGTGCAGAGTGAAACAACATTTACTGTCTTTACAAATGAGGCTAAGGCTAACATTACAGTAGATAAAGATGCTACGTTGTCACTTCCGGGTACTGCAAATGCCGGTATGATTGTGAATAAAGGTACTTTAAACAATGCAAATGGTTTCACAAATAATGGTACGATTGATAACTTTGGTACTCTGGCAGTTACCACAACCTTTACTAATAGCGGTAAGATTATTGCTCGCGATGGAAGTGAATCAAATAATGCCGCAATAACTAACATTAATGGTACTGTAGAGGTTATTAATCCTACTACTTATGCTGTATTGGCTGGTGGTAAACAATATAACGTTTCTGGTGGTACAACAACCGCTATCGTTACTAACCGTGGAGATTTCAACGCTGCTAACACTGCCAGCATAAGCATTACACTTGGTGGTGGTGAATGGGCTATCGTAGCTGATGCAAGTCAGTCTGCTGACGCAAGCCGTGAATTGGCTGCAACTGAGATAACTGCGGACTTGAGCCTGCAAGCTGACCTGAATGTGAAAGAAACTGCTGATTTGAACAGTAGGATCTTTACTGTAACCGGTGCATCTACTATCAAGGCAGCTGAAAAGAAGACATTGACTATTAAGAGTTTGGTCGTTGCCCAAGGTGTTACTGCTACAATTGCAGCAGGTGCAGAGGTGATTATACCTAATGAGGATACATCTGGAGCGAAAATTGAGGTGAAGGGTACATTGAATAACAATGGCACGCTTAGTACTCCTGAGGTGGCGGCTGCTGTTACTGCAGTTTCAGGTGTTAAGGTATTCGCAATTGAGGTTGCCAGTGGTGCTACATTGACCAACAAAGGTACTATTGGTGGTGAACAGAATACACAAGCTAAGATTACAGTGAATGGTAATTTAGATAATGGAAATGGTACTATCTATGGTGCTAGCACTATTGATAATGCTGAATATTACAAGAAAGGTACTTGTTCATAAGCTCCCGAAAATCTTGGCCAATGCTGCAGACTTAACAGGTTTTGTCGGTGCTACAGAAATTGAAGCTGTTACTACTGCTGTAACAACTATCCCGCAGAATACGAAAATCAAAGTTGGAGTAGAATCAGTTGCTTTGGCATTAGCAGATGGTAGTTATGGAGAGTTGACATTTACTGCCGCTTCTACTATATCTGCATCTTCCATTAGTGCTGTTGTTAGCAAGATTACAGTTGACGCCGTAGCTTTGACTGTCGGTGGTTCCAATGACATTACTTGTAATGACTTTGTAAAAGAGAATAGTGGTAGTTTAGTAGATGATAGCAGTCACTTAAAAGATGCTGATGGTGCGGTATGGATAAGTAAATAAAAAGTCCCGTGAAGTAACCACCTTCATTCGTTAATTCAATAATAGTAAGCGAGGGTGTCCCCTATAAGGACATCCTCGTTTTGATATACCGCACAGAGTAGGTTGAGATAAGTGCTCAGACATGATACTTACCAAGTATTTCATCAGCAGTGAAATGAAAGAATGATTTTAACCGACTCTAAGACAAATATCATAACTTAAGCGAAATATATGTACGAAAAGGATTTTTCCGACAAGCAGGAGACTGACTGGCTTAAACTCGCCACAAAAGTCTGGAATTCCCGGATACTGATTTTTAAAGTCTGTAGCATTGGTGCTGTTGTAGGGATAATCATTGCCCTTGGCACTCCCAAAGAATATACGGCAAGTATATTTGTGGCCCATGAAGATCTCCACAAACGTTCTTATTCGGACATTAGTGCATGGGTCGGCATGACCGGTGATATGAACTCTTCCACAGCCATCGAGAGAGAGGCCCTTTACCCTTCCCTCTATTATTCCATTGCCACTTCCACTCCCTTTCTTCTCCGGCTTTTCAATACTGAGATACACAGGCAGGGAGACAGCACCACAATGACCCTTGCCCAATACCTGAAAGAATATCAGAAAGCACCGTGGTGGAATTCCATCACTTCGGCACCCTCCAGACAGCTGGGATGGTGCCTGTCCCTGTTCAAGAAAAAACAGAAAGAGGAAAAAATAGAAAGAGGAACTAAATCAGCACCTTTCTGGATAACCCGGGAAGAGGCCGGTATAGCCGGCGCCATCGCTTCCAGATTGAGCATTGAGATAGATCAAAAAAAGAGGGCGATAACCATAAATGTCACAATGCAGGACCCGCAGGTTGCTGCTATTGTGCTGGACACTATACAGTCACGCCTGAAAACATATATGACAGAATACCGGACAAGCAAGGCACGCCGGATATTGGAATATAACGAAAAGCTCTGCAGAGAAGCACAGGCAGAGTATTATGCCGCCCAAGAAAAATACACTCGGTATGCGGATGTTAACCAAGGACTGGTGAAATTGACTTCGCGTGCCGAGTTGTCCAGACTGCGAAGTGAAATGGATTTAGCCTATTCCATCTACAATCAAACAGAAGTGCAAGTGCATGCGGCGAAAGCAAAAGTAAAGAAGGTTGCTCCGGTATATACCGTCATTCATCCTATAATGGTTCCACTAAGTCCTTCGAAGCCCCGGAAGGGGTTGGTCATCGTAATGTACATTTTGCTAAGTGGTGTAGGAAGTATCGGTTGGGTATTGTTTGCGAAAGATTTTAGAAGAAACATCAAAAGGATAAAAACGATGCCCGGCAAGCAGTAGATGAAAGCTAATAAAGATGAATCGATGATTAGAGTAATAATTCAATTGCTGCCTAAAGGGCAACGCAAGCGGGGTATATGGGTGGCTTTTTCGGTCTTGCTGCGTGCCATCCTCGATTTTGCAGGAGTGGCAGCATTAATACCAATACTGCTGGTAGTAATGAAACAGAATGGAGGAAGAGGCATGATGCTGGCACTGTGTGGGGCTGTACTGCTATTTGTATTGTTGAAGAATGCTCTGGTGGTGTTTCTGGCACGTGTACAAAGCCGCTATCAATTGGAAATATATCGTGACTTTAGTAGGCGGATGTTTGCTAATTATTATCATCGTGGATTGCTTTTCCTGAAAGAAAAGAGCAGTGTGCAGTTGGGGCATGAGGTGAATTATGTCTGCTATATGTTCTGCTCAGGAGTGTTAGCTCCTATTTTTCGCATGGCAGGAGAAGTAGTGTTAGTACTGCTAATGGTGTCGGCGCTTATTGCCTGGGAACCGTTTGCCGGATTTTTGCTTTGTGCGTCTTTTCTGCCTCTGGCCGGTCTGTATGTGGGTTTGGTACGGAAACGTTTACGACGCTATGGCATGGAGGAGTTGGAAGGACGTCGCAAGCAGAGCCGCACGGTGGTGGAAGCTTTCCGGGGATACTCTGAGTTGGAAATAGCCCGGGCTTTTCATACTTCGCTTGCTTCTTTCGAACAAGGTATGGAATTTATTGTTCGTAACCGTCTGCGTATGGAAGTGTACCAGCTTTTTCCGTCATTCCTCCCGGAAGTGGCAATAGTAGGTGGGCTTGCCTTGCTGATCGGTACAGGAAGCGGTGATTTGGGGCTGGTGAGCGGTGTGTTTGCAGTAGCAGCTTTCAGGCTGATTCCTGCCGTGAGAGCTGTATTGAACAGTTGGGTGACACTTCAAAATGTTTCGCATACTATAACAGTAGTAAAAGAGGGCATAAGTGACCGGCCATGGCAAGAGATGCAAAGTGAAATGCCTTTTACCTTCAAGCACAGTATTGAACTACACAAGCTCGGTTTTGCTTTTCCGGACGGGCATGCACTTTTCGGCGGTTTGAATCTAAATATCCATTGTGGAGAACGTATTGGAATACGTGGAGCAAGCGGTTCGGGGAAATCGACTCTCTTTAACTTGATGCTCGGCTTCTTTCCACCTACATCCGGTGAAATACTGATTGACGGTAGGAAGCTGACCTCTGCCAACCGGAGTGAGTGGCATAAGCTGGTGGGATATGTGCCGCAGGAGATATTTATTATAGAAGGTACGCTTGTTGATAATATAGCACTGGGACAATCTCTAGTTGACCGAACGAAAGTAGTACAGGTCTTGCAGCAGGTACAACTGAAGGAATGGGCAGATGAATTACCACAAGGGTTGGATACACCATTAGGCGAATATGGCAGCCGTTTATCCGGCGGTCAGAAACAACGGATTGGCATTGCACGGGCACTTTACAAGGAAGCTGAAGTATTGTTCTTTGATGAAGCCACTTCCGCTTTGGACAACAAGACGGAACAGGAAATTAATCATGCTTTGGAAATACTTTCACTACAGCATCGGGAATTGACATTGATTGTCATAGCCCACCGTGAAAGTTCGTTAGCTTTTTGTGACCGGATATTCGATTTGGATAGTGGAAAAATATATATACTAAAGAAAAATAACGAAGATGATACATGATTATTTGATAGCCGGACACCGCATCCGGGTGGAAGGTGAGAGGCTGGTACAGGCGGTAGATGCGTTAACAGGCTTTATCCCCTTTAAAGTAATGGCAGATGGCGAGCCTCTTTGTCACTTTGTAGAGTCTACCACGGAAGCACCTTTATTTGAAACAGTGCTATATACGAATGAGATTGATGGTATTGTCAGCCATTTTGGCCGGTATAATAATGGCTTTCTCCTCGTAATGCTGCCTCCTGAGGGTGAAGCACTTGAGCTTTGGCTGGATAAAAACAAGCAAGTGGCCAGTTTCAAAGGTAATTATAATCTCCGCCTGCTTCGGTTTGCATGCTGGATTGCCTATGGAGTGGTTACAGTACCTTTCAAAACAGTGGCTATCCATACCAGTACTATTGTGTGTGAGGGTAAAGCGATTCTCTTTTTGGGAGAAAGTGGTACGGGTAAGAGTACTCACACCCGTTTGTGGCGCGAAAACATACAAGGCGCTGTTCTGCTGAATGATGACAGTCCTATACTTCGCATCATAGACGGAGAACCATGGATATATGGCAGCCCATGGAGTGGAAAGACACCTTGCTACAAGAATGAAAGTTATCCGTTGGCGGCTTGCGTACGATTGTCGCAAGCTCCATTTAATAAAATAGAACGGCTAAACGTAGCTCAGGGCTATGGAGCCTTGCACCCTTCGTGCCCACCTGACTTTGCTTACAGCGATGAATTGTATGATTACATCAGCGGTATTTTGAGCTCTCTGCTCTCTGCTGTACCGGTTTATCATCTGGCTTGTCTGCCCGATGCTGATGCTGCGTACCTCTCCCATGATACGATCTTCGGAGTATGTGGTAAATAACGGTATCCGATTGTAACTATTTCAAGGTCTTCATGGCATTTGCAATCATTTTTGTTACCTTTGCTTTGTAGAATATTAAAAGCAGGCAGTTATGAAGGCATTACCCTACGGATTATCGGACTTCCCCCGCATCAGGTGCGAGGATTACTACTATGTGGACAAGACCCGTTTCATCGAAATGCTGGAACGGCAACCTCCCTACTTATTTCTGATTCGCCCCCGCAGATTCGGTAAGTCACTGTTTCTGGCCATGTTGGAGGCGTACTACAGCATTGACTATGCCGGTAGATTTGAAGAGTTGTTTGGAGAACTATATATCGGGCAACATCCGACAAAGCGACATAACAGCTACATGGTTCTGCGCTTCAACTTCTCTGAAGTCAGTTCTAAGTTGGAATTTGTGGAGCGTTCGTTCTGTGAGTATTGCTGCATGGTGATGAAGAATTTTATTTTGAAATATGAACACCTGTTGGGCAGTGGAATATGGGAGGTTGTTAATCCTGACGAGACAAATCCAGAACAGATGCTGGCTGCCCTCAAGGAGTACGTCAGCCGCACGGACTGCCCGCGCATCTACCTGCTGATTGACGAATACGATAACTTTACTAACACCATCCTTTCTTCTTATGGGCAGGAGCGTTACCAGGAAAAGACACACGGCGAGGGTTTCATCCGCGGTTTTTTCAACAATATCAAAGCTTCCACTTCCAATGCTGGTGCTGCCGTGGAGCGTCTCTTTATCACAGGAGTGAGTCCCATTACAATGGATGACGTTACGAGCGGTTTCAATATCGGCACGAATATCAGCATGTTGCCGCAGTTTAATGATATCATCGGTTTCAGCGAGGATGAAGTACGGAAAATGATTACCTATTACAAAGATGAAAACGCACTGCCGGAAGATGTTACTGTGGATAGGCTGGTGGAACTGATGAAGCCGTGGTATGACAATTACTGCTTCTCGGAAGATAGTTTGGAAGAGCGGATGTTCAATTCGGATATGACACTTTATTTTCTTAATAGTTATTTACAATTGAAGAAGGTGCCCAAAATGATGGTTGACAATAATATCCGGACAGACTACAACAAACTCCGGCATCTGGTGCAAATAGACAAGACGTTCGGTGTGAACGCCTCTGTTATCCAGCGAATAATAGCGGAAGGCAGTATAACAGCACAGATCTCCACTTCCTTTCCGGCTGAAAAGATGACTGATACGGAAAACTTCAAGAGCCTGCTGTTCTATTTCGGAATGCTATCCATTCAAGGTACCGATTTTGGTAGTGCCATTCTTGGCATTCCGAACCTGACTGTACGTGAACAGCTTTATACTTATCTGGTAGAAGCCTACCGCGAAGCAAAAATGTTCGATCTGGATCTTTCTTCTTTTTCCGGTCTGGTGAAAGAAATGGCTCTTCGTGGCGAATGGGAGACTGTCTTCCGTTTCTTTGCCCGCGAATTGGAACGGCAGAGTGCTATTCGTGAGTTCATAGACGGAGAAGCCCATATCAAAGGCTTTCTGCTTGCCTATTTGGGACTGACACAGGGATATATTCTCTTCCCTGAACACGAATCTTCCAAAGGTTATGCCGACTTCTACATGATGCCGGACTTACTGCACCAGCCGGAGATCGCCTATAGTTATATTGTAGAGGTGAAATATGCCAAACGTGATGCTTCGGAGGTGGAGATTGCTGCTTTGAAGAAGGAAGCCGCTGAACAGTTGGTGCGTTATGCAGCGGACGAAAAGGTGCTTCGCACCAAAGGTGGAACGAAACTGGAACTCATCACGCTGGTGTTCAAAGGCTGGGAACTGGTTATTGCAGAAAAATTGTGATATTGTTATTGAGTCATCATCCCATAGAGGAGCGGGTATAGAATCCGCTCCTTTTTTTGCTTAATACATTTAGGGTTTCTCAGGACATGTGTCAGCTAGAAAACATGAGATTATTTAGCGGTTGATTGTAAGCTTCTTTTTTGTTACTGGTGTCTGATAATGGTGCTATTCTTATGCTTGCCAGTGGACTTTTCTCTATTTAATAAAACAGCTATTAATTGTAAATCAATGAGTTAAATTAGTTATTCCTTATGCAGT
>ULTP01042006.1_pt1 | contig 12572 bp, 13 predicted proteins | sample 1957721 | NCBI WGS metagenome assembly ULTP01 (sample SAMEA4835737, study PRJEB28245) | human gut metagenome | biome: gut microbiome; material: fecal sample | place: Denmark | collected 2008 | reverse complement strand
TGAAATTTCAAATAAAACATTAAAAATTTTTGGTATAAAATTTGATAAAGAAAAAATTTTACAAAAATTTAAGTTTGAAGAAATAAAAATTGAAGAAGGAATTGACTTAAATATAATAATTAATATGCTACCTGAAATAAAAAACATAGATTTATATACTGAGATTGGAACAGAAAATCCTATTTTATCTTCATTTTTAGTTACTATTGTTAATGGGATTTTTTTAATAATACTAAAAAATTTATTAGTAAAAAATTTTAAAAAAGAAAATGTGAAATATAAAATATTACAAAGTATATTTTGTGAAAATTTATTGAATATTTCTCTTTCTTGCATAATAAAATGGAAGCTTGTGCATATTATGTATATATTTAAAAAAATAAAAAATAGGAGAGTGAAGAAATATGGAAAATCATCCAATAGAAGGTCTAATGAAAAGTGCTATGGATAGTATTCAAAATATGGTAGATGTAAATACTATTATTGGTGAACCAATTGAAACTTCTAATAATATGGTTATTATACCAATTTCTAAAGTATGTTTTGGATTTGCAGCAGGTGGAAGCGAATTTAGAGGAGAAACTGTAAACGAATACAAAAAAAGAGACAAGGAAGAAGAAATTCAATATAGGTTGCCATTTGGTGGAGGAAGTGGAGCAGGAGTTAGCATAACACCAGTAGCTTTTGTTGTAATTTCTTCTGACTCAATAAAATTAATGCCAGTAGAACATGCTTCTACAATAGATAAATTATTAGATTATGTACCAGATTTTATGGAAAAAGCAAATGCTATTGCTAATAAAACTATTGATGATAGAAAAAGCAAAAATAAAGTTGAAACAAATAATCAAAATATTGATAAAAATGAAGAAAAGAAAGATAATGTAAAAATTCGTAAACCTTATACCCAAAAAAAACAAAATGAAAGTCAAAAAAATATAGAAATTGAATATGATGAAACAAATCCAGAACAAGAATATTTAGAAGATGAATAATGTTAAGCAAAAAGTTAAATATAATTCTGTAAGTTAAATGCAATTTGCATAAAAAAACAAGAAGATGAATTATTAAATTTTGAATATTAATAATTGTAAATAAATAATATATATAATATAATAAGTATGTAAATTGTAGAATTAAATATAAGGAAGAATAGAATTGGTAGATTTAAATAAAGAAATTCAATATATAAAAGGTGTTGGACCAAATAGAGTAAAACTTTTAAATAAATTAGGAATATATACTTTAGGAGATATTATAACATATTTTCCTAGAGAACACGAAGATAGAGGACAAGTGAAAAAAATAACAGAATTAATAAATGGTGAAGAAGCTTTAATTTCAGCTTATCCAGTTCGGAAGAATGAATGAAATTAAAATAAGAAAAAATCTTACTTTGTGTAAACTATATGTTAGAGATGAAAGTGGAGGTTGTGAAATTGTTTGGTATAATCAAGGCTATTTAAAAAATAATTTTAAACCAAGTGAAAGATATAAATTTTATGGTAAAGTTAAGGCTGGATATGGTAAATACGAAATGCAATCTCCTGTTTTCGAACCAGAAAACAGTAATAAAAATACAGGGAAAATAATTCCTATATATCCATTAACATATAGTCTTACACAAAATACACTTAGAAAAATTATGGAAAATGCACTTAATGAAGTTAATGGAAAACTAGAAGAAACTTTACCAAATTACATAATAAACAAATATCATTTTTATGACATAAATACAGCAATTAAGCAAATACATTTTCCAGATAATTTTGAAAAATTTAAATTAGCGAGAAATCGTTTAGTTTTTGAAGAATTATTATCGATGCAATTAGCTTTACTAAGTTTGAAAAACAAATATGAAGTGAAAAAGAAAGGAATTTCATTTTCTAAAGATGCAAAAATGTCAGATGTTATAAATAATTTGCCATTTAAACTTACAAAAGCACAATTGAGAGTTTTAGAAGAAATTGATAATGATATGGAATCAGACAAACCAATGAATAGACTACTACAAGGAGATGTTGGTTCTGGGAAAACAGTAATAGCTTTAACTGCAGCATATAAAGCTGTAAAGTCAGGATATCAGGCAACTATTATGGCTCCAACAGCAATACTTGCAACACAGCATCTAGAAAGTTTTAATGAAATTTTAAAAGATACTGGAATTAGATGTGAATTATTAATAAGTGGAATTACTAAAAAGAAAAAAGAAGATATTTTGCAAAGATTAGCTAATGGAGAAATAGATATTTTAATAGGAACACATGCGATTTTGGAAGAAAATGTTGTTTTTAAAAATTTAGGTCTTGTAGTAACTGATGAACAACATAGATTTGGTGTTAGACAAAGAAGTATTATAGCGCAAAAAGGAGAGAATCCAGATGTTTTAGTAATGACAGCTACACCTATACCAAGAACATTAGCTTTGATTTTATATGGTGATTTAGACATATCAATAATTGATGAATTACCGCCAAATAGGAAGAAAATTGAAACTTACGCTGTAAAAAAAGGAATGGAAGTAAGAGTAAATAATTTTATAGCAAAAAATATTCAAGAAGGTAGACAATGCTATATAGTGTGTCCATTAGTCGAAGAGAATGAAGAAATAAATGCAGTTTCTGTAATGGAATTAGTAGAACATTATCAAAAAAATGTATTTCCAAATTTTAGAGTTACATATTTACATGGAAAAATGCGTTCAAAAGAAAAAGATGCTATTATGGAAGAATTTAAAAACGGTAATATAGATATTTTAATTTCAACAACAGTTATAGAAGTTGGAGTTAATGTTCCAAATGCCAATATTATGCTTATAGAAAATGCAGAAAGATTTGGGTTAGCACAATTACACCAATTAAGAGGAAGAGTTGGTAGAGGTGAATTTCAATCATATTGTGTTTTAAAATATGAAGGAAATTCAAAAATAATTCAAGAAAGAATGAAAGTAATCTCTAGTACAAATGATGGATTTGTAATATCCGAAAAAGACTTAGAATTAAGAGGGTCAGGCGAATTTTTTGGAACAAGGCAACATGGTATACCAGAATTTAAAATTGCTAATTTATTTGAAGATATAGATACTTTGAAAATGGTTCAAGCTATTGCTATGGAAATAATAAATAAAGATCCATTATTAGAAAAAGAAGAAAATAAAGTGCTACAAAAAATGATTGATGAGAAATTTAAGGAGAGAATTGAAATTTAAAAATAATTGCTATCCTATATGTTGCTTTAATAAAAACAAAAAGCTATGAATTGTAATAAAATTAAGTTAAAAGCAATGTAATTTCATTGACAAACATATTAAAAGATAATAAAATATAAATACTAATTTAAAGTAAATCAGAGGATGTTGAAATGAGAATTTTTTTACTATTTATTGGAATAATATCTGCTATGTCAGGAATAAAATTTATATATGATGCAAGACCAATTGTTAAAGATTTTTTTAGTTTTGGAGACAAAAATGATGCTACATTAGGATTAAAAATATTTGGTTTTTTGCTAGTTATTTTTGGTGGAATTTTACTATATTTTAATCTTTAAATATACAAAAGTTCAAACTAAAGAAGGAGAATAGTTATGATAATAAAATGCGAAAACGAATTAATAGAAATAGAAGAGCCAATTTCTATTAAAGAAGGATTAAAAGTTCAAATTGAAAAAAGTGATGTGAAAGACATTATTGCAGCAAGATACAATAATGAAGTTGTATCTTTGGACAAAGAAATTAACAAAGATGGAAAAATAGAATTTATAAACAAACAAAATAGAGATGGAAGATATATTTATATAAGAGGTGCTTTATATATTGCTAGCAAAGCAATTTCTGAATTATATCCAAAAGCTTTACTTACAGTAAATTATCAACTAACAAATGCTATGTATTGTCAAATAGATAATATGGAAGTTACTGATGAGATGATTGAAAAAGTAAAAATAAGAATGCAAGAAATTGTAAAACAAAATATTCCTATTAAAAAAGTAATTATGACTAAAGAAGAAGCTGAAAAATTTTACGAGAAAGAACCTACTTTAAAAGGAAGATTACAAACAGATGTAAACAAAGAAAGAATTAGTCTATACTATTGTGAAGATTACTACAACTATTTCTATGGTATTATGCCAGTTTCAACAGGAGCAATTAACTTAGTTGATATAGAAAAATTTAGAAATGGTTATCTTGTAAAGTATCCAAGTGTAAACAAACCAAATGAATTACAAGCAGAAAGTCAAAAATCTTTAAAACAAATTTCTGCAATGGACGAATATGAAGAAATTTATGGATTAATGAAAATGAATACTGTTTATAGATTAAACAAAAAATTAAGAGAAGGTAAAGAAAAAGAACTTATACTTCTTTCAGAAGCTATTCATGAAAAGAAAATAGCTGAAATAGCACAAAAAATAAAAGAAAGACAAGATGTTAGAATGGTACTAATTGCAGGACCATCATCATCTGGAAAAACAACTTTTGCAAATAAACTTGGAATGGCTTTAAGAGTACAAGGAATAAAACCTGTAACACTTTCAACAGATAATTATTTTGTAGAAAGAAAAGACAATCCAAAAGATAGTGAAGGAAATTATGACTTTGAATGTATAGAAGCAATAGATACAAAATTATTTAATCAACAATTAATTGATTTATTAGCTGGAAAAGAAGTAAATTTACCAACTTTCGATTTTATTGAAGGAAGTAAAAGATATTTAGGAAATAAAATGAAACTTGAAGAAGATGAAATTTTAGTAATAGAGGGAATTCATTGTTTAAACGACAAATTGACAAGTTTGATTCCAAAAGAAAATAAATTTAAGATATACATAAGTGATTTAACTGTATTAAATATTGATTATTATAATAGAATTTCTACAACAGATACAAGATTAATTCGTAGAATGGTAAGAGATTACAATTTTAGAGGGTATTCAGCATTACATACTTTAAAAATGTGGAAATCAGTTAATAGAGGTGAACAAAAAAATATTTTCCCATATCAAGAAGAAGCTGACTGTATGTTTAACTCATCAATTGTATATGAATTGTCTGCATTAAAGAAATATGCATTACCTCTTTTAGAAGAAATAACAGATGACAATCCAGAATATAGTGAAGCTAGAAGATTAATTTCAATGTTACAATATTTTGATACAGTAGAACCAGATTGGATTCCAAATAATTCTTTGCTTAGAGAGTTTATTGGTGGAAGTATATATGATGTATAAAAAACTAAAAGAAGAGGATAAAAAATGCCAAATTTTACAGTAATAGATGAAGAATTTGAATGTGAACATTGTAAAAAGCATGTTCCAAAATTAGGTTATTCTTGTAGAAATCATTGCCCATATTGCTTGTATTCAAAGCATGTGGATATAAATCCAGGAGATAGACAAGAAACATGTCATGGAGAATTAGAGCCAGTTGGATTAGAAATTGATAGCAAAAAAGGATATGTAATAATTTTTAAATGCAAGAAATGTGGAGCAATTAGAAGAAACAAAGCCGCAGAAGATGATAATATGGATTTAATAATACAATTAAGTGCAAAGCATGATTATTAATTTTGAAAAATTAAGTATAATCTTTTATTTAATATTAAGTAAAGAGTGTATTTTACTAATTTAAAAAAATATAATTAAACGAAGGAAGAACTAAAATGGATAAAAATAAGGTAATGTTAAAATTAAGAAAAATTTGTATCGTATTAATTATTGCTTGGATGATTTGTGTATTCTTATTTTCTAATCAAAATGGTACTGGATCATCAGGACTCAGTTTAAAAGTAGCTAAACTACTATTTAATAGTGATGATGTGGCTTTAAAGATGGAAGGTTTTATTAGAAAAGCAGCACATATGACAGAATATGCTATTGGAGCAATATTATTTTATGGATATTGTCTAACATATCCAAAGATGCAACCTAAAAAAAGAATTATTTTTTCAGAATTATGTGTAGCCTTGTATGCTGTAACTGATGAATTACATCAATTATTTATACCAGGTAGAAATGGAAACCTAATAGATGTATTAATAGATTCTGCAGGTGGATTAATAGGAATTGGAATAATTTGGTTAACTGCAATATTAATCAATGGTATGGAATTTAAAGCAAAAGAAGATATTGCAAGAGGGAAAAAATAAAATTTTAAAAGAGGAATCATAATTTTATGAAAAAAAATCTAGAAACAGATGAACTAAAATCAAAAGGCAAAAAAATATTAGATGAAGAACAAGTAGAAGAAATAAAACAAGAAGCAAAACGAAAAATAGAAGAAACAAAAAAAGCAACAATTGAAAAAACAGAAGAAATAAAAGAAAAACTAGAAGATGAAGCTGAAAAACAAAAGAGCTTTAAAATTCTAGGATTTAAAGTATGGAGATTAATGTCATATTTTGTAATATATAGTTTTCTAGGTTTTATATTAGAAACTACATATGGTGTATTAACAAAAGGAGTTATAGAAAGTAGACAAAGCTTTTTATATGGACCATTTTGTGGTATTTATGGACTTGGTGCAGTAATAATGATTGTATTATTACAGTACTTTAAAAAGAATAATTATACCATCTTTTTTGGTGGATATATTATAGGTTCAGGAATAGAATATTTTGTTAGTTTAATTGGAGAAAAAATATTACATGTAAAATGGTGGGATTATTCTTCAGAACCATTTAATATAGGTGGTAGAGTGTGCTTGTTTTATTCGATAGCGTGGGGAATTTTAGCAATTTATTTAATAACACATATAAATCCTTTAATAGATAGATTAATAGATAAAATAAAAAGTAAATTACATAAATACATGTTACCAGTACTATTTGATATAGCAACAGCATGTTTACTTGTGGATTGTGTAATATCAGGAATAGCAATGAATGTGTTTTATGCAAGATTAGTTTATAATTACAAAATAAACATACCAAATGCAGAATTTTATGCTAAAGCATATGAAGATATAGAAGAAAATGAAACTTGGAAGAAATTTACAGATAAATATTTTTCTGATGAAAAAATGTTAAAAACATATCCAAATCTAAAAATGCAAGATGTTGATGGAAATATAATTTTTGTTAAAGATATATTGAAAGATATAAAACCATACTATGTAAAATTATATACGCCTAAAAATAATGTGAAATTAACAGGTGTTGAGACTGTTACATATCAAGAAAATGATTAATTAAAGATAAAATAGAAAAGTACTATACAATTCCTATTATCTAAAGATTTATGTCAAACTTTGTACAAGTTATGTAATTTAATATAAAAACTAAAATATAATATATAATAAAAATGAAAAATAAATGTTACATTTTTGTTACATTGTGAAAAGTGCTTTAAAAAACAAAAGCCTTGTTGTATAATATACATGTGTTTTGAATAATATATTTATAAATGAAAAGAACAACAGAAAAAAGTTAAAAAAGGAGAAAAAATAAGTGGCTAAAATATATAATTTTAATAAAGTTAAGAATTTAAGGCAAATGAATATTTTTTATAAAAGTGTTTTAAATGTATTTGAATATAATGAACAATTTGCAATTCTTATAGACCCAGAACATATATGTTTTATGCCAAACGAAGAAGAAACACAAAAATTTGTTAGAAATATAAATTTGAATATTGCTAGCAAAACAATAGAAAATAAATCTCAAGGAAATGATGAAACTCCTAAAATAACATATCAAAACATAGGTGAAGAAAAAGTCGAAGTACATGCTTTAGGAAATCAATTTAATTGTTATGAAATTACAGCTAAAGATATTAGAATAGATGGTACTTCACTAGTTACAAATAAAAGACTAATAAAACAATTTTATGCTAAAGCAATAAAAAAGGGAAAAAAATATGAAGCTTTAGATTTTAACTTTGAGGAATTAGAACCAGCTTTAATAAATGATGTTGCAGTTTTAGTGCTTGGGATTCAAAGACCAACATCATCTCAAATAGCAAGTATACAAAATTATAAAGAAAATTATAGTGAAATATTTGAAGACTTTTTGAATTATGAAGAAAATAAAAATAAATCAAACAAAAAATATGAAATTAACAATGCATTAGTTGATGCAATTTTACAAATGGAAAAATGTTTTAGAGAATTAAAACCATTAAGAAAAGCTGTAGTATTGCATAAAAGTGGAGAAGGAATAATAAAAGATGTACAAGAATGCCAAGAAATGTCATATACAAGTTTTATAAATACATCTTTAGTGGAAAAAGAAGAAAACTATCAAAATTCTGTATTTTATCATTTAGTAGTTCCAAAAGGAACACCATTTGTTCTTGTAAATCAAGTACAAGAACATGATGAAATAAATAACGAAATACTTTTACCACCTTCTATGTTTGAAGTAAAAACAATAGAAAATGATAATGCAAGAAGAACAAATATAAAATTAAAATTTACAAAATTAGCTGAAATAAGTGATATTATATTAGAGGCATTTAAAGAAAATAGAAGGGAATATGTAAAATCAAATAGTAATACAAAAAAGAGTAGAGATCAATACGAAAAAAATAGATATAAATATGGAAAATTTTATTCTAACTATAATGAACAATATGATCTATTTGATGAAATAGAAGATTTAATAGAAAATAAAAAAATTAATTATGTGTTAGAAGAAATTGAAGATATAGACTATGATAAAGAACTATTTTTAGCAGAAGGAGATCATGGAATATCACATACAAAAAGAGCAATGTTAGAAACAGCAATTTTAGTAAATAAACTTGGACTTACAAACCAAGATTCAAAAATTCTTTTAGCTGTTGCAAAATACCACGATATAGGTGTTCAAAATGATGAATCAGATAAAGAGCATGGTAGGAGAAGTGTAGAAAAGCTAAATCATGAATTAGATAATTTTTCAGAAGCAGATAAAGAAATCATCAAATTTATAATAATAGAGCATGCACTTGACAAAAAAGAAAATGAAGAAGATATTAATAAATTGCCTACTGCAAAACAAAAAAAATTCAAAGAATTATTATCTTATTTTAGAGATATAGATGAACTAGAAAAAGTTAGATTATATGATATGAATCCGAATAATTTGGAAAATGAAGTTTCAAAGCATTTAATAAATATTGCATATATGAATTGGAATTTATTTTATACATTATTTGCATATTTACTAGCAGAAACATTTGCTGATTCTAGATTAGACGATATATTAACACACGAGAAAATTCAAGAACAAGAGCAAGAAAAGAAAAAAGCGTTTGCACTAATTAGAATAGAAGATAGAAGTACATTATTATCAAAAGCAATAAAAATATTTGATAAATTACGTGGAAATCAAAAAGAAGAAAATCAAAATGAAGAGAATTCTGCTGCAGCTGCAAAAGCTAGATTAGCTAAAGTTATGGTTGGAAGACAAATTGCTAAAGAAGAACAAGAAAAAGAAAATTTATTAGCAGGAGATTCAACAATAAAAAATATGGGCAATGTTTTGCAAACAGCTAGAAACATTGAAAATTTACCGAAAGAAAATCAAATTAATGGAATATAGACAGCTATATTATTTTAGATAAAAGAATAGATTTCCAAATCTATTCTTTCTTTATACTGAATATATAATTGAAAGTAGGTTTAAATGGAAAATAAAGAAAAAATAAGAAACTTATTACATAAATGGAATAAAAACAGAACTGAAGAAAACTATGAAAAATTTTATAACAGTGTAGAACCAATAATTAACAGAATAGTTTTTTGTTATTTGAAAAATTCAGAAGATTCTAATGAAATAACTCAAGAAATATTTATTAATATTTATAATTTAGATTCTTTGAAAATTCCAAGAGTAAATGAAATTTCATGGTTATATGAAATGACTAAAAATATTTCTATAAGTTTAATAAAATCTAGATTCCCTAATGTTACAATAGATGATGTTTTCAAATTAGTAGATGAAAGAAATGAAATAGAAAAAATTATTAGTAATGATAAATATCAAAGTTTAATATATAATTTACCATTTAAGGAACAGGAAATAATTACTTTAAAAGAAATTGGTGAATTTAGTTTTGAAGAAATTTCAAATTTGTTAGATATGAAAATAAAAATGGTCAAATGGTATTATTATAAGTCTATCAAGACTTTAAGATTAGCAGTAGGAAATTTTGCTATGTTTATTATAACTGGATTATTATTTATAAAATCACATAAAAAAGAACATACAAATGAACTATCAAGTGAAGAAAATAATAATTATCAAAATATAAATAGTTTTGAAAATAAAACAAATGATATGTCAAATACTAAAATCGAAAATAATTTGACTAATACTATAAGTACCACCGAATCATCAACTTCAGAAGATATAAATACACCATATTTTTTTGAAGATACATCATTATCATTTGGTATTGCTTCAATAGTATTTCTTATAGCAACTATTGTTTTTGGAATTTTATTTTTAAATTTTCAAAAAAAGAAAAGTGATACAAAGTAATAAATTAAATGTAATTTTGAAAAGAAAAATAAGTAAATTTCACATAAAAAACATATTACTTTAAAATGTTTTATGATATAATTCTTTTAGTCAAAAGAAAACTTAAATAAATGAAGGAGGAAATATGGTTAAATTTAATTTTGAAAACTCTAGTATTACAGAGGAGGCAATGAACGAATATAGCCAAATGGTTAGCAAAATTCATAAAGACCTTCATAAAAAGGCAAATGATGAAAAAGAATTTTTAGGTTGGATTGAGTTACCAACAAACTATGATAAAGAAGAATTTGCAAGAATAAAAAAAGCTGCAAAAAAAATTCAAAGAGATTCAGATGTTTTAGTTGTTATAGGAATTGGTGGATCTTATTTAGGTGCAAGAGCAGTAATAGATAGTTTAACACATAGTTTTTATAATGGAATGCCACATGAAAAAACACCACAAATAGTATATGCAGGAAATAATTTAAGCCCAGTATATATGAACGATTTATTAGAATTTGTAGCTGGAAAAGATATATCAGTAAATGTTATTTCAAAATCTGGTACAACAACAGAACCTGCTATAGCTTTTAGAATATTTAGAGAAGTTTTAGAAACAAAATATGGAGCAAAAGAAGCTAGAAAAAGAATTTATGTAACAACAGATAAACAAAAAGGTGCATTAAAAACATTAGCAGATGAAGAAAAATATGAAACATTTGTAATTCCAGATAATATTGGTGGTAGATTTTCAGTACTTACTGCAGTTGGACTTTTACCAATAGCTGCAGCTGGCATAAATATAGATAAATTAATGGAAGGTGCAAGAATAGCACAAGAAAAATATTCAGATGCTAATTTAAAATATAATGATTGTTACAAATATGCTGTAATTAGAAACATGCTATACAATTCTGGAAAAAATATTGAAATTTTAGCAAATTATGAACCAAAACTACACTATATTACAGAGTGGTGGAAACAATTATATGGAGAAAGTGAAGGAAAAGATAAAAAAGGAATTTTCCCAGCGGGTGTTGATTTAACTACAGATTTACATTCTATGGGACAATATATCCAAGATGGAAAAAGAGATTTAATAGAAACAGTATTGAAAGTTGGAAAAAATGAATCTGAAATTACAATTCAAACTGATGATCAAAATTTAGATGGATTAAATTACTTAGCAGGAAAAAAATTAGGATATGTAAATAATAAAGCTATGGAAGGAACAATTCAAGCTCATGTTACAGGTAATGTTCCAAATTTACAAGTAGAAATAGATAAATTAGATGAAGAAAATATTGGACAATTAATTTATTTCTTTGAAAAAGCAGTAGCAATGTCTGGTAAGATACTTGGAGTAAATCCATTTAATCAACCAGGAGTAGAAGAATACAAAAAGAATATGTTCCATTTATTAGAAAAACCAGGATATTAATGGGCAAATTTAAATACAAAATATTTATAAAATACTATAAAGACCTTTTCAATATAGAAAAGGTCTTTTATAATGTGAAATATGATATTTTTTGTATTAATTTCGTATTGTTAAATACTTTTATTAGACTATGTTGTAATTCTAAGAGTCTAAATTATAAAAAATATTTTGTATATGCATTTTTTATAAAATTTAATTATCGGAAGTATTAGTTGTTTTTTCTTTTGATTTTTTTGTAGTTTTCTTTAATTCCTTATTATCTTCTTCTAAAGAATCAGTGATTGCCTTGTGAATTTCAGCTGAAATTTCTTCTGATCTAGCACTTGAATTATTAGATAAATGAGTTATTTGGACATTATCTAATTTTTTTGAAATAACAGTTAGTTTTCTTAAAACAGCAATTTTCCAATATCCATCTTGAACTTCTTTCCCAGTTCCAGCAGTTACTAATAAAGAAATTGCAAAGAAAAGTAAAGTTGAGATTGTAATAATAGTAGGTCTTAAATAAGTTTCAAATTTTAAAATATTTACAATTAATTCACTTATTGCAACTCCAACAAAAGCACCTAAAACGCTAAATACAATCATAAAAAATACTCTTTTTACTTTTAACCAAAAAATATAATTTTTAAACGTATTTTCATCGTACATAATATTATCTCCTTATATTATTTTAATATTAAATCTAT
>ULTP01075583.1_pt1 | contig 12640 bp, 10 predicted proteins | sample 1957721 | NCBI WGS metagenome assembly ULTP01 (sample SAMEA4835737, study PRJEB28245) | human gut metagenome | biome: gut microbiome; material: fecal sample | place: Denmark | collected 2008 | reverse complement strand
AATGCTACCACTCTTGAAAAACTTTAGGAAGGAAAAAGCAGCATAGACACATCCGGTATTCACCCCGCACTAAAAGAAACACACTTCGTGGTAGCATGTGATGTAACCAACCCTTTCTACGGTCCTGACGGAGCGGCATATATCTTTGCACAACAAAAAGGAACCGATCCTAAAATGGTGCAAAGGCTGGATGAAGGCATGCAATCATTAGCCGAAGTTATAAAGAAAACGACAGGAAAAGATATCACGAACTACCCCGGTGCAGGTGCAGCCAGAGGCATGGGTGGCGGACTGCTGGCTTTTTTTAACGCAGAGCTAAAACCGGGAACAGAATTATTATTGAAAGCCATCGACTTCTCCGAGAAAATAAAAGGAGCAGACCTCATTATTACGGGCGAGGGAAAAGCAGACCGACAGACAGCTATGGGAAAAGTTCCATACAGGATACTAAAGGAAGCACAAAAAGAACATATCCCCGTTATTGTACTGGCAGGCAGTATAGAAAACCTGCCGGAATTAAACAAAGCGGGATTCAAAGGTATATTCTCTATAGCCCCCGGCCCCATCACCCTGGAGAAGGCAATGGAACCGGAGTTTGCTAAAGAAAATATCACCCGGCTGGTTTCCCAACTCTATTCAGTTATAACTAGCTTCGGCTAATTTGCAAGCCTTTGTCGGACAAAGCCATATCAACGAAACGGGCACAACTGTTGGGTGGGTTCTGAGCAAGAATACTTCGAATACGTATAGCAGCCTCAGGATCTTTAGCCACCATATAAAGATAGCCTCCTCCCCCCGCACCTGGCAATTTATATCCCAGGCAATAATCATCAATCCGGCGAATGATAGCCTCAACTGCCTCGGGATTAGTGCCGGGATCCAACGCTTGGTTCAGCTTCCAGCTTTTACCAACCAAACGCCCCATTTCATCGAAATTCCCACGCTGAATGGCTTCGTACAAGTCAAGAGCATGCCCCTTCATACCGCCAAGTATAGACAAATGCTCTGTGGAGTTGAGGAACATGCTACGCACGATTTCAGCTAAAATTCCTTTGGCTGTACGGGTAATTCCCGTGTAATAAAGCAAATGGCACTTCTGATATTCGCCACCTGTAAACAAATAATCGGGCAACCAGCGCACTAATGGACTCTGATCCATACCTGCATGGGTCTGCAATAATTTCACACCACGAAGCACACCTCCGTATTGATCTTGCCACCCCCCGCCGGTAGTCAGCAACTGTTCCAGAATAAGCGTACGGTTACATATCTCGTTCTTATCCCAGTTCAGCCCGCAAAAATCAGAGATTGCCCCCAGCACAGTCGATGCAAGAATAGAACTTGTACCCAGACCGGAGCCCGCAGGAATCGCAGAAAGCAGAGTAATTTCCATTCCGGAACCAAACGCCTTCAACTGCTCTTCCAGTGAAACATACGATTCGGTGGAAAAGCCCGGCTGGAAACCTGCCAGCACCAATGCCGCTTTAGGTATAGAGAATGGGGAGCCCACTTGCATGAAACCTCTTACCTCCCCATAAGTTGTAACCACTTCCATAGCGCCTAAGTCTATAGAACGAAGGATTATTTTATATTCCCGACAAGGTTTCACGTAAACTTGTAAAGGAGGCTGCCCGTTCAACTCAATAGCAATATTCACCACATTCCCCCCTTCATTCAAGCAATAAGGTGGAGTATCCGTCCACCCGCCGGCCAGATCAATACGGACCGGACTGCGCCCCCAGACAATCTGATCAGAGTACACTGACAAATGCGGTTGCTGCCTCTTGGCTAAAGCCGAAGCAGTAAGTCCGTCGCGCATCAAACGAAAAGCCTCATTTTCATATTCCCGATAAGCCAGCCCCTTAAGCTGCTGCACCCGGGCACGGAACATATTGTCACTGATACGTGTCATCAACGGAGCCGATTCTGATAAAGGCTCAGGCAACGACAGGTCATACCGGGCAAATTCTCCGGCAGCATTCTCCATATTGAGCTGATAAAAGACACTTCGTTCATAATTGTGCGCCAATGCCGGCCAATTCTTTATCCGGAAAGCTTCACGCTGTTCTGCCAGACGGTAAAGATTAGAATAAGCGGATATATCATCAGCAGACAATTTACGACAGCGTTGCCATATTTCTTTTCCTTGCTGTAATACCGGTTCAGAAACCATCCAGCGCATAACTGCTCCCAATTCCTCTACAGATGAGCAAACCGGAAACAAACGCGCGGCCTGCAAGTCGTGACCGTTTTCTATTTCTTCCACCGAAATGCCGCGCACAGCACACCACTCACCTACAGACATTCCTTGATAATATGTTTCTTCCTTGGCCAAAGATCCCTTGAAAGTATCATTGAAGCCGTATGGACGCGCTACATAGCCCGATTCTCCAAAAGGAACCACATCAATACACACACCAGACGGAACCTCCAAGTTCCAATTATTAACGGGAACACCTGTTATGATAGTCTGGTGATGGATATTCCATCCTGCTCCTACACAACTGTTCTCTATCCATATTTCCGAATTTTGTGAGGTAAGTTGATAACCTACCTCAGCATTCTGAACAAACATGGCCGGATGCGGTTTTACCTTCTTGTGCATAATCTCCCGCTGGTCGTTTACCAGATTTTGTACAGCCAATGTAGAAGAAATAAGTTCACGACTGGTTCCGTAATGATAAAACTCCCCTCCAGGCAACGGCAGAATAGCCACACTCAGCTTGTTAAGCTCATCGTCCATCATACGCGGATGCTCTCCCAATGTAAGTCCGAAATCAGAATACATGTCATAATAAGAGAGTTTTCCTTCCTTATAAGATCGTTTTACCAACAGACTAACCGCACGGTCACTTAACAGCCAAATTCCGATATCCATCAGAAAAAGATGGGTTTGCATTAATTTCCCCAATTCCTCCACCGAAGGTTTTTGAAGCATGAAATCAAGCTTATCGGGAGTGACTCGTGAAGAAACAAAAACACCATGGTTCTTTGCCAGATTAGGATCTACCCATAAACCGTAACACACCACATCCGCATCAGGAATAGTCTGAAGCGGTTGGCCCGCACGGATATAAACATCCCCACTTGCAATCAATGTATGAAGAGAAGACGGAGCTTTCTCCATGATTTGTTCATATAAAGGGAGCTGGAGGGAAAGCAGATTTTGTGACAGCCGTTGTCCTCTGGCCCACCGGAATACAGGAATGGGGGTAAGAATTTTGCCGGATGGCGCATATCCGGGCAAACGACGACTCTGCCCGCCTGCATGAAGTAAAATACGTTTTTCTTTTCCCAACCAAGTAAGAAAATCGCTGTCAGGAGTCACTTTCTGATGACAAGCCTCCAACAGCCATGCAGTCCCCCCACCTGATCCCAGCTTACTGCCTATAGGATCGGAAGTACAAAACCACTCTGTCCGGTCTGCTTTCTCTATATCATGAAAACATTCCACCAGATTAGGGGGAAGGGATAATAATTTTTTCATAGCACATCTTTATTTTATTGCACACAAAGATGCTTATTTTCCCCTAATAAGCCAAAAGATGAGACATGAATTTTAATCAGTAAATTCAAAAACACGCTCATCCAATGACATCACTTCCTTAGAGCCCGGTTGTGCAACAGGCACACCGAATGGCATCTGCGCTACCAATTTCCAATCACCAGGCAAATTCCAAGCTTTACGTACTTCATCATCAATCAGCGGATTATAATGTTGCAAAGACGCCCCCATTCCTGCATCTTCCAGCATGGTCCAGACTGCCAACTGATGCATAGCATCGGTCTGCTCTGCCCAGATAGGGAAATTATCTTTATAAGTGGGGAAACTTTCCTGCAAAGAGCGAACGATAGCCATATCTTCAAAATATAGAATAGTACCATATCCACAAGCAAAACAGCCATCAATCTTTTCTTCGGTCTTGCCAAATACCTCAGCCGGAACCCGCTCACGCAAGACATTTTTTACAATGTTCCACAACTTTTCATGCGCCTTACCTGTTAATAACGCAACACGGGTGGTTTGAGAATTGAAAGCTGAGGGGACAAATTCTACAGCAAAACGAATTAAATCTCTTATTTCTTTATCAGACAATGTCGATTTGTTTTCGATCTGATAAAATGTACGACGGGCTTTCAGAGCCTCTTTAAAACTTTTTGTCATATAATACAACGTATTTATAGGTTATTATAAATGAAGAACAAACAGGCAGCAAAAGATGTTCACTTTTTTTGCTTTTTTCAATGCAATAACCTATTTTTGTTAGCTAATTATTAACATTAAAAACAACACATTCAATGAAAGATTTTCTAAAATTTACGTTTGCCAGCGTTATCGGCGTCATTCTGGCAGGCGTAGTGTTCACTATACTAGGGATTATCACTCTGGTTGGCATAGTCGCATCATCGGATACTGAAACGGTGGTGAAAGACAACTCTATCTTCGTACTCGACTTTAAAGGCAGTCTATCCGAACGCGTACAGGAAAACCCACTCCAACAACTTTTGGGGGAAGAATTTGAGGCATACGGTTTGGATGACATTCTAGCTTCTATCAAGAAAGCAAAAGACAATGACAAAATCAAGGGTATTTATATCCAACCTTCTTATCTGGAAGCATCATACGCTTCCTTAGAGGAAATACGCAATGCATTACTGGATTTCAAAGAAAGCGGTAAATTCATCGTTGCTTATGCAGACCAATATGCACAGAAGATGTATTATCTTTCCAGCGTGGCCGATAAAATAATTATCAATCCGCAAGGAAGTATCGGATGGCACGGAGCAGGCATGCAACCTGTTTTCTTCAAAAATCTGGTTTCCAAACTAGGACTGGAAATACAAGTATTCAGAGTGGGTACTTACAAATCAGCCGTGGAACCGTTTATCGCTACAGAAATGAGTCCGGCCAACCGCGAACAGATGACCGAATGTCTGGAATCTGTCTGGAATCGTATTCAGGCAGATGTATCCGATTCACGACACATCCCGACAGATACTCTGAATGCTTATGCAGACCGATATATGGATTTTTGTCAGGCAGAAGAATATGTTCAATGCGGACTAGCAGACACCTTGATGTATAAAGATGAAGTTATTTCCTATCTGAAACAATTAAGCGGTCGTGACGAAGACGACAAGCTGAACAGTCTTTTCATAGAAGATATGATAAACGTCAAGAAAAATGTGCCCAAAGACAAAAGTGGAAATGTAATAGCCGTATATTATGCATACGGTGAGATTCTGGATGCTCCCGGCAGTTCCACAGAAGATTGTATTGATGTACAAAAGATGTGTAAAGGCCTGCGCAAATTACGTGATAACGATGATGTAAAAGCTGTTGTATTACGCGTCAACTCACCGGGTGGCAGCGCATACGGTTCAGATCAAATATGGCGTGAAGTAGTAAGACTGAAAGAGAAAAAACCGGTAATCGTTTCTATGGGAGATTATGCTGCATCAGGAGGCTATTACATTTCCTGCGCTGCAGACCGCATTTTCGCTGACCCGACTACGCTGACTGGTTCTATCGGCATATTCGGCATGATGTATTCAGGTGAGAAACTGTTTACTGAAACTTTAGGATTGAATTTTGATGTAGTGAAAACTAATAAAATGGCAGATCTGGGTGCCAGCCTAGGTCCTATTCTTACCCGTCCATTAAACGCATCAGAACAAGAATTGATGCAGAATTATGTCAACCGAGGATACAAGCTATTCGTAAGCCGTTGCGCCGAAGGTAGAAAAATGTCTACAGAGGCTATTGAAAAAGTAGCTGAAGGCCGTGTATGGACCGGTGCTATGGCCAAAGATCTCGGTTTGGTAGATGAACTGGGAGGTATAGACAAGGCATTAAATGCCGCCGCCACCCAAGCCGGCATAGAAAATTACAGTATTATCGGCTATCCCGAAAAAGAAAATATTTTCGCAAGTTTGCTGGGCAATCAGAAAAAACATTATGTAAACAGCGAAATCAAAGAATATTTGGGAAGCTATTATAACAGCTTCAAGGCGCTGGAGAACATAAAAAACGCCAACTGCATACAGGCACGTATGCCGTTTGACCCTAATATCCAATAATTTGCGCATGGAAGGTAATCTTATCAAGATAAACAAGTGGCTATATCCGGTTTCATGGCTTTATGGGACCGGTGTATGGCTGCGTAATAAATTGTTTGACTGGGGAATATACAAAGAACGTAAGTTTGATGTCCCAATCATCTCGGTAGGCAACATCACCGTGGGCGGAACCGGAAAGACCCCCCATACAGAATACTTGATAAGATTATTGCAGAAAGATTACAAAGTGGCCGTACTGAGCCGCGGCTACAAACGCAAATCCAAAGGTTTTGTACTTGCTGGGCCGGATACGTCCGTACAGATGATAGGTGACGAACCTTTCCAAATGAAACAGAAGTTTCCGGACATCTATATGGCAGTAGACCGAAACCGTTGTCATGGCATAGAGCAGTTATGCAATAGTCACATTGCCCCCGGAACAGAAGTGATTATTTTGGATGATGCTTTCCAACACCGATATGTAAAACCCGGAATGAACATCTTATTAGTAGATTACCATCGACTGATTTGCGAAGACGCCTTGCTGCCTGCCGGACGAATGCGCGAACCTGAAAATGGAAAAAGCCGGGCACATATTGTCATTGTCACTAAATGCCCTAAGGACATCACCCCGATGGATTTGAGAGTCTTGAGCAAGCAAATGGAACTTTACCCCTATCAGCAGCTCTACTTCACGACATTAGCATACGGCAAGCTGCATCCGTTGTTTACAGTAGGGAATGCAGTTCCATTAAAAGAGATAGAAAAAGATAAGCATATCCTATTGGTGACAGGCATAGCCTCACCAGCAAAACTCATTCAAGATTTATCACCATACAATGAGCACATTGAGTCACTGGCTTTCAGTGACCACCATAACTTTACAGCAAGAGATATGGAACTGATAAAGAAACGTTTCATGAAACTTCCGGAAGGTAAACGCATGATTATCACCACTGAAAAAGACTCAGTACGATTAGCAGCCCATCCACTGATGGACAAGACACTAAAACCTTATATATATATGCTGCCCATTGAGGTAATCTTCTTACAAGACCAACAAGAACTGTTTAATTCAAATATAACCAACTATGTTAGAAAAAATTCAAGAAACAGCAGATTTTCTTAGAGAAAAGATGCATACCAGTCCCGAAACTGCTATCATATTAGGTACCGGCTTAGGAAGCCTAGTACACGAAATTACCGATAAATACGAGATCAATTACAAAGATATCCCTAATTTCCCTGTTTCAACCGTAGAGGGACATAGCGGTAAATTGATTTTCGGCAAATTGGGTAATAAAGACATCATGGCCATGCAAGGACGTTTCCACTTCTATGAAGGATACTCCATGAAAGAAGTTACCTTCCCTGTACGGGTGATGCGTGAATTAGGTATCAAAACATTGTTCGTATCCAATGCAGCTGGAGGTACGAATGCAGACTTTGAAATTGGTGACCTGATGATTATCAGAGATCATATCAACTTTTTTCCCGAACATCCGTTGCACGGCAAGAACATTGAATACGGCCCCCGTTTCCCGGATATGAGTGAAGCCTACTCCAAAGAACTGATAGACAAAGCACTGGAGATCGCTAAAGAAAAAGGTATCAAAGTACAACAAGGAGTATATATCGGTACACAGGGACCTACCTTCGAAACTCCGGCAGAATACAAGATGTTCCACATTCTTGGAGCTGACGCCGTAGGTATGTCTACCGTTCCTGAAGTTATTGTAGCAAACCATTGTGGCATCAAAGTGTTTGGAGTATCGGTTATCACCGACCTAGGCGTGGAGGGAAAAATTGTGGAAGTTTCACACGAAGAGGTTCAGAAAGCGGCAGATGAAGCGCAACCGCGCATGACTACCATTATGCGTGAAATGATTAATCGAATTTAAGGATATGCAGGAAATAAACAGAACAGAAATAGCGACCTTAGGTGAGTTCGGCCTCATTAAACATCTGACGAAGGATATTGAGTTAAAAAATCCGGAAACCCAATATGGTGTGGGAGACGATGCAGCCGTATTGGAGTTTAAAGATAAAGAGGTATTGGTGACCACAGACTTACTGATGGAAGGGGTACATTTTGATTTGGTTTATACCCCATTGAAACATTTGGGATATAAATCGGCCATCGTAAACTTCTCGGACATTTATGCTATGAATGGTGCTCCAAAACAAATCACAGTTTCTATCGCACTGTCCAAACGCTTTTGTATTGAAGATTTAGAACAATTCTATGATGGGCTAAAACTGGCTTGTGAACTACACCATGTAGATATTGTGGGTGGAGATACAACTTCATCCGTAACCGGGCTCGCCATCAGTATTACTTGCATAGGTGAAGCGGACAAGGACAAAGTGGTTTATCGCAACGGCGCACAAGATACAGACTTGATTTGTGTCAGCGGTGACTTGGGAGGAGCTTATATGGGACTTCAACTTCTAGAGCGTGAAAAGGCTGTTTTCCAAGGAGAAAAAGAAGCAAATCCGGATTTTTCCGGAAAAGAATATATTTTGGAACGTCAGTTAAAGCCTGAAGCACGTAAGGATATCATTGAGAAACTGGCAAAAGCGGGAATCAAGCCCACCGCTATGATGGATATTTCCGACGGCCTTTCTTCGGAACTGCTGCATATATGCTCACAAAGCGATACCGGCTGTCGCGTTTACGAGGAAAGAATTCCCATTGATTACCAAACGGCTGTAATGGCGGAAGAGCTGAATATGAATGTGACAACATGTGCTTTAAATGGTGGTGAGGACTATGAGCTATTATTTACTGTACCTTTAACAGAGCATGAACGAGTTTCGGCTATAGAGGGTATAAAAGTGATTGGTCACATCACCAAACCGGAGCTGGGATGTGCCCTGATTACCCGTGACGGACAAGAGTTTGAGCTGAAAGCGCAAGGTTGGAATCCACTAAAAGAAAAATAATTTTAATTAAACAACACTGATAATAAACACCTTATGTTTTTATCAGTGTTTTTTTTTAGAAATAGTTTGCAGTTTAAAAAAGTTTCACTACCTTTGCAACCGCAAACAAGAAATAATGGTGCCATAGCTCAGTTGGTAGAGCAAAGGACTGAAAATCCTTGTGTCCCCGGTTCGATTCCTGGTGGCACCACCAAAAAAACTTTCACTTTTAGAAAACCCTTGAATTAGAGATAGTTCAAGGGTTCTTTTTTTACCCTCGTTACGCATTTCATTACATATTTGTGAAGTTGGATTTTGCCAATTCAGTGGCTTTTTTTAAGGCTTTTGAAAAAGCCATAAACATGCACTATATTTCATTGTTTTTCAGCCATTTGTCAACATCAATCTCCGGTGTAAAAAAGTAATTTTGCACACATGACCGAATGAGCTTGAAATTGTGAAAGAAGTTTAAAACAACGGAATGTCCCATCAGAATGAAAAAAAGGAATCGAACCCGGGACACCAAAGGCAATTCGAACCTGAGAAAATGGAATTTTTATGGCTTTTCTATGGCTTTTCCACAAGCCACTCAAAAAAGCCACTGAATTTAACACTTCATTTCACCTCCTCATGCCATCCGGTTTTGACGAAACAATTGGATGTAACACTTCTAAAAAACAAAAGTGATGAAACAAGGAACAATGAACATTCTTTTTTTCGTGCTCAAAACGAAATTGTTGAAAAACGGTGAGGCACCCGTACTGATGCGGATAACCATCAACGGAGACTATGACGACGCACGTATCCAAAGAAGCGTGCCTCTGAACTTATGGAACGCGGCCAAAGGATGCAGCAAAGGCAGGGACAGGGCATCCGTTGCATTGAACACCTATATTGCGGAATTACATGCCCGTGCCCTTGAGAAACACAAGGAACTGGTATTGGAACAGGCTCTGATTACCCCGAAACTAATCCTGAAACGAGTTTTCGGAAAAGATACCGGAATGCGTACGCTGCTTGGCACCATGCAGGAAGGCATCGAGGAAATGGAGAGTCTGGTGAATATAGACTATTCCCCTGTCACCATTAACCGATATAAGAATGTGGTGAAGAAATTGCGGCAGCTTATCCCCTCCTATTATGGCAAGGAGGACATCACTTTCCACGAATTGACACCGGAGTTCATCCGTGCGTTCGACATCTACCTGAAAACGGAAGGAGGCTTGTGCCGGAACACGATAGTCCGCTACATGAAATGCTTCAAGAAATTCACCAATATGGCATTGGCAAAGGAATGGATGCGTAAGAATCCCTTTTACGGTTATAAGATGGAGCAGGACGAGACCGATCCGGTATTCCTGACCTACGACGAGCTACAGGCTGTCATAAAGAAAAAATTCACGGTTCCCCGGCTTGAATTGGTCAGGGATATCTTTGTCTTTGCCTGCTTCACCGGCCTGGCGTTCTCCGATGTAGCCGGCCTGAACAATGAGAATCTGGTACAGGACAATCTCGGGGACTGGTGGATAAGGAAGGGAAGGGTCAAGCTGGAGCGCCGCAGAAAAGCGTCTTCCATCAGCAACATCCCGCTGCTGCCCGTTCCCCTGGCCATATTGGAGAAATACAAGGAACACCCGGTCTGCATGAAAAAAGGATGCTGTCTGCCTGTCTTATGCAACCAGAAAATGAACAGCTACCTCAAGGAAATCGCCGATTTCTGCGGCATAAAGAAAAATCTGACCACGCATGTGGCCCGCCATACTTTCGGAACCACCGTCACGCTCGCCAATAACGTTCCCTTACAGGATGTATCCGTCATGCTCGGACATGCCTCCACACGCATGACCCAACATTACGCACGGGTCATGAACAGCAGCCTGAAAGAAGCCATGAACAATGTAAAGGAACGTATGGCACAATAGACGTACAACACACCATTAAAGCCGTCCCCGCAAGGATGGCTTTTTTTGTATCCGAAAATCCATAAACACCTGCCATTCTTTCATTTTCTTACCCGCAAAGATAGCCCTTTGCCTCTCTGATTGCGCAAGGCGGCCCCTTTCAGGGGCTGGTTGGCTAAAAGAAAATCATCCTCGCTTCGCTCCGGTATTTTCTTTTGCCAAGCCTTGCACAATCAAGGCAAAGGGCTGCCCGGCAAGTAAGAAATCGAAACACTGGCTCCACGGAGCCGGTCATGTCTAACTTTAAAACAGTAGAAGTATGAACAAGATGACAGTAACCAAAGTACGAACAGGACAGGAAAATACGAATCCTGCAATCACCACGCTGGTCTATCGGGAAAAGAGTTATCCGGCACGGGAAGTACAAGGCAAAGACGGGAACTATACGGTTTCCGTAGAAAGGCTGGAACAGGAACTGCTGGATGGCATCAAAAGCCTCGATCCGGCAGCTTTCGAGCTGGACGAGAGCATAGCCTACTATTGCACGGAAGAGGAAATCCGCACACTGCCGGACGAAGAACTGGACGAAATGATTTACAGCTGACATCAAAAAAGCAATGGTTATGACTGAAACGACAGCAGCAAAGGTCCGGGAAGAACAAGTAACGGACCTTACCGTAAAGAACGCACACCGGGTCACGATGATCCGGGAAAAGGGTACGGACCATCCTCCCGTACCATTCCATTTCAGAAAGGAGCATCACGGAATGCACCACTTTGTACACCTGTACGGAAATCCGGAAGACCGGAATGAATTGCGTTCCAGCAACTTCAAAGACTGGGAAGCCGTAGCATTCAAACATCCGGACTATCTGGAGGATATGTGGAAACAGGCTTGCGACGCATACGCCTGGAGTTCCTTTGATCCGGAGATTCGCGGAGAAACGGACATCATGATTTACGAGGAGGAGCTGCACAACGACCTGCAACTCATGCCAGAAGGGGAACGGGAAACCTATATCACCGCCTACCGGCAAAAGCTGTCCGCCCAGCTATCGGCCCTCTCGCGCTGCGCCAACCCGATGGTGACGGGACGGGGCGGATTTGATTACCGCAGGCAGGAAAAAATGAACAAAAGCTACCGGAACCGCTATGAGGAGTTCCGCGATTGGCGGCAAAAGGTCCTTGCATCCGTCAAGCGGAAACAGGAAACCGCCAAACCGGAGGAAGAGAAGCGGGAAAAGGCATGGCAGGCGCTCAAGCGCGACATCAGGAGCAGCGCCGACACCATCCACGGGATTGATACCGGACAATACCGGGGCTACAGCCGTGCCCTGTTCGTCAGCAGCATCCTGAACAAGGTCTCCACCCTTGCCAATCACGGGGAAGTGGAAATTGTCCGCAGAGCGGTGGACTTCATTTCCGAATATAACGCAAGGGTGAAGAAACCCGTCATCACCCAAAGAAACAAATTCTTCCAATTGCCGGAACTTGCGGAACGGATGCGCGAAAAGCTGAAAGCGGTGCAAAGTCAGGAAAGCAAGGAAGTGCCGTTCGAGGGCGGAACACTTGTATGGAACTATGGGGAAGACCGCCTTCAGATCCTGTTTGACAGAATTCCCGAAGACAGCAGACGCAAGGAACTGAAATCTGCCGGATTCCGCTGGTCACCCAGGAACAAGGCATGGCAACGGCAACTTACCGCCAATGCCCTCAGTGCCGCCAAGAGAGTGTTGAACCTTCAAAACATCTGA
>ULTP01078912.1_pt1 | contig 12698 bp, 20 predicted proteins | sample 1957721 | NCBI WGS metagenome assembly ULTP01 (sample SAMEA4835737, study PRJEB28245) | human gut metagenome | biome: gut microbiome; material: fecal sample | place: Denmark | collected 2008 | reverse complement strand
CGTAACAGCTGCCGCACCAACTTTAGCCGCCGCCGCAAGACCTTTTTTCAGCGATGAGGAGATTTTGCCTACTTTATCGCTTGCTTGGTCGTCAACTCCTATTTTGACGAACATTTCAAATAAATTTATTTTAATCACCTCCGAGGGCGTTCAGCTTTTCCTTTATTCCATTTATGACTTCTTCGCTTGTGCGTGTTTCTTCCTTCGGGGGATTGACTACATCGTGATATTTCGTTGTCATATACGCGCCGCCGTATCTTTTCGCAACGATTTCATTCAGATTAAACGCACACATAGCCATATAATTGCAAAAGGCTGACTGCTCGTTCTGCCGCTGTATTATCATCGGCATTGCGGCAATCAGCCCCCTTACGCTCATTTTTCTCGGCATATCGAGCAGAGCCGAAGTTACTCTGTTTCCTGCGATACGCACGACTTGAAAAAACTTATCAGCTCTTCATCTTTGACAAGTTCCTTTATCTGCGACATTGTTTTTATGATGTTCTGCTTTGCCACATTTTCGGGCGTGTTGCCATTCACAGCGGCAAGGATGCCGAAAATGTCAGCTTTATGCTTCTTCAGCACGATAGGAGCAATTTTTGACATCTTTTCAGCGGCAATTGCTACCGTTTCAAATGTAGTTTCGTGACCTGTCAGCTGTAACCGCTTTTTCAGTTCGTTCATTAACTCCTCATCGGTCGTAATGTTCACAAGATAAATGCTTATCTCGCAAAGAACGTCTGCCGCCCTGTCTGTCGTTAAGTCTGATAATTTCATCTGCTGTTCCTCCTGTTTTGCTTTTAAACTGTACCGCTGTCAGTGCCGCTGTCAGCCTGTGTTGCTTCTGCTGTGCCGCTTGTCGAGTAAAAGACCATAGGCATATCGGTCTGCGCTTCAATTGACACATGACCTGTCAGTGTGACAGAAATATGACCCTTGCCACTTTTGGTTGTCTGTAACGAAAAACCGCCTGTCGAGAGGGCATTTTTAAGCTGTATAGCGACCATACCGCCGTCAGCTTTGTCGCCTACCCACCAAATGTCCGAGAAGTCAGACTGCTTTAAATCTCTTCTCGGCGTGACCTTTGTCGTGTCCTGCGTGTCAATATCCGCACTGCCAAGCGCCATTTTAATAGCCGCTGTACTCATTCCCAGTGATGTAAAAGCAAGCGTGCAATCCCAACCGTCAAGGTGTTTAAGTTCCTTCATATTGTTCGGGCAGTTGTCAACGTCCTCGCCTAAATCGCTATATGTCGGCGTACAAGTTGCGTTTATGCCGCCTGTCGTAGCGCAGATAATATCGCTATCCTGCGGAGCGGCGGCTGTTGCAGGTACAAAGTTTTTTAAAAGCACACCTGCATCAAGCTGTAAATCGTCAAACGTATCTTTCGGTATAACCGTAAATTTACCCATTGTTTACCTTATCCTTTCGTCAGTTTAACGTGAGGTAATCTGCACTCACGTTTATAATCTTTCTTTTTATTAACTCATCGTCTGCGTCCCCTGTTGAATTTGCAAACGGCTGTCCTCTTTTAATCCATATTTTACCGCCGTCACAGTCTATCAGCTGACCGCCTAAACCTATCGCCGCTGAGATTTCCTCGCACTTTGCATTTACCGCTTTCCAACTCGTTGAACGATACCAAAGCGAAAAGGTCATTGCGGTTGAATAATTGCCGAAGCTGTCTGTTGTGACATTATAAGTAATATACGGAAATTCTGCGTCATCGGGGACGGAATTTTCTTCGTAAGCCGTCAGCCCGAACGAGCTATAAAAGCTATGCAGTGCCGCCGCTTTTGTCATTTCCTAACCCCCGTTCTCTACTACAAACTACAAAAACTACATTGTTTTCTATAAATATAAAATTTACTTTTATAAAAAATCTCCTATTTTATATAAATATAAAAAATTTTGTAGAGTTTGTAGTTTAACTACCCTTAAAGCCAGTCGTAGAGCCACTTTAGCACCTCTACAAAGTCTACTACATTCCCCTCTACAATGCCCGAAAAGTGCCTACTTTGTAGTCGGCACAAACTCCTCGGCGGTGAACTGGGCGATTTGGAATGTAGCCCTTGCGGGCGTTTTGCTGTCGTCACCGTCAGACGTAGCACGGAAAATCTTGCCGTCCGACAAGCGTTTGAAAACATCGTGGTACTCAATCGCCACCGAAATAGGAACAGAAACCGTGTAAAGACTTGTAACCCCTGCCTTTTCGGCGGTACGGGCTTCCATCGAGTTGTCAAAAACAATCGCCGCTTTGAAAGAAGCCCCTTCTGTCCATTCTACCACGAAACCGCCTTCACCGTCCGAAACCTTGCTTTTGTTCAAAAACACGCAGTCGGTCATTGCTTCGCTTAGTAAACTCATATTTTCCTCCAAACTTTCAACTGGCTGTTGAAAACTTCTTGCCACATCAGCGGAACGTTTTTATCGTTTACCGCTTTCGTGTAGCTATAACCGCCGAAACTCTCCGATGTGTACGGAGAAATTTCTTTTTCGTTTTTGGCGATGTACTCTTCAATCTTCCCCGATAGGTCAATAAACGCAGGAGGAACACGCATTGCCCATATCTGCCCTGTAAACGTTTCAGCCGTCAGTTTTGCGACTTCTTCGGGAACGTTTTTATAAACCCCGTCATTGAAGTGACTTCCCATAATGCGGAAATACTGCCCGCTCAGTACAAAATCAAACGGCGTGATACCGCCGTCTGAAATTGTAAAGTCACCGCTGTGCTTGTCGCTGTCGGTTGTGAACCAGTTGCGACACTCTCTACATAATTCCGTCAGCATATCACGCCGTCCTTTCATCGTTTACGCAAGTGCAACAATCATGTTGTCGTCAAGGTCTTTGATACCGTAAAGAATATCAAATGAAATTGTATCCTTTTTATGCTCCATGTCGTAGCCGTAAACAACTCTTACTGCAAGACCGTCTGCGGAAGCAATTGCCGCATTAGCTGCACCCATAGGCAGTTCGAGGTTTCTTGTAACGAGTGCAAGACCGTTTCTATGGAACGCTACCGAATGAGGCTTCTTTACGAGTGTTGCCACTGCTTCGGTCAGTGTTGCGTGTACAGGCTGGTCGATAGCAACGCTTGCTACCTCACCGCTTGCCGCTGTTGCATCAGCTTCAAAGTGATAGATATATCCGTCAACGATAAAGGCATCACCCTTCTTAATCGTGCCTGTTGCCGCTGTAACGCCTGTCAGCTTAACAGTTGTTGCGCCTGCTGTTGCAGATACCTTGTAGCCTGTCGCTGTGCCTGCTGTTTCAGCGTAAGTATCAGGTGCGTTCTGGTCCATATATGTGTCAAGTGTGTAAACACGTCCAAGCAGAGCGTCACGAAGCGTCTGATTGTCGCCGGCATAGCTTACCTTTGAGAGATTATCGGTCAGAGCGTATGCGTACTTATGTGTAGGGTGCAGGACGAGCCTTCTGTTCTGTACGGGTACTTTTGCAAGGTCAAGCGTCTTTGCAATATCCGCAATATCCTTAAGGTTTGTGGGATTTGCGGTTGCGGAAATAGTCTTACCTGCCTTGCTTGCCGCTACTGCGAGGAGGTCTGCGTCAACGGCTTCTGCGTGAGCCTGCATTGCGGGAGCGATTACCTGCTCGGAAAAGTCCTTTATATCAAGTGTCATTTCCTTGCTCGTAACATCAACCGTAATGTCACGGTATCTGTCAAGCTTTACAGTTGTCGAGCCTTCTGTTATATCCTGTGTCGAGGTCGTGCCTGTGAAGTTTTTTGAAATAAATTTTGCAGGCTTACGAATTGTGATGGTATCGCCGACCTTCACAAACTCGTTTGAGTAGTCTCTGTGAACAAGGTCAGCCATTACGAGATTAGCCTGTAACACCATCAGTGCTTCGTTCGCAATTACCTGAGGGGTTAAAATTGTGTTTGCCATAATTTTCAGTTTTCCTTTCGTCAATTATTCTTTCGCCATTCTTTGTACTCGGCGAAAGTCATTTTATTCGGGTCGCTTTCTCCGTTTTTCGAGGGGGGGGTAGGAACGTTCGCTCCCTTTGTACCCTCGGCGGTGATAAAGTCCGCCCATTCTGTTTTTATGCTTTCCGTCAGCTTATCATTGTCCTTGATTTTGCCGTTTTCGTCCAGTTCCACGCTGTCAACGTCTGAAACCTTTAACACGCTGTCGATACGCTTTTCGGAAACTCCTGCCGCCTTTAACATATCACGGTAAGCCGCTTCTTTTGCGGTGTGCTTCTCCTTGTTTTCAACGTCCGACTTGTAGTTTTCAAATTCCTCTTTGACAGCTTCATACTTGACTTTGTAACTGTCCTTGCCTGCGTCTTCAAGGCTCTTTTTCGCTTCGTCAAGTTCTTTCTGCACTTCTGACAGCTTATCTGCGTCAGCCTTTAAGGTATCACGCTGTTCCTTTAACGTGTCAACGGTTTCGGCGTGTGCTTCGATAATCTGTTCTATTTTTTCCTCTTCAATGCCCATTGCCTTCAGCATTCTTCTTGAAAGTGCCATACTTATACATTCTCCTTTTCTTCGGTGGCTTTTCGTTGCCATTTGATGTATTTTTTTCACAAAAGATAAAAAGAGCCGCAGGAGTTATTTCCTACGGCTCAATGGCTCATCTTTTGCTTTTCAATTTTGGTATCGGGATTTCAAACTCCCGTTTGCAAGACTTACACCACACATATAACTTACCGTCACGCCATTTCGCAACGAGTTTTCCACAGTTACATTTTATCGGTATTTCTTGCATATCTTACCTCGATTCTCATTATATACAATTTTTTCTTTTTTGTCAAGCGTTTTCCATGCTTTCTTTTATCAGCTTTTCGTACTCTTCTTGATGTCCGGAAGCCGCTTTCAACAGAAAATGCACTGCTCCTTTTTTACGATGCGTTCCTTCTTCAATGCCGATAGCATACTTTACGTTCGTACCTACTGCAACGTATGGCTTATCTTCCTCGGGTGCATTGCCCGAATAAGAGCCGCCTTTATAGCCTGGCTTATCAGCTTTGTAACTGCTTATGGCGGCAGACTTGCCCCCGATAGCGTAAGTTATGCTGTTTCGCAGTCTGCCTGTCAGCACATAGTCAAGCTTGCTTTCGTCAACACTGTATACTTGGTCGGTAAGCGTGTCTTTTGCATATGCTTCTGCGGTCATTCCGCAAGCCTTTAAGCCACGTTCAAAAGCCTTTTCCATACGGTCAAGCACTTCGTCCGTGTTATCTTTACTTGTTACTTTAACACCCATAGCTTAACTTTCACCTTGCTTTCATCAATCGACTTTGCGAAACCCTTTGACTACCGCCGCAACGGAGCAACGGCAATTGTACAAATTCCAACCGCTCGCTCCCATACTGCTGTCGCCTGGAAACATCAGCTTTTCACCGCCTACGATAAACGGCTGACTTTGCGGAATGGATTTTGACTTTGAATAATCATTTCCTGCGGCGGCGTGTGCTTCTCTCGTCCTCTCGCCGTGGACGCAAAGCCAATACTTTTCAAGGATAATGCCGTCTTCTTCAGCTTGATAAAATCCGTCTTGCCTTCCTTTGTTTTCGGCAGAAGTAACCATTGTCCGAGCGTTTCTGACAGCAGAGTTCTCATTCATACCGATTACGTTTGACAGCCTGCTCGCTATTGCTTGCATATCTTCGCCTTGCAAAATCCCTTGTAGCACTTCACTTTTCATCTGCCGCACATTCCACGCAATGTCTTTCACGGGGTCAATTTCTTTATACGGCAAAAGACTTGTATCCGACATTGCAAGTTCACGAACGGTATTTTCGTCAACGATATGGTAAGAATATCCAGTAATTGCGCTTTCGCATAATTCTCCGACCGCATTAAAATTTGTCACATACGTTTCGGGAAGTCTGCCGTTCAAGTACGATACCGCAGTTTCGTTGACGTGGAGCAGATTTTCAGCCGTTTGTTTTACCGTGTCGCTAAACCATTTATTTTGCACAGTTTCTTTTTTCTTTTCTCTCGCAAGTGCAATTCCCGCTTTTTTTGTCAGCGTTTTATCTCCGCTCTTTTTTGCTTTTTCGTAGTCCTCTTGCAGTTTGTCAATTTCCTTGCGTTCCTGTTCAAAAAACTTTTGCCACGACTTATAAATTTCACGCACCGACCGCAGATAAATTGACCTAACGTATTTTTCCATTGCGTCAAGGGCTTTATCCGTTGCGGCGTGTGCGGTTGCCAGAGCGTCCATTATTCAGCCCCCTGTTCGTCAGCTCCTCCGCTGTTTCCCTCGTTCGCTGTCTGCTGTGCGAGCATATCAGCATATCGGGCTGTGTTTTCGTCCTGCTTTTTGCGGATAATTTCTTCCGCTTTATCACCCATACCGAGTATTTGGCAAATTTGCTCTGTTACTGTATCAGCGTCAAGGTACTCTGCCGCAGATAATATCATCTGCACTTCCTCAGACTGGTTAATAATTTTTGACCGTCTAAACGATACAGTATCGTCAATTCCGATTAAAGTAAACAGCTTGCGGATAAACGTGTCAATGCAATACTCGTACATATCGCACTTGCTGTCTAACGGCTGATATGCCGCACGAATTTCTGTTGCGGTTTTGTTTCCTGCCGAAATGTCCGCAATGTTTAAGCACATAAAGTCTTCGTACAATCTGCTTTTTATCGCACTTATCGCCGTTTCGCTTGCTTGATACGGAACATCAATTGTGTTCGCCTGTACATTTGCACCGTTTACATTATCCCCGTCAACGTGTGCAACGTGCATTGTTTTCAGCCTTTCGATGAATTTAGCATCGTCAACATCGTCCATACCGCCGCAATTCGAGATAACCCAGTAAATGAAATTTGCTTCATCGAGATTATTCACAAGGTTACTATTCAGTAAATCAAATGCGTCAAGCGTGCCTTTTCTGCCGACAAGCTCCGACTGCTTTTTATCGTTTGCCCATAGCGGAATTATCGGGAAGTCGGGATAATTTTCACCGTCATAAATAACCTCGCCGTCAACCGCAGAAGTCCTTGTTTTCAGCTTGTACGGTCGCTTCTCTTGCAGTGTTTCAACCTTGCTGTTTTTCCTGCGGATATAGTCGGTATAACCGTCCTCTTCGTAAAGTGTTGCTCTTAGCGGCTTGTCGCTGTCTATCTGCCAAAAGCGTACTCCTGCTCTTAATGCCCCGTTTTCTTCATCGTACAGCGGTACAAATTCGGTTAAATCAAACGCTTCAATGTGGTCTAAATTCCACAATCCGAAAGATACACCGCTTACAAGTGCGTATTTGCCTAACTCCTGCAACGTTTCATCAAAATTCTTGCCGAGTTTTTCTTTCGTGCTGTCGTTGCCAAAAACTGCACCGTTGCCGAGCAGATACTGGTTTTCCTGTGTAACGGCAAAATTAAAAAAGTTTGAAGCTATCTTGTGATTAGCCGTCCACTCGTCATTGTGAGCGATACCCTGTAAATCATAGATAATCTTTTCATACTTCATAATCGTGGGGTTTAAGCCTTTGTAATAACCGTGAGCATCTACAGCCGTAGCAAACGCACTGGAGCATTTGTGCTCATATATTGCGTCAATTATAAACGTTTTACGGCTTTCCTCATTTTCACCGAGGGCGAGCAAATCTTGATATGTTTTCATAAATCACCTCAAAATTGATTGATACGTTGATACCGTATCTTTTTTATTCCATAACCTTCTTATCTGGCTTGCGACACTATCGGGTGCGTCATCGTGTTCCGCATTTTCGTTATAGTCGCAAATCTGATTTATAAATTCTTTGTCTGTCCCTGCGACAAAAATCACGTTATTCCACTCTGCTTTCAAATAGGACGTGATTTTCAAAAACTTATTCATATTTTCGTGATAAAGGACAGCCCTTTCGCCACGCCTGCGGAGTTCTTTTGCCAAATATCCTTTGTCGCCGTTGTCTTCGCAAAAAATCTTGCCTGCGTTGAAAGCCTGTCGGAGCGACTGTATTTCATCAAGGCAATCATCAATGTGTTTTCGCCACATCTTGCCTAAAACGTAATACTTGCCGTCTTTCTTTCGGACGATAGAAAACGCAGTGTAATCTTCACCGCCGTAAGCGGCATCAATATGTCCTTCGCCCTGTTCAACGTTGCAAGGCTCGGCGTTTATCTGAGGGCTTGTAAAAATAACGTCCTCAGCGGCGATATGCCGTAATTCGTAGTTTGCGGCGAAAAGTGAAGCTGTCATTGACTGCTTTTTCTCCTCTATCTGCTCGGCAGTAAGAAGCCCTGTCGTGTAGCAATCATAAACTTCGGGCGTTGGCATAATCGTAAAACAATCGTCTGCGTGCCACGGCGTTCCCGTGTTAAATATCCTGCCGCCCCTGTTTTTGATGTTCTGCAACTCTTGATAAATCAGCTTCGTCCTGTCACGCTCGGCTTTCGATACTCTGTCTTGTACGTTGACAATATCGTCAGTGAAAATAAAGTCAAAATGCTTACCCGTAATTGAGCCACCGCAACCAGTGCCGACAAGCTGTGAAGTGCCTTTTGCATCAACGCTTAAATTCGTTGATACTTCTGTAGCCGTTGCAACTGTCAGCTTCAGATTAACGCCGTATATCGACTGGACAAAATATATCGTGTGTTCGTCCTGCAATATCTTTTGTACTTGCTTGACGATTTCCTTTATATCTGCGTCAGTTTTTCGCATAAACATTGTTCTGCGTGTCGGAAGCAGAATAATTATTATCGCAAGGGCAATTGAAACGCAGGTCGTTTTGTACGAGTTACGGTGAGCTTGCAAAGTCTTGTCGCCGTCACCTCTCACCATCTCGATTATCCACTTGTTATGCAAGTCTGTCAGCTTGTCAAAGCCTATCATTGCGCCGAATTTTGCAGGTTGCTCAAGCAGAAATTTAACCGCTTGTTCTCTTGTCATAGGCTTCCTCAATCCTCTTTTTTGCAGTGTTGAAATATCCCTCATCAAGTTCAATGCCGATAAAGCGGCGATTAGTGTTCACGCAAGCAACGCCTGTTGAACCGCTACCCATAAATCCATCAAAGACAACTTCGTTTTCGCCAGAAGAATTGCAGATAAATGTTGTCAGCAAAGAAACAGGCTTTTCGGTTGGGTGGTTTTGATTTCTTGTCTTATCGGCAAAAAACACATCTCCCATTCGTTTGTTGGTAAAGCACTTTCTCCCTTTGTTCCCGTACAAAACAAATTCGTGTTTTGGTGCATAACTTGCTTTCAAATCACCGCTCCCGTGGTTGTTCTTTACCCAAACAATAACATTTTTTAATTTAAAATACTTTTCAAAAGTTTTCTTAAAAATATCAATGTTGTGCCATGAACAAAAGCAATAAATCGCCGTGTTGTCTTTCATTATGCGGAAGCATTCAGCAAAATATCCATCAAGCCATTCAAGAGATTTATCACCCTTTAATTTTGCATATACTTCTTTTCTTCTATGGCTTTGAAAGCTCATTCCATGCGGCGGGTCAGTCAGAACTAAATCCACAGAACCATCAGGAATGTTCTTCATCAACTCAAGGCAATCGCCGTGCCATAATTCAATCGGTTTCATCTTTTACCATTTTTTCCACTTCGTCAATGATAGTCTTTTCAACATCTGCAACCATGACCTTGTCGACTGGCTTTTCTCCTGCTGTGTCACGCAGAACCTCAAAAGCTTTGACATCGCCGTTCATCGCTTTTTTCATCAGCATAGCGGCAAGCATTTCACTTCCGAGTTTCTTTCCCTGCTTCGTGTCGTATTCCATTTGCAAAAGTTCGGAAAGACACTCACGGAGGAGCTTGCGTTCCCTCATCCTTTTATGTGAGTTTCTTCCACCTTTCGCCATTTCTTCTTTTGACAGCTTATATGCTCCCGGCTTTAAATTCTGTGCGTTTGGCATTGTTTAATCTCCTTTCTGCAAAGCTTTTTCTTTTAGCTTTTTCTGAGTGCGTTTAATAAATTTTTCCATATCTCTTTTTAGATACGGGCTTTTTGTTTTTCTGATGATTTCCTTTGCTTCGTCAATCGTCATTATAATGTTTCCTCCTAAAATAAAAAAGCGGCAGGCTATAAGCCCACCGCTAATAAAACAATTTACTGGACATTGTGTTCGTCCGCAAGGACTTCGTTTCCGTAAAGTCTAACGGTCGGAGCGGCAAGTCTTAAATCGTGTTTGATATAAAATGATTTTTTGTTTTCTCTTAAAAGCTTTACTGTTTTCTCAAGAAAATCGGTCCAGTTTATAGCTTTGTCAAGACCTCTGTAGTTGTTAAGCTTTCCGACCTTATAAACATCTACAAAATCAAGGCTCTGTTCCATAAGATGTAAACTCTGTTCGGGAACAATAACAGGCTCAAAACTTACAAATGTCCTGATTCCGTTATCGTGTAAAATCTTAAGCGTTTCAAGTCTTTCTGCCGGAAGAGCCGCACCACTTTCCCACTTGAGCGAATCAGCGTCATTGTCAAACGTAAGTGTTGCGCCTATCTGAATATGCTCGCCGAAACGCTTGAAAAGGTCAAGGTCTTTAAGACAACGCTTTCCACCTTTTGTAAGGATTGCAACAGGCATTTTAGCTTCAAGAAGCATTTCAAGAACAGAACGTGTAAGTGCGTTATCGTCTGTTGTTTCGCAATAAGCGTCACCGATAAACGAAAGAAGTACCTGCTCTCTTTTGCACTTTTTGAGTTCTTTCGGAAGGGTTTCAAGAACCTTTGCTCTTGGGCTTGGATTTCCAAAATAACAGCTGTTTCCGTTTCTTCTTGCCATCGCATTTGCGTAACAATAGTCGCATTTGTGACTGCAACCTAAATAAACGTTGAGTGCGAGAGGACTGTACTCTCTTGCTTTTCCTGCGGGTTCATAAATCATTGACATAACTTTTTTCTCCTTTAATCAATGTGATTTCGTAGCTTTTTGCTACATTATTATTATATCACTATTTAACACAAAAGTCAACAATTTTAAGCTAAAAAACGAAAAATCCATAAGTTTTTTCAAAACTGGTATCAGAGCGATATTCTGTTACTTTTCTCACGCCGTACTCATAAAGCAAACCATAAAACAGGTCGTGACCTCTTTTATTAAAAAGCGAAGGAGCTTTCGGATACATCTCGGTAAGACCGAACGCTTTCACCAAGCCTTTCGGGAGTGCTGACATTGCGTTCCCTATGCAAGTGTAAATAATCACCGTTCCCTTTTTCAAGGTAGCATTTTCAAAAATGTTTAAAAGACTTGCGACTGGGATTCCATAGCTGTCTAAATCTATCACGTTAAATTTTGATAAATCTAAACTTTTTAAAACTCTTTCGTTATCGGCGTTTAAGTTTTTACCCTTGCTTTAACTTTTTCTATGCCGTAATATTTTTTGCAATCAAAGTTACTCCATATACGATTTTCACCTGCAAAGCAATCTAACACACAAAGTTCTTTTAAACCTTTTGTCGCCTTCCTGCGCAGATACACCTTGTGAGAGAGGTTTGCGTTGTCTGTTTTAATTGAGTGTACTGTCAACTTCTACGCCCCCCACGCTTTCAATCTGCTTTATCAAGTCTATAACTTTGTCATTTTCGTTTATGTCAAGCGTAATCAAATAATGCACTTTCTTGTACGGCTTCAATTCTTTTTCTTCGACATTTGGAATATCATTTTCGTCAACGGCGTTAATTCCAAAATCTAAATCAAAGTCGCTTAAATCTATTTCCGCAAGTTCATCTGCAAGAAATTCCATATCCCACGGGCTTTCGTTGCTTTTGTTATCAACAATTCGCAGAGCCTTCACCTGCTCGTCTGTCAACTCGTCAACGCAAACGCAGGGGACAGTTTCAAGCTTCAGCTTCTTTGCCGCTTCATATCTGCAATGCCCTATAACAATACTGTTGTCCTTGTCAACGACTATCGGCTGAACAAAGCCGTACTGCTTGATGCTTTCTGCAACGTTTGCAATTTGTGTCTTGTCGTGCTTCTTCGTGTTCTTAGCGTAAGGCTTTAACTCTTTTACGCTCACTTCAGTGATTTTCAATGTTTCCTCCTATTCGACACTCGCTTCTTGTCTTTTTTCACACTTTCATTATACCGTTTTGCCGAGAAAATGTCAAGGTTTACGGCTCGACATCTTCAAGGCTGACGTTCAAAATGCTATCGGCTTTGACCGAACGCAAAACTGCCGTATGCTTTGCCTTGCCTAGCTTATCAAAACGTATTGCATAGCTTATCGGGCGGTATTTTACTCCATCGTACGTTACAAGTTCATCTCCGCTTATGGCATTTTTCTGGCATATCAGCAAAAATTCTTTACGTTCCATTGTTTCAGCTCCTTTCTCTACAAACTACAATGTAGATTTTATGTTGTAGTGCTTGTTTTTGGCTTTGTTATGCGGTTTCCCAAAAAATCACTACAAACTCTACAAAGTTTGCATAAAATATAAAAATACATTTTTATTTTTTTATCCCTATTTTATATAAATACTCAATTTATTGTAGTGTTTGTAGTTTAACTAAGGGAAAATGGCTTTGTAGAGCGGTTTTACGACCTCTACAAAGTCCTCTACAAAGTCCACTACAAAGTAGATTTTCGAGGTACTTTGTAGTGATTTTAGCCCCACTGCTCCGCCATTGCTTTAGCAACACCCTCGGGCGTTTTACTTCTAAAAACCGCAACCCTCGGGTCAGAGTAGCTATACTGTTGCCCGTCAAAAACAGCTCGCCAAATATTATGAGTTCTTTTTTCTTTTGGCAAATTCT
>ULTP01036467.1_pt1 | contig 12783 bp, 9 predicted proteins | sample 1957721 | NCBI WGS metagenome assembly ULTP01 (sample SAMEA4835737, study PRJEB28245) | human gut metagenome | biome: gut microbiome; material: fecal sample | place: Denmark | collected 2008 | reverse complement strand
GCGAGGCTTGCGACATGCGGGTTATCAAAGCTTCGCAATACAGCGAAGGAGAGGCGGCCGTCAGTTCTTCCGAAATACGGAAACTCCTTGCGGAATGCCGGGTGGAGGAGGCGGCTCATCTGCTGACTTATCCTTACGGGCTGAAGGGAAGCATCGTCAGCGGTTATAAGGTCGGCCGGAAATTAGGTTTCCCGACCGCCAATATCCAAGTGGACGAGCCTTTCAAGATCATTCCGGGTATCGGCGTATATGCCGTTCGGGTATATCTGAACGGACTGCGCTACAAGGGAATGCTGTACATCGGTAACCGCCCGACCCTGGACAACGGGGACAACATCACGCTGGAAGTAAACATCCTCAACTTCTCAGGCAACATCTACAATAACGAAATAACAGTCACGTTCATACAACACGTACGAGGCGACATCAAATTCGACACCCTCGACCAACTGATCGACCAACTGAAAAAAGACAGGGAGACGGTGGATAGAATATTAACGGAATAAAACATAATCATGTACTACGACGCAATAGACCTATTAAAAGGGATGATTTCACGTCCTTCTTTCAGCAGGGAGGAGGGAGAAACGGCTGATTTTCTCAAGCAGAGCTGGGAAAAAGCCGGGTATAAGGTGAACCGCAAAGGGAATAATCTGTGGCTGATCGCTCCCGGTTTTGATCTGGACAAGCCTACCCTGCTGCTCAACTCCCATATCGACACTGTCAAACCGGCTTCGGGCTGGACGAAAGATCCGTTCAATCCGGAGGAGACGGAAGACGAGCGTCTGTACGGCCTTGGCAGCAATGATGCCGGCGCGAGCGTAGTCTCTCTTTATGAAGCATTCAGGGTGTTATCAGGGAAGGAACAACTCTACAACCTGATCTTCCTGGCTTCATGCGAAGAAGAAGTTTCCGGCAAGAACGGGCTGGAAAGCGCTCTTGCCGACCTTCCCCCTATCGCATTCGCCGTTGTCGGCGAACCGACCGGCATGCAACCGGCCGTAGCCGAAAAAGGGTTGATGGTCCTGGACTGTGTCAGCACCGGCAAGGCAGGACATGCCGCCCGGAACGAGGGGATCAATGCGATCACGCTTGCGATGAAAGACATCGAATGGTTCAACACCTATCAGTTCCCGGAAAAAAGCGATTTCCTCGGACCGGTGAAAATGAGCGTCACGATTATCCACGCCGGGACACAGCACAATGTCGTTCCGGACCGCTGCGAATTCACCGTCGATATCCGGACAAACGAATTCTATCCCAACGAAAAACTGTTCGAACTGATCAAATCGCAGGTCGGCTGCGAAATAAAGGCCCGTAGCTTCCGCCTCAACTCCACCCGTACAGATTTGCAACATCCGTTCGTACGCCGTGCCGTCATGATGGGAAAAGAGCCTTTCGGTTCGCCTACTTTGAGCGACCAGGCCCTCATGCACTTCCCTTCCGTGAAGATCGGACCGGGAAATTCCGCCCGTTCCCATGCCGCCGACGAATATATCGGCCTGATGGAGATACGGGAAGCAATCGATATGTATATCAAGCTGCTCGACCAATTGACGATTGACAATTGAAAAAGAGCAAGATCATTCTACCGCATCCTCTCTTTCTTCAAACTTTCAATTAATATGAGGGACCTCTTCACAACCATCGGCACACGTTACCTAATCGCCATCCTGAACTTGGCACTGATCTTTATCAATGCCAAGGTATTGGGTGTCGAAGGAGTCGGACTGGTCGGGCTGATTCTGGCGATAGTAGGAATCGCCACCATGTTCTGCGGAATATTGGCGGGAAATACGATCGTCTATTTCATGAACCGCTATTCCATGCAAGCCGTATTTTTACCCTCTTACTGCTGGACACCCGCCGGAGCTGGCATCGCTTGCGGCAGCATGGCCATCCTCGGAGTACTTCCCGAAGGGCACGCCCTTGATATTTATATTCTTTCCATTCTGACCTCCCTCGTTGCCGCAAACTCCCGTTTCCTGTTGGGAAAGAATCAGATTTTCGGGTTCAACCTGACCTTTGTCTTGCAAGGAGGATTACTATTTTTTGTCTTATTATTCCTTTATTACGGATTGAAGATACGGAACGTAACCGCTTACCTGTGGGGAATGTATTTCACAAACGGTATCGCGTTTCTCGTCAGCCTTTTCCTACTCCTGCCGTTTCTGAACAAAAAAGAGGCAGATCCCCGGAAGGGACGCTCCCAATACGCTCTTTTGAAAGAGATGTTTGCTTACGGGCTTTGGGGAAGTGCGGACAATATTGCCGAGATCCTGACTACCCGCCTCAACTATTTCCTGATCCAACGGTTTGCCGGGTTGGGAAGCGTCGGACTGCTGGATGCGGGGACCAAGATTTCCGAGAGCGTCTGGCATATCAATCGCAGCATCGGCTTTATCACGTACAGCCGCGTTGCCCGGACACATAAACCCGGCGAGCAAAAACAAATCACGCTCCGGTTCTTCAAACTAACTTTTTGTGCCATCACACTTGCGACCGGCTGCATTCTTCTGATACCGGAATGGATCTATACGGATTATCTGTTCAGCGCCGAGTTCGCAGGGATGCACAACGTCATAACAGGGTTGTCGGCCGGAATCATAGCACTGGCCTGCAACAGCATACTATGCCAATATTTTACCGGAAGCGGCAAAATACGTTACAGCACGGGCAGTTCTTTTGTCGGTTTGATAAGCCTGCTTGTTTCGGGCTACCTGCTGATCCCGCACTACGGAGTGTTCGGATCGGCCATCAGTTCCAGTATCGCATTCAGCACCATGCTGGCATTCTCCATGATTATTTTCTGCTGGAAAACAGGAACTCGCCCAAAGGACTTTCTGATCAATAAAGAGGATGTGAGGTTCGCACTCCGGAAACTCCGGTTGACACATGACGGAGATCAGCCCTGACACACCTGCTACATCTGTCGTGACGCGCCCCCGGTCAGCCTCAATGCGCCTTTTCGTCAATCCAGCCACGGAGCCGGATTCAGTTTCGTCTTTTCTTTCCAAAGCTGGAAATGAAGGATTGTGGCATTGCCGTCCTCTGTATCGGTAAAGATCTTTCCGATCGCCTGGCGGGTACTCACCTTATCGCCTGCCTTCACATAGACCTGGCTCAAGTTGCTATATACCGTCAAATAGTTACCGTGGCGGACAATGACCGAATTGTTATATCCCGGAACAACGAACACACGCGTCACCTCACCATTGAACACGGCGCGGGCATCCGTACCCGGAGCGGTCTGGATGTCTATACCGCTGTTATTCGTACGGACATACTTCAATTCCTGGTGCTGCTGTTCGCCGAAGGCAGCGACAATCGTATGGCGGCCGGACACAGGATAAGGCAAACGCCCCTTATTGCTTGCAAAATCATCGGATAAGCGTTTCTCGGCCTTTGTCATGGCATACCCGCCTTTGGTGTCGGCGACACGTTCTTCGCGGACCGGATCCGCCTCCGGTTTTGTTTCAGGGACTTTCTTTCCTGAAGCAGCCGCCTTTTCACGTGCCAAACGGTTCCTTTCAGCGCGGGCCGCCCGTTCGCGGGCAGCTTTGGCCTCGGCTTCGGCGCGGGCGATTTCTTCGGCTATCTGCTTTTCGATCTGGCGGTTCAAGGCATCAGCCTGCTGCTTTTTCTTTTTCAGGTCGGCCTGCAACTGTTTCTGTTTCTGGTTTAACTGCTGCACCTCTTCTTTCTGGCTCGATTCCTCGGTCTGGAGCTTACGACTTTCATCCTCCCGCGCACCCAATAAGGCGTTCTTCTCGGCACGTGTCTTTTCCAGTTCTTTCTGCTTGCCGGCAATTTCCTTCTGCTTACCGATAATTTCGGATGCCTGCTTCTTCTGCCAGTCGGCATACTCGCGAAGGTAACGCATACGGCGAAGGGACTGGGCAAAATTGTCGGCGGAAAGGATGAACAACAACTTATCCTGTGAACTGCGGCGCTTGTACATGCTTTGAACCGATTTACCGTAATTCTGCCGTTTATTTTCCAACTCTCTTTCCAATTGGGAAATGTTCCGGCGGGAAGCGGCTATCTGCTTGTCTATTTCCCCGATCTCCTGGTTCAGGAGGCTGATGACCTGTTTACGGGAAAGGATCTGTTTGGAGAGCAGGTTCAGCCGGTTCAGCGAGTTACGCGCCGTCTGCCGCGTCTCGTCCAATAGCTGGCTAGTCATCTCGATCTCGGCAAGTGCGGCTTTACGCTGCTTTTCGAGTTCGCGTACTCTTGCCGAGTTCTGTGCGGAAACAGAACCGACCGACAGCACGAATATGACAAACCAGAAGTATCTCATCTTACATTTTATTACTACTCAAAGATTTGATGATCTGAGACAACGTGATACGTTTATATTTGGCAGGAATGGAAAAATCCATTTTCACCGGGACATCCGTCTGCATGCGGGAGAAATGCAACGTGACTCCTCCTTGCGAAGCGCCATCTTTCATCACCTGCACATCCATTCTCATCGGGAAAGGCTGTCCGTCTGCCAAACGAAAATCAGCATAATCCCATTGCAAGGCATAACGGTCCGAAGGTTCGGAAATACAGGTTGAGAGAATCTTCTCCTCCCCGTCCGCCATAAAGGTGTACAGCAACCCCATCACGTCTTTTACCTGTATTTCGGCTGCGGGTCCGTCCTGCTTCAACTTAAAACGGCTATACTGCTTCGGGCTGATCCCCTGCTGTCCGGGAAGGAACAGACGGTTGGTGAAAAGTGCCTGCAGATTATAGAAATTGAACTCGATCGGTGTCTGCCCTTTCAGGTTGGCATAATTGTCAGCCACATAGCGCTTGTTCATACGGTCGATCACCTTTACGCTGTCCACACTGATCTCGGCGCGGAAAACCTCGATGCCTAAAAAGGGTTGCACGGACAACTGGAAAGCACTGTCTTTTACCATCTTCAGATCCACACGCGAACTCATATTGTTGCCTGGCAAGTTCAAGTCCACGTTCAGGCGTGCAGTCAGGGTTTCATACTTGAACGCCTGCTCCTGCATAAGCGCAAAGAACTCGTTATGCGCTTTCGCTCCGCCCGCTTCGACCGTACCGACCTTCTTGGTCGATTTACAGCCCGTGAACGACAGGGCGATAAAAAAGGCCAGCGCAAAGGCAAGGCTTATCTTATTCATTCTTGACCTCCTCTTCTATATAGGTTCCCTCTGCGATCTTACGATCCAGCACATCGCTTTCTTTCCCCATCTCCTTCGCTTTCTTCCATTGTTCAAGCGCCTTTTCCTTATCGCCGCTCATGAAGAGGATATCGCCGTAATGGTCTACCAGCTCGGAGCTTTTGGTCGTATCGTTAGCAAGCGCGCTCTCTATGTATATCTTGGCAAGCGTATAGTTTCCCTGTACAAAGAATATCCAGGCATACGTATCGAGATATGTCGAATTGTTCGGTTCCAGTTTGACTGCCAATGCACTCATCCGTTCCGCCTTTTTCAGATCTTTCTTTTCCAGCGAGAGGAAATAGGCGTAATTATTGAGGACGACCACGTTCTTGTCGTTGTACTTCAACGCTTCATCATACGCTTTATAGGCTTCCGGCATATTCTTGATCTGATAGTAGATATCGCCTATCTGTCCGTAAAAATCAGACTTCAACCCGACGTTCGTCTCCGGGATAATCTCCAGGCCGGCTTTGTATGTATCCAGTGCATCCTGATACTTTTCCTGCTGGAAATAAGCGATCCCAAGATAAAAGTAATACTCCGGTGCATCGGGGAAAAGCTCCTGGCAACGGGTACAGATACGGATCACTTCGGGAATGTCTTCCGACTTCAACGCCAGATTCAAGAGTTGTTGCCAGGCAGCAGCATTCGAAGGTTCCATCTCGGTAATCAGCTGAAACTGGAAACGGGCCTCATCAGTCTTCCCCTGCGCAACCAGCAGACTGCCGTACATCTGTTTCAGATCGGTATCTTCCGGATGCTGTTCCAGTAATGTCTGGAAAAGGGCATTCGCACTCTCGGTCCCCTTCTTCGTCTGCTGCAGTTTGAGAATATAACGGGACAGGATACCGACTTTCGTCTCGACATCCAATTTCTCGTTCACTAATGCATTGCGTATCTGCGTCTCAGCGGCGTCTTTATTACCGACGACTTCATAATAGTTCGCCATAGAGACAATGTAATAGGGACTTTCCGGATCGATTTCGTGTGCTTTCTGATAATATTTCAACGCTTTGACCGTATCATTCTTTTCCAAGTGGAGATCCCCCAAAATGATCTGATAGCGGGATTCCATCGGGAATTTGGCGGCAAGCTTTTCCACCTCTTTAAACGCGTTATCGTTCTGCTCCAACGCATTATACAATTTATATTTCTGCATGGAAAGCGCCTCGCTCATGCCTATGGACGATTCGAGGGCGTCATAAGCATCGATCGCCTTCCCGATTTCACCTTCCTGCGTAAGCGCATCCGCCAGGTAATAGTTCAACTCCGGTTTTCCGGGATAATCTTTTACAAGCTTCTCATACTCGTCCGACGCCTCGCCGAACATACCGAGGTTGCGGCTCATTGTCGCCAACGCCAGCCGGTAGGGAAAATTATCGGAACTGTAAGCCACCGCACGCCGCAACATCTCCAGCGACTTTTCCGGACGGTTCAGTTGGGCATAAAACGAAGAAAGTTCATATAAGACAGCCGACGCAGTCGAATCGATCGCCAGGCAATGGTTAAAGGCATCATAAGCGGCATCGAATTTCCCGGCTGCCTTCAGGTTCAGCCCTTCATAGAAGAAGTAATCGAACTTCCGCTGATCCCCGGCACTCACTTTATTCGGCTTCGACGATATTTCCACCTTCGCCTCCTGATCCTGCGCCCTCAACGATTGCGAACTCCCGATCAGGAATAACAGAAAAGATATCGAGATCAGAGACTTTAGCATCCCTCCCATATTTTTTAATTCTTAATTCTTAATTTTTAATTATCTCCCCGTGTGACCGAAACCGCCGGCTCCCCGTTCGGTGTCGTCCAGCACTTCCACCGGCTGCCAGACGACCTGGCTGTGAGCCGTGATCACCATCTGGCAGATACGCTCCCCGTCATTGACGGTAAACGGTTCGGAAGAGAGGTTTATCAAGATTATGCCGATCTCGCCGCGATAGTCCGCATCGATAGTACCCGGCGTGTTCAGCAATGTGATGCCATGCTTCAATGCCAGACCGCTACGGGGGCGCATCTGTGCCTCATAGCCTTCCGGCAACGCGATATATAATCCGGTCGGTATCAGTTTCCGTTCAAGGGGTTTCAACACTATCGGTTCCGTCAGATTTGCACGAATGTCCATTCCTGCCGACAGCGGAGTCGCGTATCCCGGCAGCGGATGGTGTGACTTATTTATGATCTTTACTTCCATAAACTCTTTTATTTCCGGGCAAATTTACACAAATATCCCTGATTACCATCTCCCGGAAGTTCCATTATTCTTTAAATTATACTAAGTACACCTATATGCATCTACACCGGAGTGTTTTGATTCCCTTATGATGCTTTTTCTTCAAAACAAGCAAGAAAAGTACCGAAAACAAGCAGAAATGATCACAGACACCCCCATCTTGCACCTTTCAACATCCGGTTGTATGGGGCGGTTACACCCGGATGTTTCTGCTCCAGACACCCGGATGTATGGAAACAAAACATACCAACTAATTGATTAATCTATGCTTATATTGCAAAACAAAGACTATGACTTTCAGAAAACCGGTGATACATAAGTGATAGACAAATATGGCATCTATCACTCCTACGCACTATAATTATCAAAGCTCACATGGTAAAGTGCGATAGAGTGACAGAGGATTCCGCAAAAACAAGTTCTGCAACCAAGCCCTGTCCCTCTTATTCTCCTACCTTTATTTCCACGATTGCATCCGGCAGGCCTTCCGCCATAGCTTTCAACCGGATGGTTCCTGCCTTGCCCGTGTTTTGTACGACCGCCATTGCTTTTCCGTAGAAAGCGTGGCGTTCCGGTTTCTTAAGGCTGACGGGATCATTCTGATCTCCGTTATCTGTCCCGGCGATAAAGCCGTCCCCCTCAACCGTAAAGCGAAGCAGGTTGTCGGCATCCGGCACCAGGTTTCCGTCTTTGTCCTGTATTTCCACGGTCACGAATGAAAGATCCGTGCCATCGGCGTGCAAGGCGGAACGATCGGGGATCAGCATGATCCGGGCAGGTTCGCCGGCCGTACGGATCTCACGTGTAAGCACTTCCTTGCCGTCCCTACGGGAAACGGCTTTCAACGTACCCGGCGTAAAAGGAACCCGCCAGCAGACATGGAAAGCATCGTCCGGCTTGCTCTTGACACCCAGGCTCTCGCCGTTCAGGAAAAGCTCCACTTCATCCGCCCGGTTATAGTAGGCCCAGACATCGACAGTCTCTCCCTTTTTCCAGTTCCAGTGCGGGAAAAGGTGAAGAACCGGTGTGTCGGTCCATTCGCTCTGATACATATAATAGACATCTTTCGGAATACCTGCCAAGTCGACAATACCGAAGAAACTGCTACGGCTCGGCCACCAGTAAGGTGTCGGTTCACCCAGATAGTCGAAGCCCGTCCAGATAAACATACCTGAAACATAAGGCAACCGTTTGACTTCCCGCCAAGTCACCTCGTGGGTCGAGCCCCAAGGCACATGGCAGTTGTCATAAGCCGAGCAAAGGTGTTCGGGACGATCGAACCGTTCCCGCCAGGTGTTCGGCCAGACATACATCGAATCGGACGGCATCTGGTAGTAGCCGCGTGTCATCAGGGCGGAAGTAGACTCGCTTACAATTAACGTCTTGCCCGGAAAATTCTGCGGAAACGGCTCGTAATTCTTTTCGTGATAGTTGAATCCCAATACATCCAATGCATTCGAACGGAAGATCAGGTTACCCGGTGTCGCCTCGTTGTTGGCTGCAGTGACAGGGCGCGTCTTATCCAGGCGCTTGACGATCGCTGCCAACGAATGGGCGATCAATCCCTGTACGCTCATGGCGGTATCGGACAAGATCTCGTCATCCACCGGATGGCCTGCATTGAGGATCAGGTTGGCGGCTTCGAGACTGAGCGTGTCGGCATCGGCATGTTGCCATTGCTCCAGTACTTCGTTTCCAATGCTCCACATAAAGACGGACGGATGGTTACGGTCGCGCAGGATCTGGTCTGTCAAGTCTTTTTCATGCCATTCGTCAAAATATCGGGCATAGTCGTACGGTGATTTCCGTTTCCGCCACATGTCGAAAGCCTCGTCCTGTACCAGCAATCCAATCCGGTCACAGATGTCGAGCAGTTCGGGTGCCAGCGGGTTATGGCTGGTGCGGACGGCATTGGCCCCCATGTCTTTCATCATTTGCAGTTGACGTTCGAGCGCCCTCGGATTGACCGCGCTTCCGAGGCATCCCAAGTCATGATGCAGGCAGACGCCCAATATTTTGGTCGGTTCTCCGTTCAAGGAGAATCCCGTATGCTCGTCCCAATCGAATTTGCGTATGCCGAATGTGGTTCGATAGCGGTCCGTCAGTTTATTGCCGACTCTCACCTCGGTTATGGCGGTGTACAGATAAGGATTCCGGACGCTCCATAGTTCAGGATAGAACATTTCTATCGTGTGTGTAACGGTTTTCTTCCCTCCTGCGGCTATCTCGGCCGGGGAGGATATCCGGTAGAGGGTCTTTCCTTCCTTGTCTTGTATCAGGGTAGAAACTTCCACGGTCACATCGGATGCCTCGTTTTTCAAAGTCGTTTCAATCTCGACCGTACTCTTGTCCGCATTCATGACCGGAGTAGTGATGTTTGTCCCCCAATTGTCCACATGGACTTGTCCGGTTTTCACCAACCATACATTCCGGTAAATGCCGGACCCTGAATACCAACGGGAATTAGGCTGGTCGCTGTTATCGGCCTGGACAACCAAAACATTCTCCTCCTTTCCATAATTCAGATACGGTGTCAGATCATAACGGAACGAAACATATCCGTTGGGACGAAAACCTAGCAAATGTCCGTTCAGCCAAACTCTACTGTTCCGATAAACGCCGTCGAAATCAATATAGATCACTTTTCCCTTGTCGCTTTCAGGCAGTTTGAAGTGTTTCCGGTACCACCCCATTCCACCGGGCAGCGCACCGCCTCCGGGAGTTGCCGGGTTATCGAGAGAAAAATCCGCCTCGATGCTCCAGTCGTGAGGCAAGTTCAGGACTCGCCAATTGCTGTCATCCGTATCGGGAGCGGACGCATTGGCTTGTTTTTCAGTCAGGGCAAAGCGCCATTCTTTGTTGAAGGATATTCTTTCACGCCCTTTTTCCCGTGTGGCACATGCAGTAAGGAACAGACAGACCAAGGCAAATACGGATAGTCTCATACGTGTACAGTTAACTCGTTTATATTATACAAAGGTAATACAAAAGAGACTAAAAAATGAGGGAAGAACATACAAAATAAAGGGGTATATCGTTATAATATCATACATTTGTAGGGATGAACCCGGTTTGTTCATCTTCAAAAAAGAAAGATAAAACTATGGCAGCAAAGAAAGACAGAGTGCTTTGGGCAGACGATGAGATAGATTTGTTAAAGCCCCACATCCTTTTCCTGCAGGACAAGGGATATGAAGTGATTCCGGTAATCAGCGGGCAGGACGCCATCGAATGCTGTAAGGAAGAATCGTTCGACATTATTTTTCTGGACGAGAATATGCCGGGGCTTACCGGATTGGAAACATTGGCGCAGATCAAGGCGATCAATCCCGATGTCCCTGTCGTCATGGTGACCAAGAGCGAGGAAGAGAGCATCATGAACCAGGCTATCGGTAACAAGATCGCCGATTACCTGATCAAACCGGTCAATCCGAACCAGCTGCTCTTGTCTATCAAGAAGAATGTCCACAAGAACGTAATCATATCCGAAACAACGACTGTCGGCTATCAGCAGGAGTTCGGGCGTATCGGCATGCAGATCAACGACTCACTGACAACCGATGACTGGATGGAGGTATACAAGAAGCTCGTCTATTGGGAAATCGAATTGGAAAACAGCCAAGTTCCGATGACCGACATGCTGCGCATGCAGAAACAGGAAGCAAACAACGCATTCGGTAAATTTGTCAAAAAGAATTACGTGGACTGGATTCAGCATCCTGAAATCCGTCCGCTGATGAGCCCGGATTTGTTTAAAAAGAAAGTATTCCCGATGCTCGACAACGGGGATAAGGTATTCTTCATCCTGATCGATAATTTCCGTCTCGACCAGTGGCGCGAAGTAAAAGATCTGCTTGCCGAATACTATACGTTCGACGAAAGCCTGTACTACAGCATCCTTCCGACCGCCACACAATATGCCCGCAACTCGATCTTCTCCGGGCTGATGCCCTTGCAGATCGAAAAGATGTTTCCGGAACTTTGGGTGGACGAGGACAGCGAGGAAGGGAAAAACCTGAATGAAGCACCGCTTATCCAAACGCAGATCGAGCGGTTCCGTAAGAAATATACGTTCTCCTACCATAAGGTACATGATTCGCAGTATAACGACAAATTGCTGAATATCGTCCCTTCCCTCCTTCATAACCAGCTGAATGTGGTGGTACTGAACTTTGTCGATATGCTGTCCCACGCCCGTACCGAAAACAAGATGATCCGCGAACTGGCCCAGAGCGAAGCGGCCTATCGCAGCCTGACACGCTCCTGGTTCCAGCATTCGGGCACGCTGGAACTTTTCAAGCGTATCGCCGGAAAAGGGTATAAAGTGATCGTTACGACCGACCACGGTACTATCCGCGTCGATAATCCGGAGAAAGTGATAGGTGATAAGAATACAAATACCAATCTGCGCTATAAGGTGGGCAAGAACTTGAATTATAATCCGAAGGACGTGTTTGACATCCGCTTTCCCGACAAAGCGGGGTTACCTTCCCCAAACCTGAGCAGCAAATATATCTTTGCGATGAACAACGATTTTTTCGCTTATCCGAACAACTATAACTATTACGTTTCTTATTATAAGAATACATTCCAGCACGGTGGTATTTCGATGGAGGAAATGCTGATTCCTTTCATCACGATGACGGTAAAATGATTGACAACTGCAAAATAATTGGCAATTGGCAATTGTTAATTGCCAATTGTTTTAACTTTGCAACCATAAACACCAATTGCCGATTGCCAATTCTCTTTCTCTCTGAATTGTCAATTGTCAATTGCCAATTATCAAAGCTATGCGTACAATTAAAATCGAAAGTTTAGATACGATCCGCCAAGCAGCCAAAGAGTTTATTGCCGGGATGGACGACCGTACCGTATTCGCATTCCGAGGGAATATGGGAGCAGGGAAAACGACTTTCATCAAGGCTATCTGTGAAGAGTTAGGCGTGGAGGATGTCATCAACAGCCCGACGTTCGCCATTATCAACGAATATCGCAGTAGCGAAACCGGTGAGCTGATCTATCATTTTGACTTCTACCGCATCAACAAACCTAGTGAAGCGGAAGATATAGGCACGGAAGATTATTTCTATAGCGGTGCCCTCTGCTTTATCGAATGGCCGGAAAAGATCGAAGATTTATTGCCGGGTGACGTCGTGGAAGTTGCCATCACAGAGAACCCTGACGGTTCCCGCACCGTAGAAGTGAAATAAGATGGAACCTACCGAATATTTTATCCTGATACTCTTTATCGCATTAGGGATATTCTCGGTTATCGCTGCGATCCTGAATCTCGACTGGTATTTCCAGACCAGCGGAGCCATGACATTCGTCAGGTGGCTAGGACGCAAAGGCGCCCGTATTTTCTAT
>ULTP01070881.1_pt1 | contig 12864 bp, 10 predicted proteins | sample 1957721 | NCBI WGS metagenome assembly ULTP01 (sample SAMEA4835737, study PRJEB28245) | human gut metagenome | biome: gut microbiome; material: fecal sample | place: Denmark | collected 2008 | reverse complement strand
CCGGCAGCAAGTACTTGTTAGGGACAAACGGTGTGATGGGTGTTCGTCCGGGTTCTGTGCCGGATAAATCCTTAGGATGGGAAAATACCGAAACCTGGAATATAGGTATGGACTTCGGCTTCTTGAACAATCGCATTACAGGTACTATTGAATGGTACCAGCAAAATACCACGGACTTGCTGTTAGGTGTGAACCTGCCTTCTACTTCGGGTTATTCCCAATCCTATCTTACTAATCGTGGTGCTACCCGAAATCGTGGCTTGGAATTCAATGTAACTACAGTCAATATTGCAGGCGACGGTCTAGATAAACTCTCTTGGTCAACTGACTTGAATATCTTCGGCAACCGCAACAAGATCATGAATCTTGGCGAAGGAGTAGAATTTGACAAGGATGCCGGATTCTTCTTGGGACAAGACAGATATATCATTTACTCTTACGAACACGATGGATTGTGGCAGGATACTCCTGAAGACCGTGCACTGGCAGAATCATTCGGCTACGCAACTTCCGGTGCCAATTCAGTAATCGGTACTGTTAAAATCAAAAACCATCATATAGATTATGAAGAAGATGGTGTAACTCCGAAAGCCAAGCAAATAATCAATGAAGATGATAAAACATTTATCGGACAGCGTGCCCCCAAATTCGAAGGAGGTATCAACAACCGTTTTGCCTGGAAAGGCTTCGATCTTTCGTTCTTGTGGACATTCCGTTGTGGCGGGACTATTACTTCGGATATGCATAACGGCTGGATGAATACTTTACAGGGTGGTTATAACAACCTGAATATAGATTATTGGACACCGGACAACATAACTGCCCGTTGGCCCAAACCAACTACCGCTACAGTTTCCAATAAAGGGTTACTGGCCCGTTACGATGGCTCCTATCTGAAACTGAGAAATATCACATTAGGATATAATATCCCCAAAACATTTCTTTCCAAGTTAAATGTACAGTCAGCTCGTGTATATGCTACAGGCTCAAATCTCTACACTTGGTTTAGTAAAGAATACCGTAAGGATGGCGGCATTGATCCGGAGACCACAAGTACCATCAATCTAAAGACTCCTCCTACACGTACATTTGTATTTGGTTTGAACTTAACTTTCTAAATTAATAACGAATAATAGCAGAATAGATATGAAAAAAATATTATCAACACTTGCCTTGTCATCACTTGTTTTGCTGACAACTGGTTGCTCCGATTTCCTAGAAGAAGAAAATCACTCGAATGTGATGCAGGATTTCATGGCGACACCTTCAGGTTTTAGCATGGCCTTGAACTCTGTTTACGCCAATGTACGCTCCACGTATAGTGCCGAAGAAGGTATCCATGGTCTGATGAATCCGGGAACGGATGAATTAAAGAATAATATAGGAGGAAGTAACCGATGTGCAGATCTGGCAAATTACGATCTAGAAAAATATAATGCAAACAATGAATATCCACGAAAGTTATGGAACGATGCTTATATTCACATCAACACCTTGAATTATATGATTGAAAATGCTGCTAAAGTAGATGTCACTACCACCGCCTTAACCGCTGCACAGCGTGATCAGTACTTAGGTGAAGCTTATTTTATGCGAGCTTATAATTACTTTCATTTAGTGGAACAATTCGGTGACGTCACACTGACTACTACCTATAATGCATCCCCCAGCACTTCGTCCGAGCGCCATGATATGGTACGTGTTTATGAAGAAGTCATTATCCCTGATTTGTTGAATGCCATCAGACTCTGTTCACCCAGCCCACAGCTGAACAATCTGGAGTCAGGCCGTGCTTCTGCCGCAACTGCCCGCCACTTGTTGTCACGTGTTTATTTGACATTAGCCTGGGTATTCGACAAAGACCCTGCTAATCCATCTTATAAAGGAAATACGCAAACGAAGTACTATAACACTACCAAAGCTAAGGAATATTATCAAAAGGCTTTTGATATGGCAACCGGACTAATCGCAGATGCTTCTTCTTTGGGACTGAAGTTGATGGACAATTTTGCAGATATTTTCGATGAAGCAAATGATGCACCTTCCGGCAAGAACAAGGAAGAACTATTTGTAGCGCGTATGGACTGGGATGATGACAACACTTTTGGTGGCCGCAGCACGCTGAACCATTACTTCGTGAATGGCTATGACCAGTATTTGGGTGAGCGTAATATTAATGACGGACGTTGTTACTCTTGGATTAATCCTACCAGCTATACCTATAATGCTTTCAACAATCGTGATAAAGATACACGTTATAAAGCAACTTTCCAGACAGTATGGTATGCCACTAAAACGCAAAAAGGCGGTGTTGTCAATTATGTCATTGACGGCAAGGACGAAAGCTTCAACTGGGACTATACCATTGTTGGTGATACTGCCATGTACTATCCGGGATATTATATGCCTGCTGAGGAAATCAGAGCTAAAACTCAAAACCGTGAAGGTAATCACTATCTGATTTTTACCCCTGACGCTTACAATGGTCGCGCCATTTTCCCAACTATCATGAAGTTTCTGGACAGAACGCGTGCTATTCCTAATGACAATACAGATCGTTCTTACATCATTTATCGTTTAGGTGAAACTTATTTGCTGGCCGCTGAGGCTGCTTTCAAATTGGGTGACAACACGAATGCAGCTAAATATATAAATGTGATCAGGGAGCGTGCCCGTGATAAGCAAATCGGTGAAGTTGGGGCACTGGATATCGCTCCAAGCGATGTTACGCTCGACTTTATTCTTGAAGAACGTACCCGTGAGTTACTTGCAGAACATTGCCGATGGGCAGACTTAGCCCGTACCGGGACACTAATTGATCGTGTACGTAAGTATGACGATGGTAAAGCTAATACGAACATTACGGAAGACAGACATTGGTTACGTCCTATTCCGCAACAAATGATTGATCGTGTGACGACCGGTGAACGTTATCCGCAGAATCAAGGATGGTAATAGATTTAACTATATCTTAATAGAGAGCAGGTACGATCTATACACAACTTTGGTACATCTCAAATGCGTTCAGTTCTTTCAGTACCTGCCATCTCTCCTATTCCATCGACCTTTACGCTGAAAGTATCCCTTTAGGGGATACTTTCAGCTTTCAGCCGTCACCACAACTGCAGAAACATTCTTCAGTCTCATTACCTCCTTACCACTTGATACACATTTCCATACTCTGTGTGCCGACGCACCACCCCCGCTTTCAGCAGCACTTGGCCGAAGCGCATAGGATTGACGCTGCGCATGGCAGCGGAATTCTTTTGCTGAAGTTCCCTGAAAATCTGGGCAGCCGTAAGACCGATACACTTCTCACCGAAATTCGCCACACGAAAATAACTATGAAAAACATCCTCTGCGGGACAAACACGGTAGAACGCCTCATTCTGCACCTGCAACACCTGCTCCTCTTCTTTGGTGAACCAATCACGCCTCCCCGCAAGCAGTTCCGCCTTCAGTTGTGCATAAATCTGGTCATGTTCTATATGGGTACAATCGATCACCCGCTCCACTTCCACACAAAGAAAACGGCGGCTTCCCGTAGGGTCTGTAAGTAAGTCGAAACGGTTACTGGTACCAATAAAAGAGGCGACACGAGGCAGTTGGCGGAAGCTCTGCTGATAGGCCTTACGAATATTCAAGTCAGACATTTGCATCAGGTTCTTCAGCAACGGCATTTTGCTTTCGGCATACTTATCAAACTCGTCCATATTCAGCAAGCCCATTTCCGCCAAAAGGCGTTCCGCCTGCCCTTGCGAAGTAAGCTTCAAATTATCCACATAATATCGCCGCAGAACCATCGGCATCAATGACTTGCAAAATGTGGATTTCTGCCGTCCCTGCTCTTGACTTACAAGAATAGGCGCCACACTGTTGGCATGTATGCCTGCCAGCCCCGACCACTGCGCGGCAAGCCCCAGCATCCAGATGTGAAATCCCTGCACCCAATGCGGACAGTCGGAAACCCGCAAGGCGAGCTGTGTCAGCCGGTCAACGCCGTCCCATTGCGGCAATTCCTCCATATAGAGCTGAAAGGGGTGATAATCGGGAATGTAAGTAGAATAGATGTAGCGACTCAAATCCTTGTCCCAGCAAGGGATACCCTCAGCATGAGCCTCAATGCAGAAAGCGTTCAGGTTTCGCTTACCGACAGGCAGGAAAGCGAAATCACGCTGCCCGGCAGGACGGAATTCGGTCTCTTCCGTCAACAGATTATAACGGAAATCATAACGTTTCGTCAGAAAATCCATAACCTGTCTCGTCAGGCGAACCGTTGTATTCGTGCTGTCTCCGGATTCCGACGCCTCCGGTGCTTTCTTTCTCGCTTTCTGCCTTTCCGATAAAGCCAACAACTGTTGTGCCTCGCGCAACAAGCGACGTTGTTCCAATGTCATTAATTTCTTTTTCATAACTTCTTTTCATTTTAATAGTAAACAGGTTTCGTTTTGTCAGTACCAACGCTACGAATTTACTACAACGAGAAAGCGCTTTGCAAGCATTCCATCAACTATTTTTCAGAGAACACAGTTAGAAAGAAAGTAAGGACTTTCATAGGTAAATCTTACTAATATCACTATCTTTGTATGCTGACTTATAAACGGCCCACTCCAGTTGTTCACTCGACCAACTCCAGTCACTCATTCTACCAACTCCAGTCATTCACTCGACCGACTCCAGTGGTTCACTTTCAAGACAGCACCTTCGAGTCAACAAGTATATACATTTAAAGCATTAAGAAACAAGCATTATGGCAATAGTTTACGATTGGTACGAGAACCCCAACGCGGAAGGGGAATCGGAAGAAAGAGGGCTGCATCCCCGTCCGTTGCTCAACGGCAAAGTGAGCATGGAGCAATTATATTATCGGGTACACGAACGCAGTTCGCTCAGCGTGGGTGATGCAAAAAGCGCAATAGACACTTTGACCCAGCTTTGCGGAGAAGAGCTACGCGAAGGTCGGGAGGTGCACATCGAGGGATTGGGCTATTTTTCCCCCACTTTGGAAGCCACACAGAAAGTGACCCGCAAGACCAAGAACAAGCATTTGAAACTACGCTTGAAAGGTGTTAGTTTTCGCCCGGACATTCGTCTGAAAGCCGCACTGGCAGGTGTTACAGCCACCCAAAGTAAATACACGCGCCACTCCCTGCGACTCTCCGAAGTAGAGATAGATATGCGCTTGAAAGAGTATTTCACGGAACATGAACTGCTGCTTCGCATCGATTTCCAGGAATTATGCGGCATGGCACGCACCACCGCCAACAACCATCTGCAACGATTGCAAAAAGAGGGCAAACTGACAAATGTAGGAAGACGCGCACAGCCGATCTATCGCCCCATGCCGGGATATTACGGTATGTCGAGGGATGCGGAACTCAAGAGATAAAGTTAGAAACACTTCCCTTCAAAATAAGCGAAAGAAAACGCATCGTCGCTATAAGAACTTTTGTTATCTTTGTGTCGTTATGTGACAAGGCTACAAATTAGGAGGACAGAAAATAATTCTGCAAGAAGTACAATGATGCACAACCTGCTTTGGAGAAGTGGGTAACAAAAGTAACAAAGGCTTCCTGGAAGAACCATAACGAATTGAAGAACGATTATTTATCCGCGGACTATGTGGGAAACAATCGTTATGTATTCAACATCAAAGGCAATAAATATCGCCTTATTGTTTTGGTTGTATTTTTTGCTGGGAACATTGATATTCGTTTTGTTGGAACCCATTCAGATTATGATGCTATTGATGTAAATAAAATTAAAACTATATAGGAGGTGCGTATATGAAGATTAAGACAGAAAAGGAATTCCGTGCTTATCAGGCAGACATGGAAAGCATCATCGCTAAAGGTACATCTTTGGGTGATATGGAATTGTTGAGTGAGGAAGACAAAGCAAAATATATAGCCCTCTCTCAAGCCATCAACGAATGGGAATCTGCCTATCATCCGCTACCCGGAAAAGTTTCAACTTTGATTACTGATGCAATTAAGGCAAGAATGGAGGCAAATAACTTAAAGCAGAAAGAAGCAGCCAAACGACTTGGAATATCAGAATCCAGAGTTAGTGATATTCTGAATGGTCGTCGTTCATTGAACCTTAACATTGTGAAAAGGTTACGTGATAATTTGGGCATACCGGCTGATTTCATTTTAGACAATATTTGATAAAACGTTTTTTGTAAGAAAACTAATAAGACGCAAGAAAACACAAGACATACTCCAGATGTATCTTTCATGTGCAAATTTCAGCATTATTATCTTAAAGCGGGAAGCATTTTGTGACATGAAAGCACGAATACATGCCTATAAGCGTAATATGGAGATATTACGTACTTTTATGTCAGAAATTCATAATAAACGATTTCCAGAACACGCTATTTTTGTAAGCAAAATATCTTATAATCATTACACTAAAATGAAAAAGAAACTATTACTCCTATCATTCTTACTGGGAATAAATGGAGCATTATTCTCCCAAACCAAAAAGAGCGTTGTAGACTATGTAAACCCACTAGTAGGGACAGACTCCAGTTTCGAATTATCCAATGGTAATACCTATCCTGCCATCGCAATGCCCTGGGGGATGAACTTCTGGACCCCACAAACCGGAAAGATGGGAGAAGGATGGACTTATACCTATGCATCTAACCGTATCAGAGGTTTCAAACAAACACATCAACCCAGCCCTTGGATAAACGACTACGGACAGTTCGCCATCATGCCCATTACAGGTGAGCCCGTATTCGACCAGGACAAGCGTGCAAGCTGGTTCAATCATAAATCTGAGGTATCTACACCCTATTACTACCGCGCATTCCTCTCCGATCACAATATTACAACAGAAATTGTACCTACGGAGCGGGCAGCCATATTCCGCTTTACCTTTCCCGAGAGCAAGGATTCTTATGTAGTAATTGATGCATTCGACAATGGTTCGTATGTGAAAGTTGTTCCGGCCGAGAATAAGATCATCGGCTACACGACCAAAAACAGCGGTGGCGTACCGGCCAACTTTAAGAACTACTTCACCATTACTTTCGACAAGCCCTTCACTTACTCAGCAACCGTAAGCAATGGTGAAATCAAAGTAGGCCAACCAGACGTTAAAGAAAATCATGCCGGCGCCATTATCGGATTCGCCACCCGCAAGGGAGAAAAAGTATGTGCCCGGATCGCATCTTCTTTCATCAGTCCCGAACAGGCTGAACAGAATCTGAAAGAACTCGGTTCAATGAATCTGGAAGAACTAAAGCTGAAAGGTAAAGAACGCTGGAACGAAGTACTCGGCCGAATAGAGGTTGAATCAGACAGCGAAGATCGACTTCGCACCTTCTACTCCTGTTTATACCGCAGCGTTTTATTTCCCCGGACGTTCCATGAGATTGATGCGGCGGGAAACATCCTGCATTATAGCCCGCACACCGGCAAGGTGATGCCCGGACGCTTCTTTACAGATACCGGTTTTTGGGATTCCTTCCGCGGAGAACTCCCAATGATTAACCTGATATACCCTTCCATGAGCCGACAAATGGAAGAAGGTTTCCTGAATGCCTATCTGGAGAGTGGTTTCTTCCCGGAATGGGCCAGTCCGGGACATCGCGACTGCATGGTAGGCAATAATTCCGCATCAGTAGTGGCAGATGCCTATGTGAAAGGCAACATCAAACAGAATGCCGAGAAAATGTATGAAGGTTTGTTGCATGGAGCAAACAACCAGCATCCCACGGTTCCTTCTTCCGGCCGCATGGGCTACAAGGAATACAATGAATTGGGATATGTACCTTCCGATATCGGTCAAAGTGCCGCCCGTACCCTTGAATACGCCTACAATGACTGGTGTATCTATCAGATGGGGGAAAAACTGGGCAGACCCGCATCGGAACTGGACATCTACAAGAAACGCAGCCAGAACTATAAGAACCTGTTCTATGCTCCTTACCGCCTGATGAGCGGCAAAGACCGCAACGGCAACTTCCCGCAGCACTTCGATCCGGTGGAATGGTGGGGACCTTTCACTGAAGGAAACAGCTGGCATTATTCCTGGTCCGTATTCCATGATATGCGGGGCTTAATTAACCTGATGGGAGGTGACAAGAACTTTGTTGCTATGCTCGACTCTGTATTTACTACGCCGCCCGTATTCGGCGCAAACACTAATACCCGGCAAAGCCTGATACACGAAATGCGCGAAATGCAAGTCATTGACATGGGGCAATACGCACATGGCAACCAGCCCATACAACACATGATTTATCTCTATAACTACGCCGGGCAACCCTGGAAAACACAGTATTGGGTACGCGAAGTGATGAACCGTCTTTACCAGCCAACCCCTGACGGATATTGCGGAGACGAAGATAACGGACAGACTTCAGCCTGGTATGTCATGTCGGCATTAGGTTTTTATTCCGTCTGCCCGGGTACGGACGAATACGTGTTGGGCGCACCACTCTTCAGAAATGCCAAGATACATCTGGAAAATGGCAAAACTATCGAGATTTCTGCGCCCCTAAACAGCGATGAAAACCGCTATATCAGTGATGTACGATACAATGGCAAGAAGTATGACAAGAATTATCTGAACCACTCCTTATTGATAAAAGGTGCCAAAATCAGGTTCGACATGAACAGCCAACCCAACTATAAACGCGGAACAGAACCAGATAGCTTCCCCTATTCTTTCTCAGATAAAGAGGAATAATCATGATATATCAAACAATATGAAAAGGAAAATAGCAACTTTCTCCAGTCCCACGCCTTCAGCAACAATGGTATCTCGACATACAATTGTTATAGGTCAATCTCAAAATGCTGGTAATCCTTCAATGAGATCCAGTCTCCTCCCCATTCAAATCCGGCTTCCGTAAAGAGCCGGTATGCCAAGTCGTTGTGATCTATCTTGTACGGTATATCCGTCCTGTTATCACGGTCGAAAGCGTATGGTTCACCGGTAGCGGGTTCTATGTGCCAGGAACCGTCAGCTTTTTCCTTGACGTATGGATTGTAAAGCGTATTGATGTCGATGGCAAGGCCAAGTCCGTGCTTGGAAATCTTGGTAGTGGAGCCGGTCATGAAGCGGAAGTTGAACGATGAGGAGTTGTTGGCACGCATAGAACTTTCATCGTCGGCATCGTAGTTGTCAATGAGCACCATCCGCTCAATGCGGTAGTCCGCCAGGTAGAGCTGGCGAAATATGTCGATCGCTTTATCGGCAATGGCGGCGTTCACCACCATCTCACCCCGTTGGGGGTTGCCGTCAGCGTTGCGATGCAATACTTTTAGATAACGCAGTTCGGACCGATTCAAAGGACAGTCCTCTTTCCATGACTTGAGCCACATGCGGCTGAATATCTGGTCGCTGATAGCTTCCGAATAGAACCAGGCATCCACACCGGAGTGTTCTACGTCAACTTCGGACACCAAAGTTTCGGCTATCCACTCATCGTTAGGACTTTGATGTCCGAGGTCGTTGTCACATCCAACCAAGAGTAAGGTGAAGGACATGACAAAAAGTAGCAGGTATTTTCTTCTTATCATATTTATTAATGTATTAATTATCTGTCTTTACTTCTCAATCTTCCACTCCGGTAGTGTGCTGCGGCGAGTAGTGGAGGTACAGTAAAAAATTGTGTCGCGATAGGTACGTATGTAGTCAATGAGTAGGGTGCTGTCGGTGTGATTCATTACGTGTACGTTTTGTACCGGCTTATCGGGGTGTGACATATAGAGGGTGTCGTTGCGGAAAGTATATCGAAACCGCAGCTTATTCATCAGCGTGTCATTTTGGATGACGTAGAAGGTCATTATGCTGTCCGGGGTATAGACTTCGTAGAATTGCTGTTCATGCGGGTTATTGACGTAGTCGTAAAGTATGGTGTCGGAAACAGTTCCCAGCACGGCTTGAGTTATGGTTTCATAGTGCCATGTGCCGATGAAGTTCGGAATGCCGGATTCTGTGGGGGATGTTTTGCTTGTTGTTCCGTTGCATGATACGAATGCTATTGTTGCCATCAAGGCGATACTGATGATATAAAGTATTTGTTTCATAATTTATTGTTTTACTTACCTATGTTTATAATATATGGTTTCTAATTTCAACGTATTAATACATCTTTGAATTCTCCGGTAATGGCCTGTCCTGTAGAGGGGTCAAGGTTATATAAGTAGAACACCGAGAGTGTTCCGTCTTCCTCTATTACCACATTTACCTCCGAACTTTGTCCGTCTTTATTCACCCAGCGCAGTTCACCGGTAACGTTGTTGTTAGTCATGCTATTTATAGAATTATATAAAGTTTTCGTTGTCGGCACAAAATGTAGCAGTACATACAACCTTTCCCGTTCCCACGTTCGTAACCTGAAAGGTATAATCCCCTTGCCAAGCCTCGCCTTTGAGCGAATCGAATGCTTTCTGACAAGCCTCGTAAACTTGTTTGTCACATTCTTCTATCGTACCTTTCTTGGTGAAGGGTTTGCCGGTGATACCGAGAGCAGCCTGGAAGCCTTTCTCTATCTTACTCATCTCAGCAAGGAAGTCGGGATGCGATGCCGACATTTCGGAAAAACCGTAAGTGTAAGTTACCTCGATGTTGGTGTTCTCTTCATCGTCGTTGCACGCGGTGAAGGTGAAAGTAAGGATGGCGATAGCCATCATCGTCAGCAGTGCTGACATTTTTTTGATTGATCTTTTCATTTTGATTTATCGTTTTTGAAATTTATAAATTCTGACATATTGGCTGAATAAAGATTGCCATAGTTTTCGGCATTATAAACCATTACATGGCTTCCGACAGTATTGATGAACAGCCGATAATAGAGGTCGCGCATAGCTACATCCTTGTTATCGGTTATTTGTTCGATAAAAGTGGAGGTGAAACGGTTGCTCATCCACACTTTCATCTCTCCGTTGAAGACATCAGCCTTGGATGTTTCGTCACCGTTGGCCGCAGTGATGAACAGCATTCCGGGGATGCCCTCGCACTGCTCCATCACACCACCCGAAAAACATGCCTCCACCATCATGAGAAGTTTACGGTAACGCCTTTTGAGGTTCATATCCTTAAAAACAGTGGACAGGTCATCGCCTGTCATGGCGTAAGGCTCCTCATCCCAGCACATGGCTCCCGGTACACCGTGTCCGCTCCAGAAAACGAACAGGTTGTCGTTTTCAGTAGATTCGATTACTGTGGGCAGACTTTCGCTTTTCTCGCCATTCAGAATAGCAAGTATATCTTTTGCCTTCAACGATGACATACGATAATCAATCTCTACATTCTCATACACATTGTTTCCCCCAATAGTCACCTGTATAACTCCTTTGTTGGGATTTGAGACATTATCGGCTATGTCATCCTCGACAATGAGAATGATGCGGTCGTCGGTATATCCGGCCTGTCTGAGCTGCTGATAGATAGCGAGCACATCTGCCTGATGGCGGTAATTGGTCCATTCCTTGGAGGAAGCAACAAGGAGTGCCCAGTTGCCGGTATGTGCAGGGTAATTGAATTCCCCTGAATTGTTGAAATCCTGCATCTGCGAGGCTTTCCAGTTCCAACCGGCAAGTGTCGCATCCGTGCGGTTCCCTCCGTCGCTGGTGTTATAGTCAAGGATGATATACTGTCCGTTGTAAACCTTGAAATTATAGTAGGTGGTGGCAAGTACATTGGTAAACACCTTTGCATCAAACCTCAGATGCCCCGAAGCTCCGCGAACATATGGCGACTTTCCGGCAGCAAGCGCATCCACCACAAGCCCCATATCCTCACCTGTCCAGCTACCCATGTTCAAGCCTTCACCCGAAACAACGGCCCTTAATGATTTTTGTAACGACAACTCCGGTTTGAACTGCTGGTACCATGCGGCATAGCCGATGAGCATTGCAGCATCGTAGAGCTGTGACTCACCAAGAGTAGGTGTGGCATTGAAAAACGTCTTGTAACTCACGTCAAATCCCGATTCAGGATCGGCACCAAATGCGACTCCCTCTATACCTTCGGCTGCATCACCGTGAATCTTGAGCACATCCGCACCGTAGGCAGTATCCGAAAACAGCATTCTCGGTACACTACACCCGTTCAGGCTTTGTGTTTTATGCGCTTCAAGCATCGGTCCCATCTCTTCTATTTCAGAGGGGATGCATATCACATATTCTGCACCTGACTGCATGGCTTGGCGAGACACATCAGCTACATTTTCGGAGGTGTAAGTATAGCATCCCATGTTTTTCAGTCCGAGTTCGCGTGCCTGAAATGCGAACCAGTCAATGAACGTTTGTCCGTAATTGTCGTTCTCCTTGGCCAAAAGCGCCACGCTTTCACCCTCATAGTTAATCACCTTGGAGAGAAGCACCTCACATTGCGTAATGTCGGTCTCGGTCATCGCCCAGAGATAGCCTGTCGATGCGTATGCACGAACCAGTTGTTCGGCGGTGGCGAGAGTGAAGAATGTTTTGCCCACAAGGGTCAGTTCTGCCGCGAGGATTGCCGCGTTGGATGAATACAGCCCACCGATTACGGCATACACCTCATCGTTGAATGCCAGCGATTGGGCAAGTTCTTGCACATCGACCTTTGCCTCATCGTAGTATTCAAACTTTAACCTTATACCTGCTTCGTGGTTTTTGAATGCACGCTCAAAGTTGGTTGTAAACATTCCCAATGTCCTTTTCCAATGTACATCAAGCCCTTTCTCCAAGGGAAGCACCACGGCAACAACCTTCTCTGTCCACTGCTTGTTGTCAGGAGAATAAGAAGGCTCATCGTCCGAACAGCTCCACAGACCGATCAGGCAAAGGAGCGGTGCAATAAGTTTAATAACCACTCGTTTCATAATACTCTTTCTCAAAAATAATAGCCTGGTGA
>ULTP01022738.1_pt1 | contig 12889 bp, 9 predicted proteins | sample 1957721 | NCBI WGS metagenome assembly ULTP01 (sample SAMEA4835737, study PRJEB28245) | human gut metagenome | biome: gut microbiome; material: fecal sample | place: Denmark | collected 2008 | reverse complement strand
GAAGGAGGTATAGATTATATATTTAAAATTTAAGGCGAATTTTAAATATATAATAAAAGAAAAATGAGTTTTATTGAAAATATTATTTCACAATTGCAACAAATTGATGCATTTGTTTTATTATTTAGACTAGTAATTATAGTCGTTTTAGCAGGTCTAATAGGTTGGGAAAGAGAATCTTGGAATAAACCAGCAGGTTTAAGAACCCATGTATTGCTAGGAATTAGTGCTGTTTTAATAGCTTTTCTAGGTGTGAAAATGAGTGAAGCAACAGGAGCTGATGCAAGCAGAATACCAGCACAATTATTATCTGGTATAGGATTTTTAGGTGCTGGTACAATTTTAAGAGATGGCTTTAATGTAAAAGGATTAACAACAGCTGCCTCTCTTTTAACAGTAACATGTATTGGATTATGTTTAGGATTTGGAGAGTATATAATTGCTATCGTAGCAACACTAATTACATATATAATTTTATCTTATTCACATTTGGTTTCAGATAACTTAGAAAAATTCCCAGTTTTAAGGTTTGAAGTAGCTTGTAGTGATCCTAAAAGTGTGGCTAAAGAAGCAAAAGAAATATTTGAAAAAGATAAAATAGAAATGATTAAATTAGATATAAATAATACTGGTAAAAAATCATTCTTAGAATTAACAGGAAGAGCACCTGCTAAAGTAAAGAAAAATGATGTTATTTCGAAATTATTAGATTTAGAAGATGTTACTGGTGTTAGTGATTTAGATACAGAAAAATAGCTTTTAGTATATGAGAATAAAATAATTAATAATTGATAAAAAATTTAGATACATTAGATAATAGGAGAAAATAATGAATATGGAAGAAGTAAAAAATGCAGCAAATTGGTGCTTAAATTGTAAATTAAAACCTTGTAGTACAAAGGGTTGTCCTATGAGAACTAATATACCAGAATTTATTACAGAAATAAAAGAAGAAAACTTTGAAAGAGCATATCAAATATTACAATCAAATAATATTTTTAGTCATATTTGTGGAATTGTTTGTCCACAAGAAGAACAATGTGAAGGAAGTTGCGTTAGAGGAATAAAGCAAACTGCAACTAAAATAGGAGCATTAGAAAGATTTGTAAATGAATGGGCAAAAAGTAATAATTGCAAATCTAATATAAGTAAAAAAGAATATAATGGTAAAAATATTGCAATTATTGGTTCAGGACCTGCAGGATTAGAATGTGCAGTTGAACTTTTAAAAGAAGGTTTTAAAGTAACAATATTTGAAAAAGATGAAAAATTAGGTGGAATTTTAACTTATGGAATCCCAGATTTTAGACTTTCAAAAGATATTGTGAAAAATATAATTGAAACTGTAGAAAATTTAGGAGCTGAAATAAAATTAAATTCAGAATTAGGAAAAGACTTATCTTTAGAAGATTTAAGAAAAAATTATGATGCTGTATTCTTAGGAATTGGTGCAACTAAGCCGTCTATGTACAAAATTTCAGAAGAAAAATTATCTAGTGTATATGACTCAGATACTTTTTTAAGAGCTTATAATAATAAAGAATTTATAAATAATCTTGGAAAAGTTGTTGTAATTGGTGGTGGAAATGTTGCAATGGATTCTGCAAGATCTGCTATAAAGATGGGAGCAGAGGAAGTGAAAATTCTATATCGTAGAGATAGAGAACACATGCCTGCAAGAGAAATTGAATTAGATGAAGCAATTGAAGATGGTGTTAAATTTAATGAATTAGTTAGAGTTATTTCTGCAAATGCAAAAAATGGAAAAATGGTAAGTTTAAACTGCATAAAAACAGAAATTGTTGATTCAAAAGCAAAAGATGTAGAAGGAACAGATTTTATAGAAGAGGCAGATACTTTAGTTTTTGCTATTGGTCTAAAACCAAATAAAGAAGTGCTAGAAGCACAAGGAATTGCACTTAATGAATGGGGAATGATTGAAATTGATGAAGATGGAAAAACTAATTTAGATAATGTATATGCAGGTGGAGATGATACAGAAAGTAAATCTACTGTTTGTAGAGCATTAGCCGCAGGAAAAAAAGCTGCTAATGGAATTATAAAGAATTTAGTATAAAATTTTAATGTAAAAATGTAAAAGGAAAGAACCTCCAAAGCCAAGTAGCTTTAGAGGGTTCTTTTTGTTTAAAACATTTTAAAATAAATTGTGCAAAACGCATCAGAGCTGAGAAAAAATTGCTTCTGAAGATTCTGCTTTGGTGTGAAAGGTTATTTCAGTATCACACACGCTTCTGGTAAGAGCAACCTGATGTGTTGCAAACAGGATAATTCTTTTCTTGTCCGACTGGCAGTAGTTACAGATGAACTTTAATACTTTTGTTGCTGTCGCATCATCTAAACCACTTGTAACTTCATCAAAAGCGATGATCTGCTGGTCCTTTAAATTATAGAGAACTTTTGTGATCAAGAGCCTCTGCTGCTGGCCAGTTGAAAATTCTTTAAATGTTTTCTTGCTTAAATATTTCAGAATCAAAACATCTTTTTTTGACTCTTCGATATTATTAGCATGTAACATAATTAAAATATCGTCAAATAATGTCAGTTCCTTTAACAGGTACAATAATTTTTCAAAATTACAATTTAATGTATCTGCATTTTCGTCCAAAACAATTTCATTGAGAACACTGTTACAACCGAGTGTTGACCTTGCTTCAAGGACAATAGAATTTAAATATCCACTGGTATTCTTGAATGAAACTGGACTGTTTTCTAATTTAATTTTACCAGTCAACAGTTTCATTATTGTACTTTTGCCACAACCTGTATGACCATTTACAAGTACAATATTTCCTGTTGAAATGGAAAATTCATCAGAAACAGTAAGCTTAAATACATCACCGTTTGATGTATAAGAAAAACTAAATGGTGAAATAGTTATATTATTAATATCACTATTTAATTCTTCTTCTCTTAATTTAATTTCCCTGTCATAACAGTCAACGATGAGTTTGTATTCCTCAAAGTATACTTCCATATCACTTGTTATATCCAGAATGTTTTCAAAATTTGACAAGATATTCTGAATTTTTCTGAGCAAAACATCATATACAGATGTTGTAGCTACTACATCCAAAATAACTGTTGCTGTTAATGGTTTACCTTTTAATTTTAAGAATGCAATTAACATCATGAATGTGAGAAGAACTAAACTCCTAAGTAGAAAGTTAATATTCAGCTCTAAGTTCAAGGATTTTTTTTCTTTAATATTGTTAGAAATACAATCTTTAAACTTGTTTGCATGGTAATTAAAATCCTTTTTCTCAATTGGAATCAAATTCTTTAAATCATTTAAAAAGTTCTCCTCATTTTTTCGGAGCTGTCTCATCATTTTCCTGTATTTGTTTCTCTGGTTAATACGAACTTTTAAAAGTACAACATATAATGTCGCACAGATCAGAAGAATTCCAAAGAATGTTAATGTTAATTTAATATCTTTTGATTCATTGAATTCGATTAACATTAAACTTACTGTCATTATAAACATTGTAGCAGTATCTACGAACGCCGTTGGTATATTTTTGTAAAGATTATGGACAAGAGATATATATTCTTTGATTCCAAAGATTAAATCACTCGTTGTAAGCAATTTCTCATCTTTATATACCTTATCTCTGGTAGCATCTACAATTTCAATAATACTACCATTGAGTAAGCTTTTATAAAGATTGTCAATGTCTGCATTTTTTAAATCATAGAAAGTTCCTTTTACAGAATTAAGCACATCTTTGGAAAAGTAAAGAACTAAACACACTAAACATAAAAATGTGTTTTTTCCTGCCCAATACTGTGATCCTTTTAATGTAAAACTAAATAAGTCAAATATAGCAGAACTTATTAAGTTAAAAGCGATTAAGCCGAATAAAGGCTTTTTTACTTCTGCCGGGATTTTTGTGGACGGGTGATATGTTGCTAATTTGTACGTTTTCCGTACGATTCCTTTTTTTCTGTTTCTTGCCATTGATTTTTTCTCCTCTCTAATTATTTATTTTTCAATGTGCTAAACAAGATACTTTCCTAAGAGTGTTAGTATAACAACTTCTATAAATGAAAAATACTTGTAATTTAATTTTAACATGATATGTGGAAGTTTACAATTCTTGAAATTTTATGTAAATCATGATATAATGAGTATGTTGATACAAAACAAAAAGTGTGGCTATGTAAGTAATTACAAAGTCACACTTTTCTTTTGGGCAATTGCCAAAGAACAAATGCACGTATAAATAGATTTGAAAAATTGTGAAAATCAAATATTAATGCATTTTTGTTCTCTAAATAGATTAAGAATCATTTTTGTTTTTTGCTATATCGATGATGTCTTTTTTGCTGATCCTTGATCTCTGGTAAAAAAATCTTTGTGGAGCATTTGCTCCGTCTCGGATTTAAGTTCACTTCTGAAAATAACAAGAGTTCTAGCCAACCTGGATGCCCATGAAGTTTTAAACGAATTGAATCTTTTCCGGATTCGTTTGAGAAAATGTTGCAAATCTCATAATGTTTAAAGAAATGTGAATCATCGAGTTCTTCATGAAAGTTAAGTTTCTGCATATCAATTGTAGAATATAAGTCATACTTTCCCCAAATGAGGATTATCCCACAATATGTAACGAAGATATTTGTTTCATTTAAATTTGCAAACAAATTGATTAAAGAATCATTCATAACTGCAACAGCATGATTGTAACAGTCACGATAATAGAGTTCAGTTCTAGGACCTTGTTCTGAGGTACGGACAGTTCTGTGAATTGATCGCACTAAGCTATTTATAGGCGAATCGTCACTGAATTTGAAGACATATTCTTCATAAACAGTAATAGTTTTAATTTCCTGTTTTCCAATTACTAAAGTTACTTTTTTAGATTTTTTCCGATGTACTTTTTCAAAAAGTACTTCTTTTTCAGATTTTTTTCCCATTGGGTAAAATCTCCCTTCTAATTTTTTTGTAGGAATTGATTATAGCACGATTTACATAAAAAGTCAAAAATGAGTGTTGACAAATAAAGGTAAACGGTGGTATTATAATTATATTAAAATAAAGATTAAAATGAAAAGCAAAGACAAGGACAAGATAAATAATTAAACTTTTAGAGAGCTAATAGATTTGGTGAAATATTAGTAAGTCAATTTTTATTTATTATCACCTTAGAGCTAATTGTTTGAAAGATTATAAAAATTTATTAAAACAATTCGCATAGCCATGCGTTAAAAGGAAAATGAGATATTGAGTAATATTTATTATTCAATAAAATAGGTGGTACCACGGAAATAGAGCTATTTCGTCCTAGTTGGATGAGATAGCTTTTTTGTATTTGCACAAAATTTTAAAAAAATAAAAAATGTTTATAATAATTTTATATAAAGGAGAATGGATATGAGTGAAGAAAAACAAGAAAAAGTTGATTATGGTGCAACTTTAAATTTACCAAAGACAGATTTTCCAATGAGAGCAAATTTGCCAGAAAATGAACCAAAAATTCAAGAAAGCATTTTTGAAAATGATTTATATGAAAAAATGCTAAAGAAAAATGAAGGAAAAGAACCATTTGTTTTACATGATGGACCTCCTTATGCAAATGGAGAAATTCATATTGGACATGCTTTAAATAAAGTTTTAAAAGATACAATTGTAAGATACAAAAACTTACAAGGATATTACACACCATATATTCCTGGATATGATACACATGGTATGCCAACAGAGAAAAAAGCAATAGAAAAATTAGGACTAAATCGTGATGAAATACCAGTAAATGTTTTTAGAGATACTTGTAAAAAATTTACTGAAGACTACAAAGATAAACAAACAGAAGGATTTAAAAGATTAGGTGTATTAGGTGATTGGAAACATCCATATATAACATATCAACCACAAATGGAAGCAAAGCAAATTGGTGTTTTTGCTGGTATGTACAAAAAAGGATATATATATAAAGGTCTAAAACCAGTTTATTGGTGTACTGATTGCGAAACAGCTTTGGCAGAAGCTGAAATCGAATACAAAGATGTAAGTGCAATTACAGCATTTGTAAAATTCCCAGTAAAAGATAGCAAAGGATTATTTGATGAAAAAAATTCTTATGTTGTAATTTGGACAACAACACCATGGACTTTACCAGGTAATACTGGAATTGCAGTAGGTTCAGAATTTACTTATGCTGTTGTTGAAGCAAATAATGAAAAATTAATATTTGCAAAAGAATTAGTAGATACAGTAATGCAAAAAGCTGGAATCGAAGATTATAAAATTGTTAAAGAAATAAAAGGTGAAGATTTAGAAGGTGTTATATGCCGTCATCCATTCTTAGATAGAGATTCAAAAGTAGTAACAGGTAGCGAAGATACAGTAGATGTAGAATTAGGAACAGGTTCTGGTTGTGTACACTGTGCACCAAGTTATGGTAAAGAAGACTATTTATTAGGATTGAAAAAAGGTTTAGATATTATAGTTACAGTTGATAGCAAAGGTGTTCAAAGAGGTGAAGGTGCAGGTCAATTTAAAGATATGTACTATGCTAAATCAAATAAAGAAATAGTAAAATGGTTAGATGAAAACAATTTATTATTAGCTAAAGAAGATGTAATGCACTCTTATCCACATTGTTGGAGATGTAAACATCCAGTAATTTTCAGAGCAACAAGTCAATGGTTCGCATCTGTTGATGGATTTAGAAAAGAAACATTAGATGCAATAAAAACAGTAAAATGGATTCCATCTTGGGGTGAAGAAAGAATTTCAAAAATGGTAGAAGACAGGAATGATTGGTGTATTTCTCGTCAAAGAACATGGGGAGTTCCAATTCCAGTATTTTATTGTAAAGATTGTGAAAAAGAATATGTTACAGATGAAAGCTTAGAAAAAATTCAAAATATCTTTAGAGAAAAAGGATCTAATGCTTGGTTTGATTTAACAGAAAAAGAATTAATGCCAGAAAATGCAAAATGTCCAAATTGTGGATGTACAGAATTCAAAAAAGAAAAAGATATTATGGATGTATGGTTTGATTCAGGTTCTACACATGAATCTGTTTTATCAGAAAGAGGACTTCCACCAGCAGATTTATACTTAGAAGGTAGTGATCAATATAGAGGTTGGTTCCAATCATCTTTATTAACATCTGTTGCTAATTTTGGAAAAGCACCATACAAACAAGTATTAACACATGGATATACTGTTGATGAACAAGGAAGAAAGATGTCTAAATCAATTGGAAATGTTGTAGCACCACAAGAAATTATAAAAGAATCAGGTGCTGATGTTTTAAGATTATGGGTATTATCTTCAGATTATCAATCAGATGTTAGTGTTTCTAAAAACATTATAAAACAAGTAACAGAAGTTTATAGAAAAATAAGAAATACAGCTCGTTATATTTTAGGAAATATATCAGATTTTGATGTAGAAAAACCAGTAGAATATAGCAAATTACAAGAAATAGATAAATGGGCATTAGCTAAACTAAATAAATTAATAGCAAAATGTATAGAATCTTACGAAACTTATGCTTTTCATGATGCATATCAAGCAATCAACCAATTCTGTGTTGTTGATATGAGTGCATTCTATCTAGATATTATAAAAGATAGATTATATACATCAAAGCCAGATGCAGTAGAAAGAAGAGCAGCACAAACAACTATGTATGAAATTCTTTCAAGTTTAGTTAGAATTTTAGCACCAATGACATGCTATACAGCAGAAGAAATCTGGAAATATATGCCTCATAAAAAAGATGAAAATACAGAAAGTGTTATGTTAGACTACTATCCTAAAGTAAAACCAGAATATGATAATGATGAATTATTAGCAAAATGGGATAAATTAATTTCTGTAAAAAATGAAGTTGCTAAAAAACTAGAAGTAGCAAGAGCTAACAAAGAAATTGGATTAGCATTAGCTGCTAAAGTTACAATTTTTGCTGAAGGAAATGAATATGAATTCTTAAAAGGAAAAGAAGAATTATTGAAAGAAATATGCATTGTTTCAGAAGTTGTATTAAACGAAAATAGAAGAAATGAAGATACAGAAGTTGCAGTTGGTGTAAAAGTAGAACCAGCAGAAGGACAAAAATGTGAAAGATGCTGGATGTACTCTAAAACAGTTGGATTAGATAAATTACACCCAACAATTTGCAAAAGATGTAGCGATAATTTAAAATAAGTTTTATATAGTTTAAAAATTATATAAAGTAAAAGGAGCTGTTTGTAATATTTATTATGAACAGCTTTTTATATATTATGCAAGCACTCTGTAATTTTTATAAAATGACTAAGAGTGTTGTATTTTAAAATCTAATGTGCTATAATTCAAATGTCAATATGTTAAAAAAAGGAGTAGCTTTATAGCAATTATAGTTATGAGTAACGAAATAGAAAAAGCAGAAAAAATTTTAAAAGAATACAATCAAGAAAAAGTATTAAAAATATTAGAAAATGCTAGCAATGAAAATAAAGAAAAATTAGCAAAATCAATATTAAATGTAGATTTACAATATGCAACAGATGTATTTGAAAATGTAAATAAAAAAATAGAAATACAATCAGAATCAATCCAACCTCTAAGTGCAACTGTATTGGAAAATACAAGTGAAACAGAAAAAGATAAATATAAAAAATTAGGTGAAGACATAATTAAAAATAATCAATATGCAGTAGTAACATTAGCAGGCGGACAAGGTACAAGATTAGGACACAGTGGACCAAAAGGAACATATAAAATAAATACTATAAAAGGTGAAAAGTATTTGTTTGAAATTTTTTGTGAAACAATGCAAAAAGCAAATAAAGAATATAATGTTGAAATTCCTTGGTATATAATGACAAGTGAAGAAAATGATGCTGATACAAAGCAATTTTTTAAAGAGCATAATTATTTTGGATATAATTCAGAAAAAGTTAAATTTTTTAAACAATCAAAAATGCCTTTGATGAGTCCAAATGGTGATTTACTAGTTGATGAAAATTATCAAATAAAACAAGCAGCTGATGGACATGGTGGAGTTTTCCGTTCATTAAAAAATGGAAAAATAATTGAAAATTTAGAAAAAAACAATATAAAATGGGTATTTACATGTGCTGTTGATAATGTACTTGTAAATATGGTTGATCCATATCTAATTGGAGTTGCAATTTCAAAAAATTGTAAATTAGCAACAAAAACTTTAATAAAAAATAGTCCAAAAGAAAAAATTGGAGTTATGTGCAAACAAAATAATAAAGTAAAAGTTATAGAATATACAGAAATCTCAGAAGAAATGGCAAATCAAAAAGATAAAAATGGAGAACTTGTATATGGTGAAGCACATGTTATGTTTAATTTATTTTCAATTGATGCAATAAAAAGTTTATCAGAACAAAAATTACCATATCATAAAGCATTTAAAAAATATAATTATTTAAATGAAAATGGAAATTTAGTTCAAGCAACAGAGCCAAATAGTTACAAATTTGAAAGTTTTATATTTGATGCTTTTGAAAAATTTGATAATATTGCAATGCTTAGAGGAAAAAGAGAAAATAACTTTGCACCAATAAAAAATGCAACAGGAATTGATAGCCCAGAAACAGCAATAAATTTGTATAATCAATATTGGAAAAATAATTTCTAATTTAAAATATATAAATAACAAATTGGAAAATAATTAAAAGATGTAAATATAGATAATTTTTTAGGGTATTTATAGCACAAATCTGCGTTAGATATTTATAAAAGTAAAATATAAGAAATACAAATTTAAACTGATAACATAAATTATTTTAAACAAAATGAATAATAGCACTTGATTTTTAAAAAATCTTATGGTAAACTGTAAGAGTTAAAAACGGAAAAATGGAGGTTTTAAACAATGGAAATAGTAAAATATATATTAATAGCAGTATATTTAGTTGTTTGCTTAGCTTTAGTTGTCTTAGTTATGAAACAATCAAAAGAAGATAGTGGAGCTTCAGGAACAATAGTAGGTGCCTCTGCAAATAATTTCTACGAAAAAAATAAAGGTAGAACTAAAGAAGGAAAAATGAAAAGAGCTACAATTATTTTAATGGTTTTATTCATTGTACTTACATTAGCATTAGGAATTATTTATATGGTATAGAATTTAAAATGTATACTAAGGGGCAGTTTTTTTAAACTGCCTTTTTTGTATATAAAATATATTTTTAATTTTTAGTATGAAAGGAAAAATATGAGTAAAAATAAGAAAAAGCAAAAATTAACAGGGAAATTTTGTGCAAATGAAAAAGGCTTTGGATTTATAACTTTTGAAGAAGAAGGCAAAGAAGATGTATTTGTACCTTCAAAAAGTGTAAATGGTGCTTTAGATGGGGATACTGTGCAATTTTTAATATACAAACAAAAACAAGGAACAAAAAAAGCAGAAGCAAAAATTGTTAAAATAGTAAAAAGAGAAAGAGAAACTATAGTTGGTACTTTTCAAAAGAGTAGAAATTTTGGATTTGTTGTACCAGATGATAAAAGTTTTGCAACAGATATTTTTATATCAAAGAAAAAATGTAAAGAAGCTAAAAATAATGACAAAGTAGTTGTATACATTGAAAAATACCCAACAAAAGGCAAAAATGCAGAAGGGGAAATAATGGAAATTTTAGGAAATATAAATCAAGCTGGTGTTGATTTGTTAAGTGTTGTAAAAGAATTCGGTTTAAATAATGAATTTCCAAAAGAAGTAATGCAATATGTAAAAAATATTCCTCAAAAAATAGATGAAAAAGATATAAAAAATAGAAGAGATTTTAGAAATGACAACATATTTACAATAGATGGAGAAGATGCAAAAGATTTAGATGATGCAATTCATGTAGAAAAATTGGAAAATGGAAATTATAAATTAGATGTTCATATTGCCGATGTTAGTAATTATGTTAAAGAAGATTCTGTTTTAGATAAAGAAGCAATTTTGCGTGGAACAAGTGTATATATGTTTGATAGAGTTATACCAATGTTACCTTTTGAACTTTCAAATGGAATCTGTAGTTTAAATGCTGGTGAAAATAGATTTGCCTTATCATGTTTAATGGAAATAGATGAAAAAGGTAGAGTTGTTTCATCAGATGTTTGCAAATCAGTAATAAAAGTAACAGAAAGAATGTCTTATACAGATGTTAATAAAATTATAAATAATCAAGATGAAAAAGTTTTAGAAAGATATAGACCATATATTTCTGATTTTAAATTGATGGAAGAACTAGCTAAAATATTAAAAAATAGAAGAGTAACAAATGGATACTTAAATTTAGAAATTCCAGAAAGTAAATTGGTATTAGATGAAAATGGAAAATGTATAGATGTCCACAAATATGAAACAACATTTGCCAATGAAATAATAGAACAATTTATGCTTACAGCAAATGAAACAATAGCAGAAAAATTTTATTGGTTAGAAGCGCCTTTTATATATAGGGTACATGAAGAACCAGATTTTGATAAAATACAAGAAACAAATAAATTTTTATTTAATATTGGATATAAAATAAAAGCTAATAGAGATAACATAAAACCTAAAGCTTTTTCAGAGGTACTAGAAAAAATAAAAGGCACAGAATATGAAAAAGTTATTTCTACATTAATATTAAGAACTTTGAAAGTTGCTAGATATGAAAGTGAAAATAAGGGACATTTTGGAATAGCAAGTCAATATTATTGCCACTTCACATCACCAATTAGAAGATATCCAGATTTATTTATTCATAGAGTAATATCAGAATATATAAAAGATGGATATAATGTGCCAGAAGAGAAATTGCAAGATTTAACAGCAAAATCTAATAAATATGCAGAATCTTCATCTGATTGTGAAAAAACAGCAACAAAAGCAGAAAGAGAAGCTGAAGATATAAAGAAAGCTGAATTTATGGAAAGCAAAATTGGAGAAGAATTTGAAGGAATTGTCTCATCAGTAACTTCTTTTGGAATGTTTGTTGAACTAGAAAGCACAGTAGAAGGCTTGATTAGATTTGAAAATATGGGTGGAGAATACTTTATTTATGATGAAACTCAAAAGAAATTAGTAGGAGAAAACAGTAAAAAAGTTTACAGAATTGGAGATAAAGTTCATATAAGAGTAATCGAAGCAAATAAAGAACTAAGAAAAGTAGCTTTTGAACTAGTAGATAAAATTGAAAAGAATGAAGAGAATGATGAGAATAACGAAGAGAATGAAATAGAAAATTGATTGTAAGGCATTTTAGTGTATAGTCCAGATAATTGTAAATTAAATTTTGAAATATTTGTAAAGATTATATAGAAAATGAGTATAATTGAAATGAATGAAATAATTTTAAGGAGGATTTTTTATGAAAAAAACATTAGAACCTAAATATGGTTTATCACCAAATCCAGTAGCATTAGTTACTTCAGGAGATAAAGAAAATACAGATATAACAACAATTGCATGGACAGGAATTTTAAATTCAGAACCAATGATTGTATATGTGTCTATAAGACCAATTAGATATGCAAATGAATTAATTAGAAAAAATATGGAATTTACTATAAATTTACCAGGTAAAGATTTAGTAAAAGAAGCAGATTTTTGTGGTACAAAATCTGGAAGAGAAGTAGATAAATTTGATAAATGCAATTTAAATAAAGTTGAATCTACAAAAGTAAGTGTTCCATATATTAAAGAATGTCCAATTAGTTTAGAATGTAAAGTAATAGATATAAAATCAATGCCATCACATGATGTATTCACAGCAGAAGTAGTTGCAGTAAATGCTGATGAAGAAATATTAGATGAAAATGGAAATATAGATTTTGCAAAAGCAAAACTATTAACATTTGCAGGAAAACAATATTTTTCAAATGATGAAGTAGTTGGAACAAGAGGCATAGGATTTAAAGCTTTTTAAA
>ULTP01028871.1_pt1 | contig 13027 bp, 10 predicted proteins | sample 1957721 | NCBI WGS metagenome assembly ULTP01 (sample SAMEA4835737, study PRJEB28245) | human gut metagenome | biome: gut microbiome; material: fecal sample | place: Denmark | collected 2008 | reverse complement strand
TCTATATTCTCTATATTTTATTGATTAATTTCATTAATATTCTCGTCATTATTTTTATCACTATTCTCATTATCTTTTTCGCTATTAACAGTTAAATTGCTATTTTCTGTACTATCACTGATATTAGTATTAGTATTAACATTAGTATTATTAGTAGTGGTATCTGTATCTCTTTCCCCAACATAGTATTCTATCATTCCTTTTGGTAATTCAGGTTTTTTATTCCAACCTGCATCAAGCAATTTATAAGAAACAGCTAACATAATGGCTGCAATAATAGGTATTAAATTCAAAATAAATCTTATTGTTGGCTTAGTTAATTTAAATATTCTTTCTCCCATTCTTCTAGCAGATGGATTGACTTCTCTTACTGTACTTTTTTGTTTGGTATCTCTTGCTTCTAGCATTTCATTTGGATTTAGATTTAATAAAGCTGCAATTTTGTATATTTCATCTAAATCTGGATAATATGTATCTTTTTCCCAACCTTTTACTTTTCTTTTTGGAATATTCCCATGACAGTATTCCCAATAAAATTCATCAAAAGTCCATTTTTTAGCTAATCTACCCTCTTTTATCATTTGCCCTAAAGTTTTCTTTTTTTCCATATATACTATAAAACTCCCAAAATATATTAAAATATTTACTAATTTTATAACTACTTCAATAATACCATTTATAAAAATAAAAGTAAATACCATAATCGTTTAGTGAAGCTTTTTATGTAATTTACAGAATTGCATTTAACTTTTCAGTTGACGCTCTTTATGTAATATAATGCAAAAAGACTTTCGAGAAAACCCGAAAGCCTTTTATTTTACTATTTATATAGTTTAATATTATTCAATAATATCAGCAACTACACCAGAACCAACTGTTCTACCACCTTCACGGATAGCAAATCTTAGTCCTTTTTCAATAGCGATTGGTGTAATTAATTCGATTGTCATTGAAACGTTATCACCTGGCATAACCATTTCAACACCAGCTGGTAAATCGATAACACCTGTAACGTCTGTTGTTCTGAAGTAGAATTGTGGTCTATATCCATTAAAGAATGGAGTATGTCTTCCACCTTCTTCTTTAGTTAGAACGTATACTTGTGATGTGAATTTTGTGTGTGGGTGAATTGTTCCTGGTTTAGCAATAACTTGTCCTCTTTCGATATCTGTTCTTTGAACACCTCTTAAAAGAACACCAATGTTATCTCCAGCTTCAGCTTGATCTAACAATTTTCTGAACATTTCAACACCTGTAACAACAGTTTTCATTTTTTCTGGTTTGATACCAACGATTTCAACTTCATCAGAAAGTTTTACAACACCTCTTTCAACTCTACCAGTTGCAACTGTACCACGACCTGTAATTGTGAATACGTCTTCAATTGGCATTAAGAATGGTTGGTCTGTAGGTCTTTCTGGTGTTGGGATATAAGAATCAACTGCATCCATTAATTCTTTCATGCATTGATATTCTGGAGCATTAGGATCTGTTGATGTAGACTCTAATACTTTTAATGAAGATCCTTTAATAATTGGAATTTCGTCTCCAGGGAAATCATATTTAGATAATAAATCTCTAACTTCCATTTCAACTAATTCTAATAATTCTGGATCGTCAACCATATCGCATTTATTTAAGTAAACAACGATATATTTAACACCTACTTGTCTTGCAAGTAAGATATGCTCTCTTGTTTGAGGCATTGGTCCATCAGCTGCAGATACAACTAATATTGCACCATCCATTTGAGCAGCACCAGTAATCATGTTTTTAACATAATCAGCGTGTCCTGGGCAGTCAACGTGAGCATAATGTCTGTTTTCTGTTTCATATTCTACGTGAGCTGTGTTAATTGTGATTCCTCTTGCTTTTTCTTCTGGAGCACCATCGATTTGATCGTATGCTTCATATTGAGCTTTACCTAATAAAGATAAATATTTTGTAATAGCTGCTGTTGTTGTTGTTTTACCATGGTCAACGTGTCCGATTGTACCAATGTTAACGTGTGGTTTTGTTCTTTCGAATTTAGCTTTAGCCATTTTTTATTTCCTCCTTTTAAATTAGCATTTTGATTATTGCTAAATAATCTCAGCTTTTTTTATAAATATAAAAAGTTAATACCTTTTTTTATAGTACTTGCATTTTATACTATATTAAGCAAAAATGCAAGTATTTTACACTAAATTTTAATTAGTCTTCTTTTTTAGCTCTTGTAGAAACAATAGCTTCAAGAACTGACTTAGGAACTTCTTCATAATGTGAAGGTTCCATTGAGTATGTTCCTCTACCTTGTGTTTTTGAACGTAAGTCTGTTGCATATCCAAACATTTCTGAAAGTGGAATATGTGCATGGATTTCTTGCATTCCATCATTTCCATCCATTCCGTCCATTCTACCACGACGAGAGTTTACATCTCCAATTACATCTCCCATGTATTCTTCTGGAACTGTAATTTCAACTTTCATGATAGGTTCTAATATAACTGATTGACCTTGTTTACATCCTTCTTTAAATGCCATAGAACCGGCAATTTTGAAGGCCATTTCTGAAGAGTCAACATCATGGTAAGAACCATCAACTAAAGTAGCTTTGAAATCGATTACTGGGTAACCAGCTAAGATACCGCTTTCAGCAGCTTCTCTAATTCCATCTTCGATTGGTTTAATGTATTCTTTTGGAATAGCACCACCAACGATTTTGCTTTCAAATTGAATTCCTTTTCCAGCTTCTAATGGTTCCATTTCTAACCAGCAGTGACCATATTGTCCACGACCACCTGATTGACGAATGAATTTACCTTCAACTCTAACTGCTTTACGAATTGTTTCTTTGTAAGCAACTTGTGGTTTACCAACATTACATTCAACCTTGAATTCTCTTTTTAAACGATCAACGATGATATCTAAGTGTAATTCACCCATACCAGCGATAATTGTTTGTCCTGTTTCATGGTTTGTATATGTTTTGAAAGTAGGATCTTCTTCTGCTAATTTTGATAATCCAATTCCCATTTTTTCTTGATTTGCTTTATCTTTTGGTTCGATAGCAATATCAATAACTGGTTCTGGGAATTCCATTGATTCAAGGATTATTGGATGTTCTGGATCACATAATGTATTTCCAGTTGTAACATCTTTTAATCCTACTGCAGCTGCAATATCACCAGCATATACTTTTTCAATATCTTCTCTGTGATTTGCATGCATTTGAAGAATTCTTCCAACTCTTTCTTTTTTATCTTTGCTTGAATTTAAAACTGTAGATCCAGAAGCTAATGTTCCAGAGTATACTCTGAAGAAGCATAATTTTCCAACAAATGGATCTGTTGCAATTTTAAATGCTAATGCAGCAAATGGCTCTGAATCAGATGTTTTAGCTTCTGTTTCTTCTCCATCTAATGTTTCACCTTTGATATGTGGTATATCTAATGGTGATGGCATGTAATCAACAATTGCATTTAATAATTCTTGAACACCTTTGTTTTTGTATGAAGATCCACATGTTACAGGAACGATTTTGTTTGCTATTGTTCCTGTTCTTAAACCTTTTTTGATTTCATCTACTGTTAATTCTTCACCTTCAAGATATTTCATCATTAATTCTTCGTCTTGTTCAGCAACAGCCTCTACCATTTTCTCACGGAATTCTTTTGCTTGTTCTTGCATATCTGCAGGTACATCTGTTTCTTCAATTTCTTTTCCTAAATCGTCTTTATGAATAAAAGCTCTCATTGTGATTAAGTCAACGATTCCTTTGAATTGATCTTCTGCTCCAATTGGTAATTGGATTGGTACAGCATTTGCTTTTAATCTATTTTTCAATTGATCAACGCAAAGCATAAAGTTTGCACCTGTAATATCCATTTTATTTACATATACCATTCTTGGAACACTATATTTGTCAGCTTGTCTCCAAACTGTTTCTGTTTGTGGTTGAACTCCACCTTTTGCAGCTAATACTGTAACTGCTCCATCTAGAACTTTTAAAGATCTTTGAACTTCAACTGTAAAGTCAACGTGTCCTGGTGTATCAATAATATTTATTCTATTGTTTTTCCAGAAGCAAGTTGTACAAGCTGATGTAATTGTAATACCTCTTTCTTGTTCTTGAGCCATCCAGTCCATTGTTGCAGCACCTTCGTGAACTTCACCAATTTTGTGTGTTTTACCTGTATAGAAAAGAATTCTCTCAGTTGTTGTTGTTTTACCAGCATCAATGTGAGCCATAATTCCTATATTTCTTGTTCTTTCTAGTGGGTATTCTCTTCCTGCCATTTAAATTTTCCTCCTCTCATTATTTTTGTATATCTCTTTTATTTATATAGATTTTTAAGCTACTCGCTTTAAATCTATATTTAAGTTCTTTTTATTAAAACTTTTCGACTTACCATTTGTAATGTGCAAAAGCTTTGTTAGCTTCAGCCATTTTGTGTACGTCTTCTTTCTTCTTGAATGCTCCACCGTTTCCAGCGATTGCATCTAATATTTCACCAGCTAATTTTTCTGACATTGTTTTTTCATGTCTTTTTCTAGCATAAGAAACTAACCATCTTAATCCTAATGTTTGTCTTCTTTCTGGTTTAATTTCTAATGGTACTTGGTATGTTGCACCACCTACTCTTCTAGCTTTTACTTCAAGTACTGGCATAACATTTTCTAAAGCTGCTTCAAATACTTCTAATGGATCTTTTTGTTCTTTTTCTTTGATTATATCGAAAGCTCCATATACGATTCCTTGAGCAACTGATTTTTTACCATCTAACATAACATTGTTGATTAATTTTGTTACAACTTTGCTATTGTATAATGGATCTGGTAAAACATCTCTTTTTGCTATAAATCCTCTTCTTGGCACTATTCTTCCCTCCTTAAATTTTTCTATTTAACTTTCTGTACATTATACAGAACGGTACTCTGAAAAACTTTTCGTTTTTCCGTATTAGTGCTATTAAAATTTATTTATTGAATAGAATTTTAAGAAACATCATTCTTCCAATTTAGTTCAATAATCTATCTTAATCACACTATTTTATCTTGCTTACTTTAAATCCTATTTTTTAGGACGTTTTGCACCGTATTTAGATCTAGCTTGCATTCTATCTTTAACACCAGCTGTATCTAATGTTCCTCTAATGATGTGGTATCTAACACCAGGTAAATCTTTTACCCTTCCACCTCTAATTAGAACAACACTGTGCTCTTGTAAGTTGTGTCCTTCACCTGGAATATATGATGTTACTTCATATCCGTTTGAAAGTTTAACCCTAGCAACTTTTCTTAAAGCTGAGTTTGGCTTTTTAGGTGTTACTGTTTTTACAACTGTACATACACCTCTTTTTTGTGGTGCTCTGTGATCAGTTTGAGTTTTCTTTCTTGAGTTGTATCCCTTTTGTAGTGCAGGAGCTGTAGATTTTGATTGTGTTGTTTTTCTTCCTTTTCTTACTAATTGGTTAATTGTTGGCATTTCTTAAAATTCACCCCATTTCTTTTATATACTAATATACGCTATAGTACAAGTCTCCCTATACAATAGCGTATCTATTTTATCATCTTTATTTATCAAAGTCAATACATTTTGTTCTATATTTTCCATAAATTCTAGAAATATTATATAAAAAGAAAAGACCCAATTTTCTGATAGTAGTTACACTTCATCAAACTGGGTCTGCACTTAGGAATCCCTAAGACATTTATTCACCACCTTCTTCTTTAATCTTTGGCTTTCTCTTTTCCTCTGGTTTCTTCGTATCTGTTTTACCATGTTTGTGCAGTATCTCGACAACTCCGAGCACAACCGACCAAACAATAATCGTGACACTGATCACTATCAGTTCTTTAGTTCCCACAGCAAGTACCTTTTCTACCAGCTGGCCACCAAATTTCGCAACCACGCCGAGAAGTACTACTACAGCAATCATCACTAACGTGATAACCAGATTCCGTACAATTGGGTTTCTTTTCATTACACATGTCCTCCTAATACTGTTTGATTCCCCATGAAAAAGGAATGTTGAATAGTTGTTGTATAAAGATTATATACATAATTATATTTTATCACATTTGTTGCAAAAAATCAAGAAAAAGCTTGAAATTCAAGCTTTTTTCTTTATGATTTTTATGTAAATTTATTATCTTTCATCACGGTCTATATCACTTATTATTTTTTTAGGTTCTTTTAATTTTGCTGTAACTAATTTTTTTGCAGCACCATGAGCTATTTCTTCTGGATTTTTGATATTAGATACTGGAGGCACACCAGCTGCGGCTTTTTTTGCTCTCTCATCTTGTAAATCTTGTAATTCATCTTCTAAAGTAGTATCATTTTCTAAATCTTGTACATCTTGTTCCAATGTATCTTTTTCTCCAGTTAATGTTATAATTTCACCATCTATAATTGCTTTATCTGCTTCCATCTTTGTTTTTTCAGCAAATTCTGTTTTTAAATCTGCAAATTCTTTTTGTTCTTCAGGTGATAACTTACCAGCTAAAGCATCATCTTTTGCTTTTTTAGCTGCTTCATAGTTTTCTTTTGCAGTTGTAAGTTTGTCACTTAAACCTGATGTTCCCTTTGGATATTTCACATCAAATTCTGGTTGTGCTGGATCTTGATATTTTTTACTAAACATTCTTTTAAAGAATCCAACTTTTTGTGTAAGGCTACCTTTTATAATATTGTATAAATCCCCAATTTTATTTATACCTTTTACACCTGCAAATTTTAATGAATCCAATATTTCTTCCATACTAGTATGATATTTTTCTACAACTTTTCCAACTTCTGGAAAATCAGCACTTCCTTTTTTACCTGATAAAATTTGTTGTTGTAATTCATCCATATCTTTTAAAGTATTAGCAGAAAGTTCAACTAAACTTTGATCATCTTCATCAAAAGATTTTTTATATAATTCTCCCAAATTTTTAACTCTTGAATTAATTAATTCAGTATTATAAGCTTCATCAATATTTTGACCATCTGCAACCTTTTTATTTAATTCTCTCATTAAGTATTTATTCCAAGCAATAACACTAAATCCAGATGTACTTGCAAGACCTTTTGACTCTTTTTCATATTCATCTATTGCTGTTTGTAATTCAGCCATTTTAGATTTATCAGGATTAACTTTGCATTCTGCAAAAGCTTTTCTTACAGCTAAATCTTTTGCAACAAATTCTTTATATGCATTTGATATAGCAGATGTATCATCACCTAATTCTGGTATAGTATCTTTTGATATATATCCTACTGCTTTTAAATCTTGTAAAGCTTTATCATATTCTGTTTTTGTATTATTTTCATCATCAATTAAATCTTGTGATATTTTTGTTTTATCTTGCAATTCTTTTAATCTTGGTTCTTTTGCAGAAATTTCACCAATTTTAGTATATAAATCAGTAGAATCTTGTTCTTTGGCTTTAATTTCTAATTCTTTATTTGTAATTTCAGTCTTTTTCTTTTGGATAGATGCTTCCTTAGCTTTGATTTCTCCTTCTTTTGCTGTTATATCTGCATCAATTTGAGATAAATCAACTTTTCCTGCTACTGCTTTTTCTTTTTCAATATCAGCTATTATTCTTGTTTTTTCAGTTTCCATTTTTTGTTTTTTAGCTTCTAATACTTTTACTGCTTTTTCCATAGATGGTAATTGATATGTTCCACTTTTTGGACCTGCTATAATAGTTTCATAATCTTCTTGTGTTAATTCTACTTCTGCATATTCTGGTCTTGATTTAATTTCTTGACTCAATTCAACTAACGCTTTTGTAAATTCTTGTTGAATTCTTTCATTTTCTTTAATCATATTTGGATCTGTTACATAAGGATTTATACTATTTTTAGCATTTGTTGCATCTACAAAAGCTTTTACTTTTGTTCCAAAAACATTATCATCTGCTAAATCTTTACCCAATTTTGTAGCTAAATCTTCTTGTACTGTGATTTCATTTTCTAATTTAATATCAGCCTTATTAAATTCTATTTTTATTGCTTCTTGTAAATGTTGATTAATTCTAGGATCTTGTGCAAACTCTGCTAATATTTTGTCCATTTCGACTTGAGAATCAGCAATTTTTTGTTCAATTGATAATTTAGAAGCCATCTTTGCTTCTAAGTCATCTTTTTCTTGTTGTTTAACTAAAATATCTGCTTGTGCTGTTTTAACTTTTGATTCATAATCTTTCTTTATAACAGGATCTTTTTCTCTTCTTGCAGCAGCTTCAAATCCACTTACCATTGTTTGTAAATCTGTTATTTCTGCATCTAAATCTTGTCTTCTTTTGTCAAAATTTTTTAATTCACTTTTTGCTGGCATTTGTTTTTTTAATGCTTTAACATTATTTTGTATTGCTAAAAAATCATTTTCTAATTCTTGTAATGTAGCCATTCTTTTTTCGTTAAGTAATTCTCTATTACTTAACTTCCTCCTTCTTCTTTTTTTATTTTTTCTTTAATTTATAATTTACATATTTTCTTTTTCTGCTTCTATTTCTGTTGTCATTTCTGCTATTTCTACTCTTGTTTTAGCCATTTCTTCTAAAAGCTCTTTTCCTTTTTGATTTAGTTTTGTATCCATATCAAAACCTCCTTTATTCATAAGTTTTCTTCTTTTTATTCTCTTATGCTCACAACTGTTATAATTGTAACACAATTGTAATAAAATTGCAATAGATTTACATAATTTTATTTACTTTAGGTTATTTATATTGTAATATCTTTTAAACAATTTAACGACTTATCTGCAAGTCTTTTATATCTTTCCTTTTTATCTTTTATCTTTTCTGGCAATTGTGGTAAAATTCCAAAATTTGCATTCATTGGTTGAAATTTTTCATTTTGTGTTGAAATATAATCTGCTAATGCTCCTATAACTGTTTCTTTTGGCATAATAATCGATTCTTTACCTAATATTTCATTTGCTATATTTAAGCCTGCCAAAAAGCCAGAAGATATTGATTCTACATATCCTTCAACTCCTGTTATTTGACCTGCAAAAAATATTTTTTTATTATTTTTTAATTGATATATATTATTTAACAGATTTGGTGACTGAATATATGTATTTCTATGCATTACTCCATATTTTACAAAACTTGCATTTTTTAATCCTGGAATTAAATTCAAAACTCTTTTTTGTTCACCATATTTCAAGTTTGTTTGAAATCCAACTATATTGTACAAATTTCCTTCTTTATTATCTTGTCTTAATTGCACAACTGCATACGGTCTTTTTCCTGTTCGAGGATCATCAAATCCTACTGGTTTTAAAGGACCAAATCTTAATGTATCTTCTCCTCTTTTTGCCATAATTTCAATTGGCATACAGCCTTCAAATATTTCTCTTTTTTCAAATTCATGCAATACTACAACTTCTGCATTTATTAATTCATTATAAAATTTTTCATATTCTTCTTTATTCATAGGAAGATTTATATAACTTGCTTCTTCGTTTTTTATTCTTTCAATCCATTCATTATAATCTTCATCTCTTCCTTTTTCTTCTGAATATCTATCTCCATAAAAAGCTATATTCATATCAATTGAATCTTTTTCAACAATTGGTGCTGCTGCATCATAAAAATATAATTGTTTTTGTCCTAGCATTTCTTGAATTTGATTTGCTAAGTCATTTGATGTAAGCGGACCTGTTGCAATTACTACATATTTATCTTTTGGTATTTCAGTTATTTCTTTTCTAATTACTTCTATATTAGATTCATTTTCTATTTTTTCTGTAACTTTTTTAGAAAATTCTTCTCTATCCACAGCTAAAGCCTGTCCTGCCGGAACACTATTACTATCGGCTATTGGTATTAATTCTGAACCTAGTATTCGCAACTCTTCTTTTAATAGCCCACATGCATTTGTTAATAGATTTGATTTAAATGAATTACTACAAACAATTTCTGCTAAATTTTCATTTGAATGTGCATCAGAAAATTTCGTTGGTTTCATTTCATATAATTTTACTTTTATTCCTCTTTTAGCTATTTGAAGTGCAGCCTCTGTTCCAGCTAATCCTCCACCTATAACAATAACTTCCTTTTCCATATAAACTCCATTATTTTTGTTCATCATCACTACCTACTATTGCATCTTCTGCTGATCTATCATCTTTTGCTGTTGTTTTTAATACGCTTTTGCTTTGTGTTTCTTTTCCATGATTTGCAAGCCATCTAGCATCCATTTGTTCTGGAGTTAAATTTACTATTAAACTATCCATTTGATTTTCTGGCATTCTATATCCATCTGATTCTTTCTGCATTGTATCATTTTCTTTATGTTCTGGATTTTGGGTTTCTTTATCACTTTTTTGTGATATATTAACAACCTTATCGGATTTATCTTTTTTAACTTTTTTGTTTTCTCTAATTTCTGGTGCAAAATCACCAGTTCCTTGAATTCTATCACCTAATCTAGTGGTGAATTTTCCAATATTTTCAAAAGTATTTTTTGAACCTTCAACAATTTTTTCTCCCATTTTTCCAGCAACATTAAAAGCATCTGTTACAAATTTAAAGAATCTGTTTTCAGTTTGTTTTTCTATTTCTTTCGGTTTAGTGTTTACCAAATCTTGCGCTGTTTCTTTTTGTTTAACTAATTCTACTTCACTTTTTGTTTGTTTTTTATCTTTTTTTGAATCTTCTTGTGTACTTTGTTCTTCAGTTTTTAACCCTATATAAGCTACCTTATCTGGTCTTATTTTTGAAACTTTGCCTCTCGCAATATTTTCTTCTAATTGCATTCTTTCTTGTTCTAGTTTTCTCATGTTGTAGTTTCTGCTAATGTTTTCTCTTAAAGTTAATTTTTTCTCAACTTTTGGTTCTTCTTTTTCTATACATTCTGCTATAAAAGTCATCATTTCAACTTGTGTATCTATAGAAAAATTGCTTGTTAGCCTGTCTATTAGTATTTGTGAATTTAAATAACTTTTAGGTATTTTTGAAATTGTTTCTTTATATATTTCTTTTTGATGTTTTAATTCTTCTTTCTTGTTTTTACTACGTTTTGCTTTTCTTTCTGCTTCTTTTAAATCTGAAACTTTACTTAAAGCTTCTGTTATGTTTTTTGTAATATCTAAATCTTCTTGTAATGACTGTATTCCTATGTATTGTACTTCTTGTATCATTTTTTTCATAGAAGTAGTTGCCACTTTCCCTTTTAGTTTGTTATCTTCTTCCATTTTTTTCATAATATTAAAATCAGCTTCAGCAATTTCTTTTTTAAAATCACCAAATATGGCTGGATTTTTTTCCATAAATTTTTTAACTGCAGCTGCATCACTATGAGCCTTTGGTCTTATTGCTTTTATTTTTTCCTCATGTGTTTGTGGTCTATATCCATGTTCATAAGCAAATTCTCTAGAACACAATTCAGCATATAATAATTTTATAGAAAAAACATTTGCACATTCTTGTCCTTTTAAATCAAATTTTGCTAAATAGTTTTCTATTTGTGTTTCTTTTATTCTTTGAGCAGTTTTGGGTGCTTTTGAAAATAATTTTTCTTTTAATATTTTTTCCTTACTAGTTTCTTTATATATTTTTTTCTTATTATCATTCCCTATTTCAAGTTCCTGCACAGGAGATTTTAATGTTTCTTCTATTTTGTCTAATCTTTTTTCTGCAGTTTTTACATTTAATCCTCTAAGTTCCATAATAGCTTGAAATTCTTTAGTGTCTACATTTGTATTGAAATTTGTTTTAGCATGTATTATATTTATTGCTTCATCTTTTGTATAATCTTTATCTAAATCCTCAAAAACTTTCATTCCATTAAATTCTATTTTACTCAATAAAATTTTTGTATTAGCTAAAGTTTGTTTATTACCATATTTATATGCTAAACATATATCAGCTACAATTTTAGCTTTATCAGTATACTTGATTTTATTAAAATCTAGATCTATATTTTTATCAGCTATTAGTTCTTGAATGTCATAAAAATTCTTTTTTTCATTATAATTTCTTTCCAATTTTGCAAAAGATTCATTTAATTTATGCGCTGGCCATCTGCTTGTATCTTTAAATTTTTCTATTAAACTCTTATCTTCAATGTCTAATTCATCAAGTCTTTCTCTAAAACTTTTATAGTCTTCTTCTGTTAATTCAATCTTTTTAGCTTCTCTTAGGTCTTCACCCTTTAATTGACTTAATTCTTTTCCATATATTTTTTTTATCTTTTCGTTACGTAATTCATAATACAATCCTGTTATTTGAGTTTCATCTTTTGTTTTAAATTCATCTGTTATTCCTAAATCTTCAAATTTTTCAATATTTTCAACAAATTCATAATAATCATTTAAATTTTCCAAATTTAATGAATAATCAACAATATTATCATATATCTCTTTTGCTTTTTTCTTATCTACAACTACAGTAACTAATGATTCATAAACTTTTTCGCTTTTAGCAATATCATTTTTGAAAAGTTTTACATCACTAGTTAAAGCTCCTACTTTATTATGTGCTAAAATATCACTAACTGGTACTCCACTCATATCACTTAGTTGTTTAGCTGATTCTATTTTATTTATACTACCATCTTCATTAGTAAAAATTCCATTTGATTTAGAATCTATTTCAAATTCTTTTACTGCATTAATAATAATATTTAATGATTCTAAATCTATATATTCTGGATTACCTAAAGCCTTTGAATCTAATTCCATATACATTTCTACCATTGTTATCAATAATTCTTTAGTATTTATTCCTGGAATACTAATCAAATTATTATAAACAGTACTTGCTTGTACTGCTTCTGTAACTTTGGTTCTCTTAGCCTCTTCTATAGATTTTAATTCTTCAGGCGTACGAAAATCAGTAGCATCTTCTTCCTTTTCTTCTGGAATTCTTGATCCTACTATCCCATTTGCTATTAAGTTATCAATCTCATCTATTTTTTCATTCATAACAAATCTTCCTTCAGTTAAACTCCTACTAACTACTAGCTTATTAATTTTATTATAGCTTTACATTAACAGTATTGCAATTACAAAACAATTACAATTTTTTTCATAGTCAAAAC
>ULTP01045538.1_pt1 | contig 13048 bp, 10 predicted proteins | sample 1957721 | NCBI WGS metagenome assembly ULTP01 (sample SAMEA4835737, study PRJEB28245) | human gut metagenome | biome: gut microbiome; material: fecal sample | place: Denmark | collected 2008 | reverse complement strand
TAGAAATTTTATAAAATTTTTACATAATATAAAAAGCAAAAGATAATTAATTGGATAAATTAAGAGGTGAAACGATATATGTTATGTTCAGTATGTAATAAAAACACTGCTGTTATATTTATTAATAAAACAGAAAATGGCAAATCTACAGTAGATGGACTTTGCTATAGCTGTGCAAAGAAAAAAGGAATAAATCCTTTAGATGTACTTACAAAAAATTCAAATTTAAGTCAAGAAGAATTTGAAGATATGTCAAGTCAATTTGAAAGTTTATTAAAAGATTTTTCAGAAAATATGAATTTAGAAGAATTGGGAATAGATCCAACTACATTAGAAGAAGATGGACAAAATCCGTTAAGTGGTATATTAGGATTTTTCAAAGCTCCTATGAATAATGAAGAAAATGATGCTAATTCAGAAGCAGAAGCAAATTCTTCAACTTCAGGTACAAAGAAAACTGTAAAAGTTGAAAAGAAACAAAAAAATAATAAAAAAAGATTTTTGGATACATTTGGTACAAATCTTACAGAAAAAGCAAAAAATGGTTTATTAGATGAAGTAATAGGAAGAGAACAAGAAATTCAAAGAGTTACTCAAATACTAAATCGTCGTTCAAAAAATAATCCTTGTTTAATTGGAGAACCTGGTGTTGGTAAAACAGCAATAGCACAAGGATTAGCAATAAAAATTGCTCAAAAGAAAGTTCCAGCAAAATTATTAAATAAAGAAGTTTACTTAATAGATATGACAGCAATTATTGCAGGAACACAATTTAGAGGCCAATTTGAAGGAAGAATGAAAAGTCTTATAGATGAATGTAAAACTTATGGAAATATAATTCTTGTAATTGATGAAATTCACAATATAATTGGTGCTGGAGATGCAGAACATTCTATGAATGCAGCAAACATTTTGAAACCATCATTATCAAATGGTGAAATTCAAATTATAGGAACAACAACGTTAAAAGAATATAGAAAATATATAGAAAAAGATTCAGCATTAGAAAGAAGATTCCAACCAGTTCTTGTAGAAGAACCATCAGTTCAAGATACAATAGGAATATTACAGGGAATCAAAAAATATTATGAAGATTATCATAAAGTTTTAATAACAAATGATGTAATCGAAAAAACAGTAAAAATGTCAGAAAAGTATATACATGACAGATTTTTACCAGACAAAGCAATAGATTTAATAGATGAAGCTTGTTCAAAAATCAATTTAAATAATCATGAACTTTATGAACTAGAAATAATAAAAAATGAATTAGCAAAATTGGCAGAAGAAAAAGAAGAAGCAGTTTCTTCAGATTCAATAGAAGATTACCAAAAAGCAGCTGATTTAAAAACAAAAGAATGCACACTTCAAGAAAGAATGGCAGAAATTGAAAAAAATCTAAAACCATCTGTATTAACAATTCAAGATATTGCAGAAGTAATTGAAAGATGGACTAAAATACCAGTAACAAAAATAACAGAAGCAGAAACAGAAAAACTATTAAATTTAGAGAAAAATTTACACAAACATGTAATAGGTCAAAATACTGCAGTTGAAGCTGTTTCAAAAGCTATTAGAAGAAATAGGGCAGGACTTCAAAGTACAAAAAGACCACCATCATTTATATTTGTTGGACCTACTGGTGTTGGAAAAACAGAACTTGCTAAAGCATTAGCTTTTGAAATGTTTGGATCAGAAGATTCAATAATTAGAATAGATATGTCTGAATACATGGAAAGTCATTCAACAGCTAAATTAATTGGTGCACCTCCAGGATATGTAGGTTATGATGATGCAGGTCAATTAACAGAAAAAGTAAAAAGAAGACCATATTCAATTATTCTTTTAGATGAAATTGAAAAAGCACATCCAGATGTATTTAACATATTACTTCAAGTATTAGATGATGGAAAACTTACAGATTCACAAGGAAATACAATTAATTTTGAAAATACAATCTTAATAATGACATCAAATGCAGGATCAAATCTAAATAATAATACAATTGGATTTAGTAATAGTGAAAACATTATAAATAAAGATAAGATAGTAGGAGCGTTAAAAGATTTATTTAGACCAGAATTTTTAAATAGGGTAGACGAAATAATTCCATTTGATAGCTTAACACAATCAGAATTAATTCAAATAGTAGATCTATTGTTAGATAAAACAAGAGAAGCATTAAGCAATAAAGATTTAAAATTAGAAGTTACAGATTCTGCAAAACAATACTTATTAAAACATGGTACTGATTTAAAATATGGAGCAAGACCATTAAGAAGAGCAATCCAAAGATATGTAGAAGATGAAATTGCTGAAAAAGTGCTAAGAGGTGAATATACAGCAGAACAAACTATACATGTTGATTGCAATGAAGATAAATTAATTTTTAGTTAATAATTGTAAAAAGTGATGACTATATAAAAAAAAGTGGTTATTGTATAAAATATACAATGCCCACTTTTTACTTTTTAATAAATTTATTCAAAATCTTCAATTATAGAATTTAATTTTCCTTCACCAAAAACATACATACCTTGTTCGAGTTTTGCAATGTCTTCTGCTGGTAGATAATCTCTTGAAATATCAGTAGTTTTATACAATACAAGATTTCCATCAGATTCTAAATGAAATATTTGCACATATTTTTCACCAAGTTTTATAATAAAATGTTCATCACATAAAGAAGAAATTTCTTTTACTAATACAATTTTATTTGCTGAAAATTCTTCGACTTCCCAATCATCATAAAAATCTTCAACTTCTTCTTTTGTTAGATTTACGAGTTCCTCCGGTAGTTTTGCATATTCAAATTTGAAGTGTCCACATTCATTATAATATTTTTTCAATGCAAATTCTGCATTTGGAGAGACTTTTTCTTCTGTAGATGCAGTTGATATAGTATCTAAAGAATTGGAAAAATTTGCAGAATTTGTAGTTAAAGAAAAATTAGAATTACTTAAAGATAGTTGATTTGTTATACTTGAATTTAAGTATTGAATTTCATCTCCTACGACTTTTAAATTAGCATCTGCCATTTTTTGATTAACCCACATTTTGGAAAATAAAAAGCCTACACCCATTGAAAAAATAAAAATTAAAATACCATAAAAAATTGTTCTTTTCATAAATTTACCACCTTTTAAGGGTACATTCACAAATTATAGATATTTTTAGATTTTATATAAAACATAAGAAAATCTTGTGTGAATTACCATCTTTTAACTTTAGTATTAGAAAAAAAACATTTTTTATTCTATAAAATTTGAAATTTCTTTAATAAAATGTTATAATAAAAACAATTTTAAAATAGGAGAAAAACTATGAGTATTATAAGAGCCTGGAGAAGGTTTGCAAGTAAGTTAACAGGCAAAAAGACTGTTTTGTTTTTTTTATTTGTTGTATTAGTGTGCATTATAGCTGTATGCATAGGAATATATACACAATTTTTTTATAAATATGCTGAAACAGATCCGCTAATGATTGGTATTAATATAGGAAGCCAAAAAACAGCAGAAGAATTAGCTAACTTAGAAGCAAACTTTAATTCTATATTTCAAAATAAAGTAAATATAAAAAGTGAAAATGTAAATGTAGAAAAAATAAAAGAAGAAAATGATTTAGTATATTCTTTATATAAAATAGAAAATGAAGATGAAAATTATTATACAATAAAAGCTGTAATACCAACAATTAATATAAAAACAGATAAAGTAGAAGAGATAAATGAACAAATTAGATCTGAGTTTTATGAAAAAGCAAATAATATTATGAGGCAAACAGATCAATATGTTGTATATAATGTTACATATCAAGCTTTTGTAAATGAAGACATAGTTTCAGTTGTAATAAAAGCATCTTTAAAAGAAGGTCAAAAAGCTGAAAAAGTTTCAATAAAAACTTATAATTATAGCATTTCAGCAGATAGACAAGTTTCTTTACAAGAATTAGTTGAACTAAAAAATACAACAGTATCAGCAGTGCAAAGTACAATAGATACAGAAATAAAAGCCGCTTATACAAATGCAAAAATAATTGCAGCAGACTATGGAAATCTTTATGAAAGAGATTTAGGTAGTGACATGTATAAAGTAGAGAATGCAACAACATTTTTCTTAACAGATGATGGATATGTTTATATTATTTATCCTTATGGAAATACAGATTATACAAATGAAATGGATATTGTTATTTTTTAATAACGCATTTACACACAAGGTTTTGTAAAAACTATGTGCAATGAACAAAGAGGTAGACATTTGCTGAAATTTAGTTTTTTACAATTATCGTAAGTTCTAAAATAAATGTGTGGAGCAAATCCAATTAAGTACGAAAGTTGAAAATTATTAGAAATAATGTTTTCAACTTTTTGCGCGCTAAAGAGAATTTTGCAAAGTAATTTATAAAATATTTTAAGTTTTTTGAAATTGATGTAATGAAAAAATTTTAGCAAGAAAATATAAAAATAGTAAGAGTTTAAAAAAATGAAAGGATTGAATTAAAGTGAAAAACGAAGCAAAAAGAGTAGTAAGAATTTTACTAATATTTATACTAATAGTAAATATGTTATTATCAATAAGTTTTGCGACAGAACAACCAAGTGAGACAGAGACAACTGAAACAAGCAATTCAGAAGAGGCTACTTCAACAACAGAAACAGCAGAAGCAGCAGAAAATTCAAAAGAAGTTGTTGTAGAAGAAAATAAAATTTTCTATGTAAAAGCAAAAGTACTAGAAACAGGAGATATCACTAAAAAAACAATTGGAGATATAGAAGATACAGTACAAAGTGTAAAAATAGAAATTTTAGATGGTGAATATGAAACAAAAGAGTTTACAACAGATTTCATATTATCTTATGACATAGAAGGAAAAATTTTAGCTTACGAATTAAAAAAAGGAGATACAGTAACAGTTCAATTATCAGTAGATGCAAATGGAAATGTTAGCCCATCAATAGAAGGAATAGTTCGTTCTAACTACATATATATAATGGTGGCAATTTTTTTACTTAGCATAATATTAGTTGGTGGAAAAAAAGGCATAAAGGCAATAGTAGGATTAATAATAACAATTTTAGCAGTTTGGTTTATTTTGATAAAATTAATTTTTGTAGGTTATGATGCTATACTAATGTCAATAGTAACTTGTGCAGTAATAATAGTTTTAACATTTATTGTAATTGGAGGAATAAATAAAAAGGTTGTAACAGCAGCAATAGGAACTTTAGGTGGTGTTGTATCAGCTGGAATAGTAGCAGCAATATTTAGTCATTTAGCAGAATTATCTGGTGCGTGTGAAGATGCAATACAACTTAGCATGAATATGCAAACTGCAACATTTAATTTTAGAGATTTAATTTTTGCAGGAATTGTAATCTCAGCATTAGGTGCTTGTATGGATGTTGGAATGAGCATAGCCTCTAGTTTAGATGAAATAAAAAATAAAACAAAAGATATATCTTGGAAAGAATTATTTAAAAGTGGCATGAATATAGGAAGAGATGTCATTGGTACAATGACTAATACTTTAATTTTAGCTTATGTTGGAGGAGCTTTAAAATTAATATTATTATTTATGGCTTGCAATATGCCAATTACTGAAATCTTAAATAAAGAAACAATTGTAGAAGAAATAATATCTGCAATAGCAGGAAGTATGGGAGTTGTTTATACTATTCCAATTACAGCTTTTGTATATGCTTTTTTGAATCGTAAAAAAACAATTTACAAAACAACATCTGAAAACTTAATTGATGGAAAAAGAAGCTTGAAAATTAATTAGAAAAGATAAATTAAAAAATATTAATAAATAATAACAAAGGCATTTGCAAAAATTGCAAATGCCTTTATCTATATATACAAGGGGATTAAACTAATTTCCAAAGAAATATTTGAATAAAGAATCACTACTATCTGAGCTATCATTGCTTCCAAAAGGAGTACTAGGAACTTGACTATTATTTTTTCCTTTTGAAGATGATGATGAATTATTGTTTTGTTGAGTGTTTGAAGAATCTGATGTAGAAGCTTCAGAAACTGTTTGTTCAACTAATTTTACTTTTACATCTTTGTATTCATTATTTGAGTATACTGTTAAAGTAACTTCATCACCAATATTGTGATTGTTTTTAATCTTATTTAATTCTTGAACTGTTTTTACTTCTGTTCCATCTATTTTTGTAATAATATCTTTTGCTTGGATTCCAGCACTTTCTGCAGGACTTGATTTTTCAACAGATTCTACATAAACTCCATAAGGAACATTATAACGATTTGCAACTTCATCTGTAACAGCTGAACCACTAATTCCAATGTATGGACGTTTTACTTCTTTATATTCTATTAATTGAGAAATAACTTTTGTTGTAGAATTTATTGGAATTGCAAAACCAATACCTTCGATTCCACTACCAGAAAGTTTTAATGTATTAATTCCGATTACTTCACCATTTGCATTAACTAGAGCACCACCACTATTACCAGAGTTTATAGCTGCATCTGTTTGAATAGCAGTATATGTTGTACCATCAGATGCTGTTACTTCACGATTTACAGCACTAACAATTCCTGATGTTACAGTACTTTCCATACCAAGTGGATTTCCTATGGCCATAGCAAATTCACCAACTTTTACATCATCAGAATTTCCAAGAGTAGCAGCAGTTAAACCTGTTGCATCTATTTTTAAAACAGCTAAATCTGTATATGAATCTGAACCAACCACAGTTGCTTTATATTCTGTTGAATCATTATATAAATTTACAGTGATTCCAGTAGATTTTGTTATTTCATAATAAGAAGATGAACTTGATTCACTAGAAATAACATGATTATTAGTTACAATGTAACCATCTTCACTAATGATTATTCCAGAACCAGTTGCTTTAGCTGTACTATTTCCAAAAACAGAATTTACATCATAATTAACTGTAATACCAACTATTGATGGTAAAACTTTTTGTGCAACTCCAATTGAAGTATCTGAAAAATTAGCTAAATTTACAATATCTAAAGATGATTGAGAACTAGTTGGTGTTGAAATTGATGATGTAGATTTTGTACCAATAAGTTTATTTTTTATACTAGGAACGCCAAAGCAAGTTCCTACAACAATAGAAGCTCCAACAACTCCAGAAATGAATGGAAATACTATAGTTTTTCCAAATCCTTTGTGTGATTTTTTTGTTTCTTTTGGAGCTTTAAAATGATTTTCTTCACTATAATTAAATTCGTTATCGTTATCCATTTTTTTTACCTCCTATTTATATTATATCTTATATCTAATGGATTAAACAAGCAAGTTGTTTTAAATAGAAAAATTTTCTATTTATATTGAAAAATTTTCTTTCTATAGATATAATACAAATGAAAAATTAAAATAAGCTTAAAAACGGAGGAAAAATGTTAAAAAATCAAAATGGTGTTACAGTAGCTGCTTTAGTAGTTACTATAATTGTTTTAGGAATTTTGGCTAGTGTTACAATATCAGTAACTACAGACCTTATGACAGATTCTAAAGTAAAAACATATATAACAAATATGTTATTAGTTCAAGGAAAAGCAGAAAGTTTATATGAAAAATATCAATTTGAAGGAACATCAGATAATCCAGATACTGATATTGGTAATGAATATATGGGAACAAAAACTGATTTGAATAGCTTAGAAACTTTTAAGAAATATTTAGATGGAACAAATAACGATAAATATTGGTATAAATGGACACAAGATACACTTTCAAAAAATGGATTAGATCCAGAAATGCTAACTTCAGGCTCTGAATATTATTTAGTAAATTATGAAACAGAAGAAGTTATTTATTCTAAAGGATTTAAAGGAGAAGATAGTACAACATATTATACATTAACAGAAATGCAATCATATAGTAATTAATGTAAATAAGATTTATTTTGAAATTGTTTCATAAAATTTTAATATAAAACAACTGAAAGTAATTAAGGAAGTAATTATAAAAATGAAAGAAAAAGAATTAGAAAGACTAAACAATTTAAAAAAAGAAGAATTAACTTTATACAATGAAAATGTAAAATATATATGTGGAATAGATGAAGCAGGGCGAGGACCTTTGGCAGGACCAGTAGTTATAGGTGCTGTTATTTTACCAATGGATTCTTTAATAGAAGGAGTAAACGATTCAAAAAAGGTATCTGAAAAGAAAAGAGAAAAAGTTTTTGAAGAAATAATTTCACAAGCTATAAGCTACAATGTTGGGATTGTAGATCAAAATACAATTGATGAAATAAATATATTAAATGCAACAAAACTAGGAGTAAAAAAAGCAATAGAAGGTTTGGATGTAAAACCAGATTTAATATTAGTTGATGCTTTAACAAATATAGAAACTTTTGGAATACCATATAAATCAATAATAAAAGGTGATGCCAAAGAATATTCAATAGCAGCAGCTTCTATTATTGCAAAAGTTACAAGGGATAGAATGATGATTGAATGGGATAAAATTTTTCCACAATATGGATTTGCTAAACATAAAGGTTATGGAACTGCAGCACATATTCAAGCTTTAAAAGAAAATGGTCCATGTATGTTACATAGAAAAAGTTTTATAAAAAAATTTGTATAGTTATATTTATTACAAAAGAAAGGAGAAGAACAAGCTTAAAAGGTAAGTTCTGAATTTTAAATGGATATTAAAAGTATTATTCAAAAGAAAAGAGAAAAAAAAGAACTAGATAGAGATGAGATTCGTTATGTCATAGGAAAATATACTAGAGATGAAATTACTGATGCACAAGTAGCTGCATTAATGAGTTACATATATATAAATGGATTAACAGAAAAAGAAATATTAGAATTAGTAAAAGCTATGGCAGAATCTGGCACAACAATTGATTTAAGTGAAATTTCTGACAATATAGTTGATAAGCATAGTACAGGTGGTGTTGGAGATAAAGTAACAATTATATTAATGCCAGTTATAGCTTCTTTGGGTATACCAGTAGCAAAAATTTCAAGTAGAGGATTTGGAATATCAGGAGGGACTATTGATAAATTAGAATCAATACCCGGTTTTGATGCTGATATTACAATAGATGAATTTAAAGATATTATAAAAAGAGTTGGTGTTAGTATTATTGCACAAAATTTCAATTTAGCACCAGCAGAAAGTAAAATGTATAGATTAAGAAATCAAATAGGTTGTTCAGATAGTTTACCACTAATAGCAGCAAGTTTAATGAGTTTAAAATTAGCAACAGGTGGAAATAAATTTGTATTTGACATAACTTGTGGAAAAGGAACATATATAAAAACTAGAGAAGATGCAAAAAGAGTTGCAAAATTATTAAATAGATTAGGGAAATCTCTTGGAAAAGAAGTGGGTTGTGTAATAACTTCTATGGATGAGCCTTTAGGATATTCAATAGGACACAATTTAGAAATGAAAGAAACAATAAATTCTTTAAAAGGAAGTATGCCTCAAGATGTTGGAGAAGTTGTAATTGCATTAGGAAGTGTAATGCTTTCAATGGCAACTGATTGTAAAAATTTAGATCAAAATGCAGCTACAATAATAGAAACTATAAGAAGTGGACGAGCTTATGAGAAATTTAAAGAAATGGTTGTTGCACAATATGGAAGTTTAGAATATGTAGAACATCCAGAAAGATTCCCAGAAGCAAAGTACATAATGCCAGTGTATGCTCCAGATAGTGGAATAATAGAGAGCATTGATGCTGATATTGTAGGAAGTATTGCAAATTATTTAGGTGCTGGAAGAATGAAAAATCAAGAAGATATTAATAGAAAAGCTGGTATTGTATTAAAGAAAAAAATAGGTGATATAGTTACAGCAGGGGAAATTGTAGCATATATTCATACTGATGATGAAAGTAAGGTTTTAGGTGCTACAAAAAATTTACAAGAAGCTTTTATAACAACAAATAAAAGATTAAGTACAAAATCTAGAGTTTTGGAAATTTTATAAAGTTTATAGGAAACTATAAATCCTAAATATATGTAAGGAGAAATCATATATAAATATGATTGAAAAATAATGGATATTTTAAGTATTTTAGATAAGAAAAAAGATGCTAAAGAGCTTTCAAAAGAAGAAATAGAATATTTTATAGAAAACTATACAAATGGAAACATACCAGATTATCAAGCATCTGCATTAATAATGGCAATTTGCATAAATGGAATGACATCAGATGAAATTTTAAATTTGACAATTGCAATGGCAAATTCAGGAGATATATTAGATTTAACAGATATTTCATCAGATATTGTAGACAAACATAGCACAGGTGGAATTGGAGATAAAGTTACTTTAATACTAGCTCCAATAATTGCTTCTTTAGATATACCAGTAGCAAAGATGTCTGGAAGGGGATTAGGAATAACTGGTGGAACAGCTGATAAATTAGAATCAATACCTGGATATAATGTTAATTTGTCAATAGAAGAATTTAAAGAAAATGTAAAAGATATTGGAATTAGTTTAATTGCTCAAACTTTAAATCTTGCTCCAGCAGATAAAAAAATTTATGCACTTCGTGATACAATTAGTTGTGCGAAAAGTATGCCATTAATAGCTTCTAGTATAATGAGCAAAAAAATAGCATCTGGGGCAAATCACATAGTGCTAGATGTTACTTGTGGCTCTGGTGCTTTTATGAAAACAAAATCAGAAGCTAAAAATTTAGCAAAAATGATGAATTTAATTGGAAATTGGGCAAAAAGAGATATAAAATGTATAATAACATCAATGGAAGAACCACTAGGATATACAGTAGGAAATTCATTAGAAGTAATAGAAGCAATAAAAGCTTTAAAAGGTGATATGGCAGAAGATGTAAAAGATGTTATTTTAACACTTGGTGCTTATATGATTAAAGCTGCAAAAAAAGGAGATAATATACAAGAAAACAAAGAAAAAATTCTAGAAGTAATTGAAAGTGGAAAAGCTTTTGAAAAATTTAAAGAACTTGTAAAACAACAAGGTGGAGATATATCTTATTTAGAAGATACAGAAAAATTTGAAAAAGCTAAATATATTATGCCAGTTATGGCTAATGAAAATGGATTTGTATCAAAATTAAATGCAAAAGCTATTGGTCAAATTTGTTTAGAATTAGGAGCTGGAAGAAAGAAAAAAGAAGACAATATAAATTATACTGTTGGAATTACATTAAAAAAGAAAGTTTCAGATGAAGTAAAAAAAGGAGATATTTTAGCATACATACATGCCGAAACATCTGAAATGGCAACAAAAGGTGTAGAAGAAATACAAAAAGCTTATGAAATTGTAAACAAAAAAGTTAAAAAAACAAATGTTATTTTAGAAATTTTATAGAATAATAAATTTAATATACAGAAGAGGAGGATTTTTATGTCAGAAACAGAAGAACTTAAAGAAAGACTTTTTTTAAATAAAAAAAATGGTTGGTCTGGAAAATCTACAGAAGAAAAAGATGAAATTTTTAGATTTGCAGATGAATATATGTATTATTTAGATAATGGAAAAACAGAAAAAGAAATTGTAGAAATATCAAAAGAAATTTTAATGAAAAATGGATTTAGGGATATTTCAGAAATGAATGAATTAAGAGCTGGAGATAAAGTATTTTTTATTAATAGAGATAGAAACTTATTTGCAGCAGTTATAGGTGCAGAATCTTTAGAAAATGGATTAAGAATAGTAGCTGCACATGCAGATTCACCAAGAATTGATTTAAAACAAAATCCAGTATATGAAAATTCAGGATTTTCATTATTGAAAACACATTATTATGGTGGAATAAGAAAATATCAATGGGCAACAATTCCACTTAGTATGCATGCTTTATTTGTAAAAGAAGATGGAGAAAAAATAAAAGTAGTTTGGGGAGAAAAAGAAGATGAACCAGCTTTTATAATATCAGACTTACCACCTCATTTATCACAAGTACAAAATGAAAGAAAATTAAGAGAAGGAATAACAGGAGAAGAGTTAAATATCTTAGCTGGAACAATTCCATATAGTGAAGAAAAAATATCAGAAAAAATTAAACTAAATATTTTAAATATATTAAATCAAAAATATGGAATTACAGAAATTGACTTTACAAGTTCAGATGTAGAATTTGTACCAGCATTTAAAGCTAGAAGCATTGGATTTGACGGAAGTATGGTAGCAGCTTATGGTCAAGATGATAAAGTATGTTGCTATACAGCTTTAAGAGGTTTATTAAATGTTAATTATCCAAGAAGAACAGCAATATGTGTATTAACAGATAGAGAAGAAGTTGGATTTATAGGAAATACAGGAATGGAAACAAAAATTTTTGAAAAATTTATTTTGGAAATTTTAGAAAAAACAAATCAAAGCTCTGTAGGAATGATAGAAAAAGTATTTTCAAATTCAGAAGTTTTATCAGCAGATGTTACAACTGCTTATGATCCTACATTTTCAGATGTTTTTGAGAAAAGAAATAGTGCAGAATTTGGAAAAGGTATTTGTATTTCAAAATATTCTGGTTCAGCTGGAAAATCAAGATGTTCAGAAGCATCAGCCGAATTTATTGCTAAAGTTAGAAATATATTTGATTGTGGTAATGCTCAATATCAATCTGCAGAACTTGGAAAAGTTGACAGAGGTGGTGGAGGTACAATAGCACTTACATTTGCCAATAGAGGAATGGATGTATTAGATTGTGGAGTACCAGTAATGGCAATGCATTCACCATATGAGATAACAAGCAAATATGATATTTATCAAGCATACAAAGCATATGAGGCTTTTTATAAACTTAATTAAAATGTTAAAATTCGACATTATTATTTGAAAAGTGGAAAAAATAAAATTTTTTCTGCTTTTTTTAATATTGTTTTTTAAATGGGAATATTAGATAATATAGTTAAGTATACCGATTTATTTCAATTTTTTTATATCTATATATTTTTGGTCAATCAAATTCTTTTTTTAATTTGCTTCAGTAAAATTCGTCTTCAAAATTAACTAGCTTCATAAAATTCAAATTTTAATATAGATATATTTTTTTGAGGAGCTTTTAATTTGGGCGATT
>ULTP01055197.1_pt1 | contig 13090 bp, 9 predicted proteins | sample 1957721 | NCBI WGS metagenome assembly ULTP01 (sample SAMEA4835737, study PRJEB28245) | human gut metagenome | biome: gut microbiome; material: fecal sample | place: Denmark | collected 2008 | reverse complement strand
TTCTTTATTTTTTTTAGATTTTTCTTTTATTTCCCCTAAATTAATTTTCAAACTTGGAAAAGCTTGTGTTAAACGTTTATGAAAAACTGATTGTTTAGAAAAAATGTTTTTAATTTTTTGTTCTGCTTCTTCTTGTGTATTTGTTATATGTTTAATTGTATTTGACAATTCTGTTTTACTTTCTTCAATTTTTCTTTGTATATTCTCTTTTCCATTTTGAACTTTTTGATTAATTATATATTTACTTTCTGCCATTTTCTTATATATCTTATTATTCTTCTTTACATTTTCTGAAATCTCATGTGGTGTAAGTAATAATGTATTTGAAATTCTTTTTGTACTATTTTTAATTTTTCTAGTAAATTTTTTTCTTCCAATATTTACTCTTCTTGACATATGATATACTTGTGAGCTAAATTCCATTGCTGCATCTTCTGCTCCATCAATTAACTTTTGAGTAATTTCTTCTGTTGTTTCTTTAACTTTCTTTGAAATTTCTTCTGTATTATCTTTTGGTGCATTATCGTTTTCAACCTTATTAGATACTTTCTTTAAATTACTAATAATAAAATAAGAAACTATTGTATCTACTACTATTATTGTAAATAGTATTCCTGTAACCCAATGAAAAGCTGTATCTGGTATTTTATTAATTAAACTTAAATATAAAGGATTTACATATTTTAATATAATAGATCCAATTATACCAAATGGTAATAATGTTTCTAAACATATTCTTCCATTTATATTAAATTTTCTTTGACTATAATCCCACCATCTTGCATGGAAAATCTTTTCCATAAAAAAACTGGTTAGATATTCTAAAGTTCCACATAATACAAATGACATTATGAAAAGTACTGGAAAATCATCTGCATATTTTTGAAGGAATATTGTAATTAATAAAACACCATATCCATATACTGGACAGTATGGACCTATTAAAAAACCCCTGTTTACAAATTTTCCTACTTTTTTGTTAAATATACTTCCAAATGATTCCATCATCCATCCTAAAACAGCATAAAAGAAAAAAATCATAAAGTATGTTTCAATTTGCCTAATATCCATTTTTAATATTGTATGATATTCATACTCTCCTCGTTTATATATTTAGATTTTTAGGAACAATCTATAAACCTTGCAACTATAATACCATATTCATTGATATAAATAAATATTTTTTTAAAATTTCTAATTTTTTTGTTGTATCATATTTCTAAATCTTGACTTTTCTGTTCTTTATTATAAAATAATTCATATAATTTAATTAAAGGAGTGATTTGATGTTTAAAAAGCACTTAAATAAAAATAAAGAAAATATTATACAAGCTGTTTGCGATTTAGTAAAAATACCAAGTGTTTCTGAAGAAAATTCAAATTCTGAATTTCCATTTGGTGAAAACTGTAATAAAGCTTTAAATTATATTCTAAATCTTGGAAATAAACTTGGATTCCATACAAAAAATATCGATGGATATTGTGGATATATTGAATTTGGCGAAGGTGATGAACTAATCGGGATTATCGGACATTTAGATGTTGTTCCTGCTTTATTGGAAGATGGTTGGAATACACTTCCATTTGAACCTACTATAAAAGATAACAAAATCTTTGGTAGAGGAACTATTGATGATAAAGGTCCTGTTGTCGCTAGTCTTTATGCAATGAAAGCAGTTTTAGATACTTGCAAAGTTTCAAAAAGAGTTCGTTTAATTGTAGGATTAAATGAAGAAAAATCTTGGAAATGTATTAATTATTATAAAAATCATGAAGAAGCTCCTTCTATTGGTTTTAGTCCAGATGCTGACTTTCCAGCAATATACGCTGAAAAAGGTATTTTATCTGTACATATAAAACATCCTTTTTCTTTAAATAATTTTAAAATTTTAGAAATAAATTGCAATAACAATGCATTAAATGTTGTTCCAAAATATTGTTCTATTACTTTAAAATCTAAAGATAATTCACCTATTGATAAATCTAATTTTAAAAACATAGAAAATATTAATTTTGAAAAAATTTCATCTGATACTATCAAAATTATTTCTACAGGTATATCTGCTCATGCTGCTCATCCACATCTTGGAAAAAATGCCATTACAAAATTATTTAAGTTTTTAGTAGATAACTTTGATGTAAAGGAAAATGGAATTGAATATTTGCAAAAGTTATTTCATTTAGGTTTATTTGAAATTGAGAGTCCTGAATTTTTATCTAGAAAAGAAATTGAATATGCTACTGAATTTGAAGAAAATTCATGTATTCAAGATGAATCTGGTTCTTTAACTTCAAATATTGGAAATGTAAGATTTGAAAATGGAGTTTTGGATATTGGAATTAATTTAAGAGTTCCTGTTCACACATCTTTAGATGACATTATTTTACAATATAAAAAATTAGTTAGATTTTATGAAAATATTGAAGTAATAGTAACAAGCAGACAAAATCCATTATTAGTTTCAAAAGATAGTCCTCTTGTTAAAACTCTTATTGATATTTATAATAAAGAAACAAACAGTAATGAAGAAGCAAAAGCCATTGGTGGTGGTACTTATGCTAGAGCATTTCCAAATTTCATTTCATATGGTGCAAATATGCCAGGCGATACTGATATGTGCCATCAAGCTAACGAATTCATAGATATTGATAAATTAATGACTGCTTCTTATATTTATGCAGAAGCTATATATCAATTGGCAAAGTAAAGAATAAAATAAAGTTGGGCATAAGCCTTTATATAATAGAAAGTTCAGAGTACTTTCCTATGTTTTTCTTTACTTTTTATATAAAATGAAAAGAGAACATACAACATTAGCTGTTGATGCTCTCTTTTTCTTGTTATTTTTCTGTCGATAGGATTAGTGTACGTGTGCACCCGTAATTATAACATGTTCTAGTAAATTTTCTGTTAATTTAACTCTCTACATGATCAGCTGCATGATCTCTTGCATAATCTCTTTCATGAGGCTTTTCATTCGGATCCTGTGGCTGTTCTTCTGTTTTCGCAGTTTCTGTATCACTTACTTTTGGGCATTCTTTGCATTTTCCTCCATAGCAACAAGAAAAATCATACTCTTTTCCGGAATCTTCTTGCATATTCAAGTATGCTTCATCCATACCTGTTTTTTTACCCAAGTCAAACCCTTCTGCCTTGCCTTTTTCATATCCTGCATCATAACCTTCATAGTAACCATCATCATTGCCGTCATCGTATCCGTTTTCGTATTCGTCGCCATATTCCTTGTTATATTTACTATAAAAATAAGTTTCAAATGCTTTATAAACTCCATATAAAGCTGCGCTTCCCGCAATAATTGTTCCTACAATCCGTTTTACTTCTTTTTTTGTAATATTCATATCCTATTCCTCTTCTTTCTTTTACTATATATTAAACAGAGTGTGCACCATCTGTTTAACTCAAAGAAATATAAATAAATAATTTTGCAATTTATAATTGCGATTGCTTATATAGTATATCATATAATTTACATAAAATCAAGACTTGTTTTTATTTTCCAGTCACTTCTTTTATTGCCTCTTCTATGCTTAAAGTTTTCTGCTCTCCTGTAAACATATTTTTTAAAGATATTGTATTATTTTTTATTTCGTCTTCTCCTATAATTGCTACAAATGGAATATACAATTTATTTGCATATTTCATTTTTGCTTTCATTCCTTTGTCTCCATAATAAACATCTGTAGGTATTCCAGATTCTCTAAAAGCTGTTGCTATTTTTAGCATATATGCAAAATCTTGACTTCCAATATCCATTACTAAAACTTTTGTTACACTTTTATTTTCATCAACTTCATCTAATAATCCAATATCTTTTAATTGTGAAAATAATCTTGTCAATCCTATTGAAATTCCAATTCCTGGTAATTTTTGTTTTGTATAATACTCTGTAAGGTTTTCGTATCTTCCACCTGAGCAAATACTTCCAAGTTCTGGATATTTAACTAAATTAGTTTCATAAACTGTTCCTGTGTAATAATCTAATCCTCTTGCTATTGTTAAATTAATATTAAAATTATCTTCTGGTACATTAAAAGCTTTTAAGTTTTTAACTACTTCTTTCAATTCAAATAATCCATTATTAAATGTTTCGTTTTCTATTTTTAATTCTTCTAGTTTTTCTAGTATTTCGCTATTGCTTCCTGTAATTGCTATAAAATTTAATATTTTATCTGCTTTTTCTTCTGATATTTCAAATTTTATAAGATCTTCTTTTACAGCTTCTTTTCCAATTTTATCAATTTTATCAATTGTTCTTAGAATCTCTGTTACTTTATCTGTTAATTCTAATGATTCAAAAAATCCGTTTAGTACTTTTCTATTATTTATTTTTATAACAAATTCACCAATATTTAATTCTTTAAAAACATGATATATTATAGTTGGAATTTCAGCATCATATACTAAATCTAAACTTTCATTTCCTATAACATCTATATCACATTGATAAAATTCTCTATATCTTCCTTTTTGTTGTCTTTCTCCACGATATACTTTATTCATTTGATATCTCTTAAATGGAAATGTTAAATCATTGTATCTTTGTGATACATATCTTGCAAGTGGTACAGTTAAATCGAATCTCATTGATATATCTGTATCACCTTTCATAAATCTATATATTTGTTTTTCTGTTTCTCCACCTGCTTTTGCAAGTAATACTTCTGAATATTCTAATATTGGTGTATCTAATGGTAAAAAACCAAATCTTTCATATACTTTTCTAATTGTATCATACATTTTATTAAATTTTATTTGATCTTGTGGTAATAATTCCATAAAACCTGGTAAAATTTTTGGTTCTACTTTATTCATTTTATTATCTTCCTCTCTTATTTTAAAATTCTAGAATTCTTTTTCTTTTAATTCTAAATATATACTTTTCTCATCTTCTATCATAGTTGTTTTTCCATGTCCTGGATAACAAATTGTTTCTCCTGGTAATTTCATTAATTTATTTGTAATGGAATCCATAAGTTCTTCAAAGTTACCTGTTGGTAAATCTGTTCTCCCCCATGTTCCAGAAAACATTGTATCACCTGTAAATATAAGTCTTTCTTTCTCACAATATAAAGATACTCCACCTTTTGTATGTCCTGGTGTTGCTATTACTTTAAATTCTATATCTCCTACATGAATTAAATCACCATCATCAATTCTAGAATCTGCTTCTAATTCTGGATTTTCTATTTTTATATAATATGCCAAACTTATTTGATCATTATATAATCCTTCGGCATCATCTCTACTAATTAAAATTTTTCCTTTTTTAGCTCTTTTCAATTCATTTATTCCACCTATATGATCTGCGTGGCAATGTGTTACAAAAATATATTTAAGTTCTTCTATTCCTAAAATATCTAATACTTCTATAATTTTTTCTGGTTCTCCACCAGGATCAACTACCATTGCTTCTTTTTTATTTTCATCATATACAATATATGAATTTGTAAGTAAACCTTGTTCTCCAGCATGTACTCTTATTCTCTTTAGTATCATTTTTTAATTATCCTCTCTTTCTATTTACTTCATATACACTCTCTATATTTCTTAATGAAGTTAATAGTTTCTTTAGTTCTCCAATATTTTCTATTTCTACTGTTATATTTATATTTGTGATATTTTCTTTATTTGTTCTTGCATTAATTCCCATAAGTTTTGCATTTGCATTGTCAACTTGTTTAATAACATCTTTTAATAATCCATTTCTATCATTTGCAAAAATTTCTACATCTACACTATAAGAACCTTTTACATCATCATACCAATAAACATCAATCATTCTGTTCTCTTCGTTTAATAAATCTTTCAAGTTTACGCAATCAGTACGATGGACTGAAACACCTCTACCTTTAGTAATATATCCAACAATTTCATCTCCTGGTAATGGATTACAACATCTAGAAAGTTTTACTAAGCAATTATCAATTCCTTTTACAATAACACCTGTTTTTGATGGTTTATTTTTTACCGGTTTAGCTGTAGCTAATTCTTCTATTTTCTTTTCTAAATCTTCTTCTTCGTGTTCTTTTTTGTATTCTTCTAGTAATCTAGCTACCACTTTGTTTCCAGACATTCCACCAAATCCAACACTTGCATACATATCTTCGACACTTGCAAATTTATATCTATTTAAAACTACTTGTAACCATTCTGGTTTTAGTAAGTCTGAATTTTTTAATCCTAATTTTTTGATTTCTTTTTCTATAAAATCTTTTCCTTTTTCTATGTTTTGTGAACGTTCAGCTTTTTTAAACCATTGATTTATTCTGTTTCTAGCAGATGTGCTTTTTACGAATTTTAACCAATCTCTACTTGGTCCTTTACTTTGATCTGATGTAATAATTTCTACGATATCACCATTATGTAAATGTGTAATAATAGGCATCATTTTACCATTTATTTTACAACCAACCATTTTATGTCCAATTTGTTCATGAATACTATATGCAAAGTCTATTGGTGTTCCACCTCTAGGCATTACTTTAATCATTCCTTTTGGTGTAAATACATATACTTCATCTTCAAATAATTCTGTTTTCAAAGTATTTAAAAACTCATCTGGATTTTGTGTATTTTTTTGCCATTCCAAAGTTTCACGAAGCCATGCTAATTTATCTTCTCCAACAACAACAGCTTCTTTTTTACCTTTATTGCTTGCTTCTTTATATGCCCAATGTGCAGCAATACCAAATTCTGCTGTTCTATGCATTTCCCAAGTACGAATTTGAACTTCAAAAGGTGTTCCTTTTGGGCCTAGTAAGGTTGTATGTATAGATTGATACATATTCTTTTTTGGTACAGCAATATAATCTTTAAATCTACCTGGCATAGGTGTATACATCTCATGAACTACACCAAGTGCTGCATAGCAATCTTTTACACTATCAACTAATATACGCAATGCAAATAAATCATAAATTTGGTCTAAAGACTTATTGTCTCTTTGCATTTTTCTATAAATACTATATAAATGCTTTGCTCTTCCTGTAACTTCTGCTTTTATATTTTGAGCTTTCATTTCTGCATTTAAATCTTCTTGAATTTGATCTAAAAATTTTAATCTTTCTTCCCTTTTTTTATCTAATCCAACAACTATTTCATGGTATTCTTCTGGATATAAATATTTAAAACTTAAATCTTCTAATTCCCATTTTAAAGAATAAATACCTAAACGGTTTGCAAGTGGTGCATATAAATCCATTGTTTCTTTTGCATTTGCAATTTGTCTATCACGTTTTAAAAATTTAAGAGTTCTCATATTATGAAGTCTATCAGCTAATTTTATTAGTATAACTCTTATATCTTTTCCCATTGCCAAGAACATTTTTCTATAATTCTCTACTTGTTGTTCTTCTGCACTTGTATAACGCAAAGTTCCTAACTTTGTAACACCTGCTACCATTGCAGCAATTGAATTTCCAAATTCTTTTTGTAAATCTTCATTTGTTACAGGAGTATCTTCAACAATATCATGTAATAAAGCAGCGCAAATTGTTTCATCATCTAATTCTAATGTAGATAATATATATGCAACATTTAATGGATGAATAAGATAAGGTTCTCCTGACTTTCTAACTTGACCTTCATGATATGAATTTGCAAAATTATATGCTTTTAATATTAATTCTGAATTTGAATTTTTATAATTTAATTTTTGATTTTCTATTATTTCTTCTATTGTTGCATTTTTTTCTTCTGACATATCTTTCATCTCCCCTTCACATGATATTAATAAGATTTTCTTATATCTCTCATATTTATTTGAATTGTATCTCTTCCATTAAAAGAGTTTATTTCTAATACTCCTAAAACATCTATTTTATCTGATATTCTAAATTCTTCTGCATATTTTCCCATATTAAATCCAATACCATTTATGATTGTATTTCCATCTTTTAATGTAAGTTTTAAATGTTTTCCTTCTGATAATGCTCTTATTGAATCTATTTTTAAATTTTTATAAATAAATACTGGTAATTTATTGGCCTCTCCAAAAGGTTCTAAAGCCTTTAAACTTTCTACTGTTTCAATATTTACATCTTTTAATGTAATTTCTTCATCTATATTTATAACTGATTCTATTTCCTCTGTATGAGCCTTTTTAGCAAATTCTTCAAATTTATCTGCAAATTTTTGGAAATTTTCTTTCTTTAGGCTTAATCCGACAGCCATTTCATGACCACCATATTTTTCTAAATATTCACTTGATTCACATAATGCTTCATGTAAATCAAATCCTGGTATGCTTCTGCCTGATCCCTTTCCTTCGTTTCCTTCAAAACAAATTAATATACTAGGTTTAAAATATAATTCTGTGATTTTTGATGCTACAATTCCGATTACTCCATGATGCCAATTTTCTGAACCTACAACTATTACATTGTTTTGATCTAAATGTTGTTTTTCAATTTTTGATAATGCTTCTTCAAAAATTCTTTTTTCTATTTCTTGACGCTCTCTATTGTATTTGTTTAGTTTATCTGTAATGTTTCCAGCCTCAACTATATTTTCTGTCAAAAACAGTTTTAAAGCTTCTTCTTCTTTTCCCATTCTTCCACAAGCATTTATTCTTGGTGCAATTCCAAAAGAAACAGTATTTGAGTTTACTTCTTTATATCCTGAAGCAACTAGCAAAGCTTTAAGTCCTGGATTTCTAGTTTGTTCTACTAATTTTAATCCGAGTTTTGCAATAACTCTATTTTCATCTACTAAAGGAACTATATCTGATATTGTTCCAACACACACTATATCTAAATATTTTAGATATTCTTTTTCATCTAGATTTAATTTTTGACTAATTGCTTGAGTTAATTTAAAAACAACTCCACAACCTGCCAAATTTTTGAAAGGATATTTATTATCTTTTCTTTTACAATCTATTACTGCTACACATTGTGGTAATTCTTCTAAAGGTTCATGATGGTCTGTTACTATAACTTCCATTCCTTTTTCATAAGCATATTTTATTTCTTCTATTCCAGAAATACCACAATCTACTGTGATGATTAGCGTATATCCTTCATTTGCTATTTTTTCAACTGCTTCTTTGTTTAGTCCATAGCCTTCATCTAACCTGTTTGGTATATAATATCCTACATCCAAACCTCTTTCTTTTAAGAATTTTTTAATTACTGTAATACTTGTAATTCCATCTACATCATAATCACCATATATGATTACTTTTTCTTTTTTGTCTATTGCCATTAAAATTCTATCAACTGCTTGTTCCATATCTGGCATTAAATATGGATTATGAAAATCTTTTCGTGTTGGATTTAAAAAAACATCTATATCTTTTTTGTCTGTAATATTTCTATTTACTAATATTGCTGATAAAAGTTCTGATATATTGTGTTCTTTTGCTATTTTTTGCACTAAATTTTCATCTTGATTATAAAATTCCCATTTTCGATTCATTCCTTTTCTCCTATAATAACTAATTTGGCATATATTATATAATAAAAAATCAAAATTATCAATTGAATTATAGTACAAATATAAAAAAACACGATATATTTTATACCGTGTTTATTAATTTGCATGAAATTTTGCCTTTTTCAATTATTATAATGTCCACTTTTGTTCTTTATAATACGTCTTTTATAGATTCACCAATAATTTTATTAACATCAGCTACCATAACATTAAAACGTACTTCTTTATCAAAATAATCTTTTACTTGTTCATTTTGAACTAAAATTTTATATAATTCTTGTAGCTTTTGCATTTTTCCATCACTTTGTTTTTCACCTTGCATAGCTAATAATTGTTCTTCATAACGAATTTTTTCAAATTCATCTACTTTTTGTTTTAAATCTGGATCTTTTGAAATTTCTTCTTTTATTTCTTTGTATTCTCTATATTCTTTACATTCTTTAATTGCTCTAGCTAAAGCATTTGCTCTATCATAAACTTCCATTTTTAGCCTCCGTTTTTATAATATACTTTAGTAATAAATCATATAATCAATTTCAGGGAAAATATCGTCTTTGTCAAATACATCTAATAGATATTTTGCATCTATTTTATCTCTTTTGATTTGATAATACAATTTTGTAAATCTACCTATACGCTCTTTTATTGCTTTGTGTGCATATTCAACCATTGTTCCATTTGTAATAATAAATAACCAATCACTACTTTGTGCTAAAAGTAATTCTCTTGCACATTGATTTAAAGCTTGTCTTCTAAGTGTATCTCCTTCATTTGGAAACATATGAGCAAGTTCACACATTCTATCTCCTGCTTTATGTAAATGTCTATGTGCATAATCATTTGATGGATTTAGCCAAACTTCGTTATATCCATTAGCTCCCCAACTTGAACGACAAGGTGAAGCAACTTGTATATTTGGATATCTGTCTATATATTCACTTGGTGTAATAAGTTCAAAATTGCACTCATCATAATAAATCTTTTTAAATAAAATATATAACCAATATGGTCCTTCATACCACCAATGTCCATAAAGTTCAGCATCATATGGGCATGTAATAATTGGTGGAACTTCCATAAAACTTGATAAATGTTCTATTTGTTGTGTTCTGCAATTCATAAAATGACCTGCTTGTTTTTCTGCTGAATCTTTTGCCCATTGTACATCATAATAATCTTTTTGTTCTGTTTTTCCTGTAATACGATAGTATTTTATACCTGTATTTACTCTAACTCCATTATGTGCAATATATGGTTTTATATATTCATAATCTGCTTCATATCCAATATCTCTATAAAATTCTCTATAATTATAATCTCCAGGATATCCTGTTATAGAACTCCAAACTTGTCTTGAAGATTCTATATCTCTTGCAAATGCTACAACATTATTTGGAGAAACTATTGGAGCATAAGTACCATAAATTGGTGTTGGATCTGCATATAATACACCATGTGATTCTGTTATTATATATTCAATTCCAAATTCTCTTAAATATTTATCTGCTTCTGGCACATATCCACATTCTGGAAGCCATATTCCTCTTGGTCTTCTTCCAAAATATTTTTCATAAGTTTGAACACCAACTCCAATTTGTGCTCTAACTGTTTTTTCATTTACATATAATATTGGGAAAAATCCATGTGTTGCACCACAAGTGATTATTTCTAATACTCCAATATCTTGAAAATGCTTAAATCCTGTAATTAAATTACATTTATAAATATCTCTAAAAACATGTAAATCATTTGAATATCTGTCTAGGTAATATTTTGATAAATTATTTAATCTTGTATCATATACTGTACGTCTTACTTCTTTTTCACAAAGTTCTATATGTTTTTTTAAATATTTTATATATCTTTCTTGTAATAAAGCATTATCTAGCATATTTAAAAGTGGAGGTGTCATTGTCATTGTAATTCTAAAATCAACTTTTTCTTCTACTAATTTTTGAAAATTTAATAAAAGTGGTATATATGTTTCAGATATAGCTTCAAACAACCATTCTTCTTCTAAATAATCTTCACTTTCTGGGTGATGTATATATGGTAAATGAGCATGTAAGATAAAACTTACATATCCCTTTGTTTGCTTTTTCATTTAATTCTCCTTTTTCTATTTTCCGCTGATATATAAAAGGCGATTGCTTTTTAGCATCGCCCTTTTCTTCATTTTACTTAAATGATGATGAGCTCATTGAAGATGGATTTAATAGATCTAATAGACTTTCGTCTTCCATTTCATTTTTGTAAATTTCTTTGTATACTTCATAAATGTTATATACTTTGCCCATTTTCTTAGCAAATTCTAAGTTACTTATATCTACTACTTTCTCTTCATAGTTCTTTACATTTCTATATACAACATAAGGTTTTAAGTTTTCAAATAATATATGGTCATTTGGAACTTCTAATGTATTTGATGTTGTTATAGGTAAATAATCATTTTGTATAATAATATTTTCATTTCTAACTTGTTCTCTATTAATTGTTACTAATTTAGCTTGTTCTCTAAACTTTCTGCCTAATTGAATTGTATATTTTGATTTTGGATCATTTATATCTAAATACCAACTATTAGCAAAATCATTTATTGGTACTTCAAATGTATAATTTTTATCATCATTATGAATTAATAAAACAGGATATGTATCATTAAAGAAATTTTCTCCAAAAGCTTTTATGTATCTTTCTCTATCACTATCAGCTACATCCCAATAAACAAATAATCTTTTTGGTGTTTGTGCTAAAATTTTTACAACTGTTTCATTATATCTATATGGTAAATCATAATATTCTATATTGTAAGTATGTTGTTTTTCTTTTTCTATCTCTTTATTTTCTTTTTTAGCTAATTTTTCAGCTTCTTTTTCTTTTTGCTCTAATTTTTCTTTTTTAGCTTCTTCTTGAATTTCTACTATTTTCTTTAGGAAACTTTTAATTTTTGAAATAATTGCAGATTCTTTTGGTTTTATTTCTTCACTTTTAACTTCTTTTTTTACATCTTTAACATCTTCTTTAGTTTTAATATCTTTTTTTGCATTTGATTTTACATTACTTTTTGTTTTAGTGTCTTTAGTTTTTTGAGTAATATTTTTAGTTGTTTTTGATTCTGTTACAGATTTAGAATTTGTTTTGTTGTTAGCTTTGTTTGCAGATTTATTAGTGTTTTTAACATTATTAGATGGTGCTTTTGTTTTTTCTGTAACAATTTTCTTAGTATTACTTTCAATTTCAGCTTTTCTATTTGAAGTGTTTTTATTTGTACTACTAGTTCCTTTTACTTTTTTATTAGATACTTTTTCTGTAGTTTTAGCAACTGTGCTATTAGCTTTAGCAGTGGTACTTACTGTACTTTTTGATGTTGATGTTGTTTTTTTAGAAGTATTATTTTTTGAACTATCTTTTTTAATAGTATTAGTATTTTTCGATACTACTTTTTTTTCTTCTTTATCTTTTAAATTTTCTGTTCTGCTTTTATTCTCAGGCATTATGTTTCCTCCTTAGTATAAATAAATCTTCTTTTCTATATAATAATATTATAGTATATCAAAACAAAAATAATTACAAGTATAATTTTAAATTTTTTTGTTATTTTTTGTATTATATTTGAATAAAAAAATTTCCTCA
>ULTP01010270.1_pt1 | contig 13184 bp, 10 predicted proteins | sample 1957721 | NCBI WGS metagenome assembly ULTP01 (sample SAMEA4835737, study PRJEB28245) | human gut metagenome | biome: gut microbiome; material: fecal sample | place: Denmark | collected 2008 | reverse complement strand
CAGCAGTTTTTTGACCGGTTCGAATTACCCATCCGGTCGGTAAAATTTACATGTGTCAACGGGTATGTTCTGGCATCTGTACGGTTTTATATTATCCCGTGTGATTCGGTTGCTAAATTGAAAGGGCAACGAGGACTGCCACTTAATAAGTGTTCGTTGTTCAGTATGTATGTTTATCCGTGGGAGGTGGAAAACAGCGAGGATTTGCCGGACTATGAGACGATTAACCGGTCGATTCCCGAATTGAAAGAGCGGGGCTCGGTGCTTCTGCCGTGGAAAGAGGAGTACAAGGAGGTGCTTGGCCGTTATCTGGTGCAAGATGTCCAGTATAACTGGGATGAAAATGATGAAAAACGGTTAAAGTGATTTCCGATTCCGAACGATTCCGGGCGGTGCCTCAGGGTGCCGCCCGTTTTTGTGTTCTGGGAACCCGCTGCCGAAGGCATGGAATTACGGCTGCGCGAGGACGGTGTGGAGGCGTCCGTCGGCTTCGGTGCGGAGCACTCCCTGTGCCTGGAGGCGGCGCAGCAATTCGATGACGGGGCCCTCGTCCACGAACAGTGCTCCAGGCAGTTCGCTGTGCAGCGCGTCGAGCAGCTCCTGTGGTGAGCAGGGCGAGGACGAGAGGAGCTCGAGCACCCTGCGCCGCAGCTCCCCGGTCGGAATGGTCCCCTCGGCAGCGGCAATCGGCAACCTCGTGGGTGAGGAGCCCGTCGGGCTGTCTGCTTCCGCTTCGTCTGCCTCAGAAGCCGTCTCCGGGGCCGCGCCGGTTGGGAACGAGCCGGCCGGTCGGGGACCCTCGGGCGTGGTGCCGGTCGGGGCGGCGTCGTGCGCTGACGGGTTTCCTGCCGGACTGTCGGCCGGAGCGTTCGGTTCGGTCGGGGCGGTCGATGCCTGCTGCCGCTTCGTCTCGCGCCGGCGGGCAAGGCAGATGTCGCAGATGCCGCAGGGTTGGGCGTCGTCGGCCCCGAAGTAGCGCTCGAGCACCACGCTGCGGCACTCCGTCTCGTTGGCCGCATAGGCGAGCATGTGGTCGAAGCGTTCGCGCATGAGCTCCTGGCGGTGCCTGTAGGTCTCGGGGGCGATGTAGAGGTCGGCGCGCGGCAGGCGCTCCTCCTCCATGTAGAGCATCGGCGAGCGGTTCGACGGGATGTAGCGGATGACGCGCAGCTGCCAGAGCGTCTTGAGCAGCTCCTTGACCCGCTCGACCTTATAGCCGCTCCACGTCGCCAGCTCGCACTCGTCGATGGGGCGGAACTCCGTGAAGACGCCGTTGTAGAGCCGCAGGATGGTGCGGATGAAGTGGTCCAAGTCGTCGCGGCGGATGCGCAGCCGGTAGAGGTCGTCGCGGCTGACGCAGAACATCAGCCGGGCGGGATTCTCCATGGCGTCCGTGAGGGTCAGATAGCCGTTCTGCTGCAGCAGCTTCAGTGCGCTCTGCACCGTGCCAACGTAGAGGTGCTCGCGCGTGCAGAAGTCGTGGATGTTGAAGAGGAACGAGGCGCCGGCCCCCTCGCCGATGCCGATTTGCAGGTAGGAGCAGACCTTGTCGTAAATCTCCTTGATGCGGTCGAGCGGCGGAAACTCCTGCTCGAAGCGGCGCACGACGCGGCTCTCGTCGTTGGGGGCGACGAGCAGCAGGGCATAGCTGCGGCGGCCGTCGCGTCCGGCGCGCCCCGCCTCCTGGTAGTAGCTCTCGAGCGAGTCGCAGAGCGAGTAGTGGCAGACGAAGCGCACGTCGGCCTTGTCGATGCCCATGCCGAAGGCGTTGGTGGCCACCATCACCCGCACGCGGCCCGTCATCCAATCCTCCTGGCGAAGCGTCCGCTCGGCGTGGCCCAGTCCGCCGTGGTAGGCGGCGGCCGTGATGCCCTCGTTGCGCAGCAGGTCGGCCAGCTGTTCGGTGCCCTCGCGCGTGCGGACGTAGACGATGCCGCAGCCTTCGACCCCCCGCAGCAGCCGGAGCAGCTGCCCGTTCTTGTCCTCGGTGCGGCGGACGCTGTAGGAGAGGTTGGGACGTGCGAAGCTGCTGCGCAGGATGTGGGGCTCGGCGAAGTCGAGGTGGCGCATGATGTCCTCGGCCACGAGCGGCGTGGCCGAGGCGGTGAGCGCCAGCACCGGCACGCCGGGAAGCTGGCGGCGCAGCTCGGCGATGCGCAGGTAGGAGGGGCGGAAGTCGTAGCCCCACTGCGAGATGCAGTGGGCCTCGTCGACGGCCAGCAGCGTGACCTTCATCCGCTCGACGCGCAGCCGGAAGGCGTCGGTCGAGAGCCGCTCGGGGGCGACGTAGAGGAACTTCACGTCGCCGTAGGCGCAGTTGTCCAGCGCAATGTCGATTTGGCGGGGCGAGAGGCCCGAGTGGACCGCCACGGCCGGAATGTGCAGCGCGCGCAGCCGGTCGACCTGGTCCTTCATCAGGGCGATGAGGGGGGTGACGACGATGCAGAGCCCCTGGCGGGCCATCGTCGGGACCTGGTAGGTGAGCGACTTGCCGCCGCCGGTGGGCATCAGCGCGAGCGTATCGCGCCCCTCCAGCACCGAGCGGATAATCTGCTCCTGTACGGGCCGGAAGGCGTCGTAGCCCCAGTATTGCTTCAGGACGGCATGAATGTCGCGAACTTCCATACGTTGCAAAATTAGTGAATCCGCCGCGCAAAAGCAAGCCCCGGACCCCGTCAGGCGGGTCGGTGACGGGCCGAGGGGCGGGCGGCTTCTGTCGTTTTGTCGTCGGAATTAGGCAAAATCGGAAATAATCACTATCTTTGCTCCGATAGCTTCGAAACAGCGTCGATGAACCCCCGCCGCATCATAGCTCTCCTGCTGCTCGCCCTCTACCTCTTTGCCGTGGGTGGCGAGGCCGCTGCCGCACTCTCGTGCGACTGCGTGCGGCTCCATGCGCATCCCGGACATGAGCATCCGCACTGCATCTGCTGCGTGCACCACGATGCGGTCTCTGCGGGCGACGCCCTTCATCTGACGGCGCCCTGCTGCGACGACTCGCACAGCACCGAAATAGCACTCTACACGGCCCTCTCGTCGCTGCTCGACAAGGCGGCCCGCCGCGTCGTGCTGGCCCTGCCGCCGACGCTTGCGGCCGAACTGCCGGCCGTGGCCGAGCAGCTGCTCCACCGCTGCGATGCGGCGGAGCGTCCCGACGTGCTGCCCGACGACGGATTGCTTCGAGCGGCGGCTTTTCGGGCCCCTCCCGCCCGGGGCTGACGGCGCCCTCGGAGTGCCGGGTGCGCCCGCAGGCGGATGTTGCGCGGAGCCCGGCTCCCTCTCCGCCCGCGTGCTTCTCTTTTTATTCCACCCGTTTTTACCAATCATCGATTTACGGACCGGTCTGCCGCCCGTCGGCAGGCCTTTCGAGGAGGGCAAGATGGATTCCCACCATTGCGAAGAGGTGCTTCTGCACCACGGCATCCGCCCCACGGCGGTGCGCATGCTCGTGCTGGACGCCATGGAGCGTTTCAGCGACACCTTCACGCTGGCCGACCTGGAGGAGGCCACCGACGGCATGGACCGCTCGTCGATTTACCGGACGCTGACGCTCTTCGTGCGGCGCCACCTGCTGCATCTGGTCGAGGATGGCAGCGGCTCGGCCAAGTACTGCGTTTGCCACAACGACCACGCCTGCCGCATCGACGAGATGCACTGCCACTTCCATTGCGAGGCGTGCGGCCGGACCCCTCTGTCTGGACCATACGCACATTCCGGTCATCGCCTATCCGGCCGGCTTCGAGGTCCGTCAAATCGACTACCTGCTCCGGGGACTCTGCCCCGAGTGCAGGGCCAAACGGCGGGGCTGAGCCCCAGTGCAGGGTATGCATAGAGACTTTGCAACCCGGTTGCAACTCTTTTTTGCCACCTTTGCTCCGTCGAAAAATGAAAAAACCATGAAACGATTCGCTTTATCGATTGCAATTCTTACGCTGTTTGCCGCCGCCTCGCCGCTTCGCGCCCAGGACCTGCGCGGCAAGGTGTGCGATACGGAGGGACAGCCGCTCGTCGGCGCTTCGGTCTACTGGGCCGGAACGACCGTCGGCGCAAGCACCGATGCCGAGGGTGGCTTCCTGGTGCACCGCGTGCGCGGCTACGACCGTCTGGTCGCCTCCTACCTCGGTTACGTCAACGACACGGTCCGCATCGACGACAACCGTGCGGAGCTCAACTTCGTGCTCGAGGCCGAAGGGGTCTCGCTCGACGAGGTGGTCATCGAGGGGAACCAGAGCGGCAACTATGTCAAGCACGACGGCATTGTCAAGAACGAGATGATATCCTTTGCCGGCCTCTGCAAGATGGCCTGCTGCAACCTGGCCGAGTCGTTCGAGAACTCGGCGTCGGTGACCGTAGGCTACAGCGACGCCATCTCGGGCGCGCGGCAAATCAAGATGCTCGGTCTGGCCGGCACCTATACGCAGATTCTCGACGAGAACCGCCCCATCATGCAGGGGCTCAGCGCCCCCTACGGCCTGAGCTATACGCCGGGCATGTGGCTCAACTCGATTCAGGTCTCGAAGGGCGTCGCCTCGGTGACGGCCGGCCATGAGGCCATCACGGGCCAAATCAACCTCGAGCACCGCAAGCCGACCGACGCCGAGCGCCTCTTCGTCAACGTCTACCTCGACGACGAGCTGCGTCCCGAGGCCAACATCACCTCGGCCTTTCCCGTCTCGCGCGACGGAAAGCTGACGAGCATCATCCTGCTCCACGGCTCGGGCGACACCGACGTGCGGCGCATGGACCACAACGACGACGGTTTCCGCGACCTGCCCATCACCAGCCAGTTCAACGTGGCCAACAAGTGGCTCTATGCGGCCGACAACGGCACGCAGATTCGCTGGGGCTGGAAGTTCGTCCAGGAGAACCGCCTGGGCGGCATGCTCGGCTACCGCAATACCGACGCCATGCGCCGGGCGATGGAGGATGACTGGTCGCTGTGGGAGCAGTCCGATGCTGCCGGCAAGCCGCTCTACGGCTCGCACATCCGCAATCGCAACGCCAACGGCTACGTCAAAATCGGCTTGCCGCTCGGCCCGTCGGTCTACGACGAGCAGGAGCAGGACGAGATGCGCTCGAACCTGGCCTTCGTGGCCGACTTCGACCACTTCGACGAGGAGGCCTACTTCGGCCTGAACAACTACTCGGGCAACCAGAACGCGCTCTCGCTCTCGCTCATGTACAACCACTACTTCACCTACCGCTCCTCCATCAATGTCGGCGGTCAGGTCCACCTGAACTACTACCGCGAGTCGCTGCTCAACCCCACGCCCTGGATTGCCGGGACGTCGGCCGGTGACTTCACCTTCGACCGTACGGAGGGCGAGGCGGGACTCTTCGCCGAGTATACCTACTCCATCAAGGACAAGTTCTCGCTCGTGGCGGGCATTCGCGGCGACTACAACCGCTACTTCGACAACTTCTTCGCCACGCCGCGCGGCCACATCCGCTGGAATATCACCCGCACCACCACGCTGCGCGCCTCGGCCGGTCTGGGTTACCGCACGACCAACATCATCACGGACAACGTCGGCATGCTGGCCACGGGCCGCAAGCTGGTCTTCGACAACGGCTTCTCGCGCGACTTCAACCGCATGGAGAAGGCGCTGACCTTCGGCGGCAGCCTCACGCAGAGCTTCACGCTGGTGCGCGAGGACGATGCGACGCTGAGCTTCGACTACTTCCGCACGCAGTTCTACAACTCGGTGGTCGTCGACCAGGAGATGGACCCCTCCGCCATCCACATCTACAACACCGACGGCCGCTCCTATACGGATACCTACCAGGTCGACTTCTCGTGGTCGCCCGTCGAGCGGCTCGACATCTTCGCCACGTTCCGCTACACGGACAGCGAGATGACGCTCAACCGCAACCCCCAGGGAACGGAGCACGTGCGCGTCGAGCGGCCGCTCATCAGCCAGTACAAGACGCTGCTCAACATCCAGTACGCCACCAAGTTCCGCCGTTGGGTCTTCGACGTGACGGCCCAGCTGAACGGCCCGAGCCGCGTGCCGCGCTTCGTGGAGAACAACGGCGTCGTGGAGGCCGACTACGGCTACTACTCGCCGCGCTACCCGATTTTCTTCGCACAGGTGACCCGCAAGGTGGGCAAGTTCGACATCTACGTCGGCTGCGAGAACATCGGCGACTACATGCAGCACGACCCGATTCTGAGTGCCGACAACCCCTTCTCGGCGGCCTTCAACTCGATGAACGTCTGGGGTCCGCTCATGGGGCGCAAGTTCTATCTGGGCGTGCGCTTCAACCTCTACTGATACTGATACTGATGCGGGGCGCGGGCCGGGCCGGAGCGCTCCGGACGGCCTCCGCGCGCCGGAATGAACGAATACGAGTAAAACTTCAAAAAACAGGAGACAAGATGAAAAAGATGCTGATGATGTGCCTCGTCCTGCTGCTGGGCGTCGGCACCTGCATGGCGGCCAAACCCGCCGCCCAGAAGAAGACGGTGACCACCGTCTTCAAGACCGATGTGGACTGCGAGCACTGCGTGACCCGCATCATGAACAACGTGCCCGTGCTGGGCAAAGGCATCAAGGATGTGCAGGTGGACCTCGCCACGAAGCAGGTGACGGTGGTCTACGACGCCTCGAAGAACGACGTGCAGACGATTGTCAAGGGACTGGCCTCGCTCAAGGTGAAGGCCGAACCGATGCCCGAGGCCGAAAAGGCCGAGTAGCCTTTCGCGCGCGCTGAAACCGACCGCTGCGGAGCGTTTTCCCCCAAAGGGGGAAGCGCTCCGCTTTTTTGTCCCATGAGGGCCTTCAGACGGCGGCCGGACGGAGCGTCGGCCGGACGATTTTTGCCCGAAGCGTTTGGAAATATGCCGGAAATGGCTACATTTGCCCTGCAAACGGTTTCCGAGAGGCCGCGCCGCCTCGAGGGATTAAAAGGGAATGCCGTGCAATTCGGCAACAGTTCCCGCTGCTGTGAGTTTCGTCCCGGTGGATGCCGGGCTGTCGTCGCGACAATCTTTTGCCACTGACCCTCGGGTTGGGAAGGCGTCGCGTCGGAAGCGAGTCAGAAGACCTGCCTTTGCCTGAATCGAGCGCATGCCTGCGGAGGACGGGCGGGGCGAGGTGGAGGAACTCTTTTCGTTTTACCGTTTCCCCTTTTTTGCATACTCCGAATCTTCCTGCGGGCGGCGCCGATGGTGCGGTGCAACGCCTAACCCTTTAATTGTACAGGATATGAGGAGATTGTTTGTACTCTTGACGGCCGCCTGGGCGGCCCTGCTTCCGACGGCGTGCAGCAAGTCGGATAGTGATGCTCCGCGGCCGCTTCCGGCCAAGGTGACCATCGAAGAGGTGACCCCTGCCCGGCAGGCGGTGAGCTTCACCCTGAAATCGGAACAGGCCGCGCGTGTGGCCTACTGCTGTCTGAGTCAGGGCACCGCGCCCGACGCATCGGCCTGGACGCAACTGGAGAGCCCCGCCGCTTCGGTGACGCTCCGCGTCGAGGGGCTTGACGCCGGCACGGCCTATACGCTTATGGCGCGGGCCGAGAATGCAAAGGGCGAGCCGTGCGAGGCGGTGAGCCGCGATTTCGAGACGCTGCGTCTGCCGGCACTCCAGTTCGGCGAGGTGACCGCCACGGCCGAGGGGGCCGAGGCCTCGGTGACGACCTCCGACGCGCTGCGCCTCTTCTGGGCCTGCCTTCCCGCCGACGGGGGCGAGCCTTCGGAGTTTACCGAGGTGGAGGCTGCGGCCGAGATGAAGCTCGAAATCCGGGGCCTTGCCGCGGCGACCGACTACCGGCTCTACGCCTACGTTGCCGATGCTGAGTCGCGCAGCGAGCTGGCCGTGAAGCCTTTCCGTACGGCCGACCCCTCGTCGGTCGACCTGAGCGCCTCGGGGACGGCCAACTGCTACCTGGTGAGCGAGGCGGGCGTCTACTCCTTTGCGGCCGATGTGCGCGGCAATGGCGTGAGCGCCAATGCCGATGCGGAGAGCAAGCATTTCGACGGGGCCATCCAGCCGGGCGAAGGGTGGAGCGCCGACTGGCTCTGGGCCTCGGCCGAGGGGCTGGTTTCGGGGGTGTCGTTTGACGCCGCCTCGAAACGGATTCGCTTTGAGGCCTCGGCGGGGCGCGGCAATGCAGTGCTGGCCCTCTTCGACAGCGAGCAGCGGGTGGTCTGGAGCTGGCACATTTGGATGACGGAGGACCCCTCGGCCCACCTTATCGAGGGCTCCTCGCCCGAGTATCTCTTCCTCGACCGCAATGTGGGGGCCACCTCGACGGCGGTCGACGACGTGGCGTCGTTCGGCCTCTTCTATCAGTGGGGGCGCAAGGACCCCTTCATCGCGACGTCGCAGCTGGCGAACCCCGACGGCGCGGCCATTCCCGACGGTGAGGCCTTCCAGAGCGCCATCGAGGGGACGTGCGTCTTCAACGCGGCCCATACGACCGGCTGGTCGACGCTGCGCAACGACGATGCCTCCATCGCCTCGGGGCAGTCGGTTGACTATGCGGCGGCCCATCCGATGACCTTCATCACCTACGGGGCGCAGGTCGCCTCGAGCGGTGTCGGGGCGTGGTTCAACGACGACAACGTGCAGTATGCCGAGCTGTGGGGCTACGACTTCATGAAGCGCAACAACCAGAAGACGATGTTCGACCCCTGCCCGCCGGGATACAAGGTGCCGGGATGGTATCAGGAGGTGATGGCCGACGCCGACAAGACGACGATGGCAGCGGCGGGCGAACATCAGTCGCGCACCTACAAGGGCGGCTACTGGCCGGCGCAGGGCTACCGGATGGATTCGGGCCGGCTGTCGAACGTGGGGCGCTACGGCTACTATTGGTCGGCCTGCTCCTACAACCACAACTATCCGGCGCAGAACTTCAAGGGCTACATGCTCTACTGGTACTCGCGTGCGGTGAGCAATAACAACGCCCAGAACGAGGCCATCGGCGGCAACATCCGCTGCATCCGCGAGTGACGGGGGTGGGGAGGCGCGCAGCTCCGTGCGGCGCTCCTCCCTCCTGACCTCCGGAACCTTCCTCCGAAGCCGTTTTCCGGAGTCGTTCTCCGGAGTCGTTCTCCGGCTCGGAATATGAACAAGGGGCGTGACCCGTCGGGTCGCGCCCCTTGCCGTGCGGTTGTGCGGCTGGGATGTTGCCGGGAAGGGTAGTCGGAGCCTTTGGAACAAACAATTACTCCATCGGGCGGATGCGGACCTCGGTGACACCCTCCAACTCGCGGGTGAGCCGGTCGAGGTCGGTCTTCTCGTCCACTTCGCCGTAGTGGTATGGGTAGAAAATCTTCGGACGGATGGCCTTCACCGCCTCGACGGCCTGGTCGACGGTCATCGTGAAGGGCTGGTTGACGGCCAGCAGCGCGATGTCGATGTCGCGGAGCGCCTCCATCTCGGGGGTGTTCTCGCCGTCGCCCGAGACATAGATGCGCGTGCCGCCGATGGTGAGCAGGTAGCCCACATCCTGACGCTCGCGCGGATGGTACTGCTGCCGGTCGGCCGAGGTGTTGTAGGCCGCTACGGCCTCGATGGTGACGTAGTCGCGCGGACGTGCCGTGTCGCCCGGCATCATCACGTGGCAGTCGAAGTCGAAGGCCTCGGCCGTCGTCTTGTCGCAGAGCAGATCCGTTTCGGGGGTCTCGAGCGCCTCGATGGCCGTGCGGTCGAAGTGGTCGTAGTGGGAGTGGGTCACCAGAATGAGGTCGGCCTTGGGCAGCGTCGCGTAGTCGGCATATTCGCTGACGGGGTCGATGTAGATGTGCTTGCCCGCCACCTCGATGGCCAGCGAGCCGTGTTTGATGAAGGTCATTGTAAATTGGGAACCGTCGCGGGCCGTGAAGGTATCCGTCGGAAATTCGGGGGCGTGCGATGCGCCGCAGCCGAAGAGTGAAAGAAACGACATAAGCAAGAGGGTTTTGCGAATCATTGTATCCTGGATTTAGAGATTCCGGAGTCCAATTTAACGAAAAAAACGAATAATTCCTATCTTTGCAGATGATAAACGTCGGTGCGGTCTCCGATTTTTTTCGGACGTGCGATGCAGTATCGGTCGCTGTGCACCGTTTATCGGGAAACCAAACAGAACAGACCATGCGCAAATTCTACCTTATCTCCCTCGCGGCGGCCGCAGCGCTCTCGCTCACGGGATGCCTCAAGAGCGAAGGCAACGACCTCTTCAAGAAACTGGAGCCCGTGCGCCCCGGTATCGCCATCTACAATGCGGCTCATCCGCAGAACGTGCTCTCGATGCAGTCGGCCGACGCCGCCCTGCGTCTGGCAATGCTGCTGGCCGAAGCCGAAAAGCAGGCGGCCGCTGCCGTCGAGCAGGGGCAGGAGCAGGAGCCGGGAGACCCGTTCGACGTTGAGTATCTGAAGAAGATTCAGGTGAGCGGCGCCAACCTGCAGAACCTGCTCTTCGGCTACAATACCGAGCTCGAGAAGATTGCCTCGGGCTTCCGCATTCGCTACAACGGCAGCAAGGGGAGCTACGACGCCTACAACCGGACGGGTTCCTACATCGTCATGACGGGGGACCGGCAGCTGGCCGCGACCGATGCCGACAACCTCTGGACCGTCTCCATCGATACGCCGGTTGAGATGACGGCCGGCTCCGACGAGAAGGTAACCTGCGAAGGAGGCTCGACGCGCATCCATGCCGATGCGACGGGCGGCTATGTCATCGAGATGGCTGCCGTGAAGATTTACGAGCAGGAGGCCTATACCTCCGACTGGAGCGGCACCTTCCGCTGGAAGCCCAAGGCGGGGACGCTCTGCTACTCCGACTTTGCCGAGGAGGGCAAGGGCAGCGAGCTGGAGGGCGAGGCTTCGGGCCGCTCGTTCGTGACCTTCAACAACACCACCTCGCTGGCCCTTGAGTATGAAATCAAGGGGGGCGAGTGCATCGGCTACAACATCATCAGCGACGGCGTGGAGACCTGCCGCATGCCCGATGCCGGCGACTACGACGCCGCACAGTTCCCTTCGAACGAGGTCTCGGTGGAGTGGGAGCTCCAGGGCAGCTATGCGCTGATTTATACGATTCGCTACAACGGCCACGTCGTGGTGGTCGACTGACCCCCCTCCCGCGGAACGTCTGATGCATCCATCGGTGCGGAGCTGAGGCTTCGCACCGTTTTTTTGCCGTTCGGCACGCGGAGATTGCGCCGTGGAGTCGGAAGGGTGGCTTGACCCGTCGGCGGAGACCCGGCCGGGTGTGGGGGAGCAGGCGTGGTGCGAGGAGCAGGAACGGAAAGGGAGTGGCGCCCGACGGTAGCCGGAGCAGGAACGGCGAGGAATCGCCGGGCTTGGCGGACGCATCGGATGCGGCGGGTTGAGTGCGGTGTTACCTCTTCTGCCCGGCCGGTTCCTCACCTCTTTTGCTGTCAATCTGGCGGACCGAGGGGATGAGGAAGGCGACGATGCCGAGCAGGCAGATGATGCATCCCGAGATGATGAAGGTGGGGCGCAGTCCGACCTGTTCGGCCAGAAATCCGGTGCCCAGCAGTCCGAGCGCTGCCGGCAGCAGGCTGAATCCGTAGTAGAGCGAGAGGACGCGGCCGAGCACCTCGGCGGCAATCCGGTGCTGGACCACGGCGATGAAGGCGGCGCTGAAGACGCTCGAGGTGATGCCCGCCGCCGCGGTGAAGAGCGCGAACCAGACGAATCCCGATGCCGGGAGCAGTCCCGAGCCGAGGAACGAGAGGCCGACGACCAGGTACATTGCATTGATAAGCAGCGCCCGGTTGCGGTGGTAGTTGCGCACCCCCATCAGGGCGCCTCCAGCCAGTGCTCCGGCGCCCCAGACAATCTCGACGAGGCTCATTTCGTAGGTTCCGCCGCCGAAGTGTTCGAGCGTCATGAGCGGGAAGAGCACCCCGACGGGCATGATGAAGAAGAGCACGGCGATGGCCAGCCCGATGAACCACGCCATGCCCCGCACGGCGAAGATGGCCGAAAACCCTTCGCGGAACTCACGCCTCAGGTCGGGCGTCCGTTCCGGACGCTCGGGCTCGGGAATGCGGACCAGCTGCAGCGTCGTGCAGGCGAAGAGCGCTCCGGCCACGTCGAGCATGAGGATGGTGCCCATCCCCGTGAGCGAGATGAGCAGCGCTCCGAGCGCCGGGCCGGCGATGTCCGACACGGCGCTGATGACCTGATTGATGCCGGCGATGCGGGTGAGCTGCGAGCGGGGGGCCAGCAGCGGAATGGAGGCCTGCATGGCGGGCCTGTGGAAGGCCGAGCCGGCCGAACGGCAGGCCAGCAGCAGGTAGATGTGCCACGTGCGGGCCACGCCCAGCCAGAAGAGCAGGGCCAGCAGCAGCGTGCAGAGGGCGATGAACGAGTCGGAGGCAATCATCGTCCGCTTGCGGTTCCAGCGGTCGACGTAGGGGCCGACGAAGATGCCCAGAACCGACTGGGGCAGCATGCCGCAGATGGCGGCCAGCGCCAGCACCTCGGCCGAGCGGGTCTCGATGCTCAGCCAGAAAATCACGGCATATCCGACAATCGAACTGCTGAGCACCGACAGAAACTGTCCGCTCCAGATGATGGCGAATGTCTTTTTCCAGCTTTGTTCCATGCTCAGCGTCGCGTGGGTGCCCGGTCATTGTTCCGGCCGATTGCCGCGCCGGGCTCCATTCAGCCGCTAAATTACGCAAAATTTGCCGAATCTGCTCCATCCGACCCGTCCGAACTTGCTCTGCCGGTTGCCCGGCCGCCCTCTGAGTGAGCATCCCTTATTCGTCGTCGGCAGCCTGCCGACCCTCGTCGCGTGCATTCTTTCTCCGCTGCCGGCGGCCCCTCCTGTTTGTCGGCCCGGCCATTCTGTCCTGCCCGGCCTTGTTCTGCCTGTCCTGCCTGTTCTGCCTGTTCTGCCTGTCCTGCCCGGCCTTGTCCCTGTCTTGTCTGTCCGGCCCGGTCATGTCTGTTTGGCCCGGCCGCCCGCTCCGTCCGCAACAATCCGCAACAAAACAGGGGGCGGATAGTTCCGCCCCCTGTGAGAATGCCTTTGAAGGTCTTTTCCTTCCTGCGGGGATTACTCCATCTCCCACGTGGCGCCCGAGTGCAGCAGGTCGTCCACACAGTGAATCTTGCTCTTGGCCTTCACCTCCTCGACCTGGCGCTCGACGGCAAGGTCGTAGACCGCATCGTCCTCCACCTCGCGGATGACGCCCAGCGCCACCGGATAGT
>ULTP01072790.1_pt1 | contig 13446 bp, 8 predicted proteins | sample 1957721 | NCBI WGS metagenome assembly ULTP01 (sample SAMEA4835737, study PRJEB28245) | human gut metagenome | biome: gut microbiome; material: fecal sample | place: Denmark | collected 2008 | reverse complement strand
TCCTGCAGGGCATGTTCGCCATGATCATGCTGGTGGACATCAGCCATTGCAGCGTCAGCCACGAGGAACTGCACAACCGCACAGACGCCCTGGCCAAGGAGATGGGGATGCAGATCAACGTCACCCGTCAGGAAGTGTTCGACGCGATGCACACGATCTAACCTCTCCGTCATCGCTGACGCGATGCCACCTCCCCCTATTGAGGGAAAGCCTTGGCAAGCCGGTTTTGAACGTGCGAACCGCCTGCGGCTCCAAAGCAGCCGGGCTTCGCGTTTTTGTCAGCGACAGAGGAATCTAAGAGAGAAGGGAATCTATTATGAGCATGATGAATACCGGTGACATCCTCGAAACCATCGAGATGTTCACCCAGGACAATCTGGACGTGCGGACCGTGACCATGGGCATCAGCCTGCTGGACTGCATCGACCCGGACCCGAAAAAGGCCTGTGAAAAGGTCTACAACAAGATCGTGACCAAGGCGGCCAATCTGGTGCCCGCCGTGGAGCACATCAGCGCCGAATACGGCATCCCCATCATCAACAAGCGCATCAGCGTGACGCCCATCGCCATGCTGCTGGGTGCCTGCCCGGATGCCGACCCGGTGGACTTTGCCAAAGCACTGGACGCCGCCGGCAAGAAGGTGGGCGTCAACTTTGTGGGCGGCTACACGGCCCTTGTGCACAAGGGCTTTTCGGCGGGCGACCTCCGGCTCATCGAGTCCATCCCCCGCGCACTGGCTGAGACCGACATCGTGTGCAGCTCGGTGAACATCGGTGCCACCAAGGCGGGCCTGAACATGGACGCCATCAAGCGGATGGGCGAGGCCGTCAAGAAGGCCAGTGAGCTGACGGCAGACCGCCAGTGCATCGGTGCGGCCAAGCTGGTCGTCTTCTGCAATGCGCCGGAGGACAACCCCTTCATGGCCGGTGCATTCCACGGCCCCGGCGAGCCTGACTGCGAGATCCACGTCGGTGTCTCCGGCCCCGGTGCAGTGCGCGCCGCGCTGGCCAAACTGCCCAAGGATGCCCCCATCGACGAGGTGGCCGAGCTGGTCAAGCGCACAGCGTTCAAGATCACCCGCGTGGGCCAGCTGGTGGCAAACCTCGCCTCCAAGGCGCTGGGTGTGCCCGCCGGCATCATCGACCTGTCGCTGGCCCCCACCCCGGCCGTGGGCGACAGCGTGGCCAACATCCTCGAAGAGATGGGCCTTGAGACCTGCGGCTGCTGCGGCACCACAGCCTGTCTGGCCCTGCTGAACGATGCCGTCAAGAAGGGCGGCGTCATGGCCTCCAACCACGTGGGCGGCCTGTCCGGTGCCTTCATCCCCGTCAGCGAGGACGACGGCATGATCCACGCAGCGGAGTGCGGCTGCCTGACCATCGAAAAGCTCGAAGCCATGACCGCCGTCTGCTCGGTGGGCATCGACATGGTCATCATCCCCGGCGACACCACCCCTGCCGTCATCAGTGCCCTCATCGCCGACGAAGCCGCCATCGGCATGGTCAACAGCAAGACCACCGCCGTCCGCGTCATCCCGGCCATCGGCCGCAAGGCAGGCGAGATCCTGGACTTCGGCGGTCTGCTGGGCTATGGCCCCATCATGCCGGTCAATCAGCGCGACCCGTCGGTCTTCATCAACCGCGGCGGCCGCCTGCCCGCCCCGATGCAGTCGCTGAAAAACTAAGAATAAAATCATTCCCACAGACCCAGACTCTGGATAGTATTTCCAGAGAAAGGGTCTGTTTTTTATGTACAGCCGCATTTTATCCCGCCGCCAGATGACCGTCTGGTGCATTACGCTCAGCGGTGCGCTCGCGCTCTGCATCGGTCTGCAGGGCCTACTGGGCTGGGGCCGCACCCAGCTCGACACCGGAGCCGCGCTTGCTGCCGACACTCTGCGGCTCCACATCCGCGCTGCCAGCGACACCACCGCCGACCAGACCGACAAGCTGGCTGTGCGGGACGCCGTGCTCGCGTATCTGGACACGGCCTGCCCGGCGGCAGACCAGCCCGCCGCCCTCCGCTGGGCTGCGGCCCATCTGTCCGAGCTGCAGCGGGTCGCCCGCACCGTGCTGGCCAGACGGGGCAGTTTTGCACCGGTGCGGGTGTATCTGGTGGAAATGTACTTCGGCACCACCCGCTACTCTGCCTCGGCCCTGCCCGCCGGGCGGTATCAGGCCCTGCGCATCGACATCGGCGCAGCCCCCTATGGCCGGAACTGGTGGTGCGTACTCTACCCCGGCCTCTGCCGCACCGCCTGCGGCGGCTATGCCGCCCCCGCCGAGAACGACCTCGTCTGCGGGCGGTATCTCCTGCGGTTCAAATGCGTGGAGTGGTGGCAGAAGCACACCGCCCGCCGGGAAGATGTCATCCTGCTGGGATGACATCTCCGTCATCGCATCCGTGATGCCGCCTCTCCCGGCAGGAGAGGCCCTGGCCGTCGGGTATTGCCTGCTGGATCTGACAAAGGTTCCCACGAACACTTCCACCTTCCGCCGCATAAGCTCCTGGTGGAAGGAGTGTGAGTTTGACCATGGCAATTCCTGCCTATTATTCCCTCATCCAGCGCGGCTCCACCGGCCCCGACGTAGCACTGGTGCAGACCTGGCTCAACGGCCTGCGCGACACCTGCACCTGGTACCACGAGCTGACCACGGACGGGCGGTTCGGCACCAAGAGCGTGAACGCGGTGAAGGAGTTCCAGCTCAAAAACGACATGAATGTGGACGGCAAGGTGGGCGCGAACACCTGGAACGTGCTCTACACCAAGTACACCGCCAAACACGGCCTGCACGTCCCCTACCCCGGCATCGTGCTGCGGCAGGGCAGTTCCGGCGGCACGGTCCGGCTGGTGCAGCAGAAGCTGAACGCGCTGGGTGAAAAGCTCTCCACCGACGGCAAATACGGTGCTTCCACCGCAGCCGCTGTGGAGCGCTACCAGCGCCGCAACGGCCTCACTGCCGACGGCACAGTCGGCAAAGCCACCTGGGAGAAGATGTTCTGACGACGGCCCACCCTCTCCGTCTGCTTCGCAGACAGCTCCCCCGAAGGGGGAGCCACTGGCGAGACGGTTTTGGGCGTACTGGATGAGCAAAGTTTCTTGAAACCATAAAATGGAGTGCTCCGTTGTTTCGTTCGACCACATCTACCCAAACGCTCTTTGTCAGAGCGCAGTACAGATGTTGTTGGCCCTGACAGCGGAGCACTTCCGTTTACGATACGAAATACGTTCAGCGTCCAGCAGGGGCTGCCCGGCATGCCAATGGCTCGCCCTTCGGGAGAGCTGGCAAACCCGCAGGGTTTGACTGAGAGGGTAAGGCCGTTTATAATAAGAGCATCCCCAACTGAAAGGCGGTGCTCCCATGCGTTTTCTTCACCTCTCCGACCTGCACCTCGGCAAGCGGGTCTGCGAGTTCTCCATGCTGGACGACCAGCGGTATATTCTGGAGGAGATCTTGTCGCTCCTCGACACCCGCCCCGTGGATGCTGTTCTGCTGGCGGGCGACCTCTACGACAAACCTGTGCCCCCTGCCGAAGCCGTCCGTCTGCTGGACTGGTTCCTTACCGAACTGGCCGACCGGAAGCTGCCGGTCTTCGCCATCAGCGGCAACCACGACTCCGCCGAGCGGATCGCGTTCGGTGCCCATCTGCTGGCGGGGAGCCAGGTCTACGTCAGCCCGGTGTTCGAAGGGGCCCCGGCCCCCATCCCCCTCACCGACGCATACGGCCCGGTGGATATTTACTTACTGCCCTTCCTGAAACCCGCCATGGTGCGCCACATCTACCCGGACGAGCCCATCGAGAGCTACAGCGACGCCCTGGGCTGTGTACTGCGCCGCTGCACCCCCGACCCGGCCCGCCGCAGCGTGCTGGTGGCCCACCAGTTCGTGGCCGGTGCCGCCGCCTGCGAGAGCGAGGAGCCGTCGGTGGGTGGGCTGGACTGTGTGGATGCCGCCCTCTTTGACGGCTTCGACTATGTGGCCCTCGGCCACCTGCACAGCCCCCAGAAGGTGGGCCGCGATACCCTGCGCTACTGCGGCACCCCGCTGAAGTATTCCTTCTCGGAGGCACACCAGCACAAGAGCGCAACGTTTGTGGAGCTGGGGCCGAAGGGAGAGGTCACACTTTCCACTGCGCCGCTGACCCCGAAGCACGACCTGCGGGAGCTGCGCGGCAGCTACATGGAGCTGACCGACCGCCGCAGCTATGCGGGCACGGCCACCGACGACTATCTGCACATCACCCTGACCGACGAGCAGGATGTGCCCGATGCGCTGGCCCGGCTGCGGGTCATCTATCCGAACCTGATGCGGCTGGACTACGACAACCTCCGCACCCGCACCCAGGCCGACCTCGACGCTCCGGCCCAGACCGAGCAGAAAACGCCGCTGGAGCACTTTGCGGCCTTTTATGCGTTACAAAACAATCAGCCCCTGAGCGCCGAGCAGGCTGCGTTCTGCCAGCAGCTCATTGAAACGCTCTGGAAGGAGGAGGACGCATGAGACCCCTGAAGCTGACCCTCTCGGCCTTCGGGCCATACGCCAGCGCCGTCACGCTGGAACTGGAGCGCCTGGGCAAAGGCGGCCTGTATCTCGTCACCGGTGACACCGGCGCGGGCAAGACCACCCTTTTCGATGCCATCACCTATGCCCTGTACGACCATTCCAGCGGCGGTGTGCGGGACGGTGCCATGCTGCGCAGCAAGTACGCCGACCCCGGCACCCCCACCTTTGTCGAGCTGGAATTTGAGGTGCGCGGTCAGCGGTACACCGTCCGCCGCAACCCGGACTACCTCCGCCCCAAAGCGCGGGGCGAGGGCACGACCACCGAAAAGGCGGACGCCGTCCTCACCTACCCGGACGGCCGCCCGCCCGTGACCCGGTCGAAGGATGTCACCGCCGCCGTCACCGCCCTCATCGGGCTGGACTACGACCAGTTCTGCCAGATCGCCATGATCGCGCAGGGGCAGTTCACCCGCCTGCTCAACGCCACGACCGAGGAGCGGAGCAAGATCTTCCGCAAACTGTTCCGCACCCAGCGCTACCAGAAATTGCAGGACGCGCTGCAAGAGGAGAACGCCCACCTCACGGCCCAGCGCACGGCCCAGAACGTCCAGCTGGACGCGGTGCTCTCCGGCATCCGCTATCCGGAGACCGACCCCGACGCCGAAGCGCTTGGCGAGCTTTCGGCGCAGCGCCCCGCCGAGGAAGTCACTGCCCTGCTGGACGGGCTCCTCACCCGGCAGGAAGCGGAACTCTCCGCTGCTGCCGCCGCCCACACCGCCGCGCAGGCGCAGCTGGACGCTTTGCAGCAGACGCTGGGCCGGGCCGAGCAGGCCGAAGCCCTCCGCCGCCAGCGGGTCGAAAAGCAGGCCGAACTTGCCGCCCTGCTCCCCCGCCGGGACGCGGCCCGCGCCGATGCGGCCCGCCATGCAGGCGATACCGCCGCACTGGACGCTTTGACCGCCCAGTTGGAGCGGGCCAGAGCGGGCCTTGACGCCTGCGACGCACTGGACAAGCTCTGCCGCGCACAGACCGCCGCCCGCAGCGAGGCCGACCTCGAACAGACCAAAGCCCGCAAGGCGCGGGCCCAGCTGACCGCGCTGGATACGGAACTCGCCGCACTGGACGCCGAAGCGGCCGCCCTCGGCGACCCGGAGACCCGGAACGTGGCCCTGACTGCTCAGGCCGAGCAGCTCACCCGCCGGGAGACCGCCCTCACCGCGCTGGCTCAAAGCCTGACCGAAGACCAGCGCCGCACCCACGCAGCCCGACAGGCACAGGACGCCTACCGCACCGCAGCCGCCGCGCAGGACGCCGCCCACGCGGAGCGGGACGCCTGCGAGCGGGCGTTTCTGGACGCACAGGCCGGACTTCTGGCGCAGGGCCTTGCCGAAGGCACCCCCTGCCCCGTCTGCGGCAGTATCCACCACCCGGCCAAAGCAGCGCTGCCTCACACCGCCCCCACCCAGGCGCAGGTGACCGCCGCCAAGCAGGCGGCCGAAGCAGCAGACCGCGAAGCGCAGGACCGCGCGGCCGCAGCCCGCGAAGCCCTCGCCGCCCAGCGGGAGGGCAAAGCCACCCTCCGCCGGGACGCCGAAAGCCTTCTGCCCGAACGCTTCACCTCGCCGGAGGGGCCGGTCGCTCTGACCGTGGCCCTGCTGAAAACGGCCCTTGCCGAGGAAACTGCCGCGCTCCAGACCGCACAGGCCGAGAACCGCGCAGCCCGGCAAAAGGCCGCCGCCGACTGTGCCCGCCGCACCCGGCTGGATACCGCCCGCAAGACCAAAACAGCCCAGCGCATTGCGCTGGAAGCAGCAGCGGCCTCTGCCGAACAGACTGCCGCTGCCCGCGAAGCCACGGCTGCGGCGCTGGAACAGCAGATCACCGAAGCCCGGCAGAGCGCACCGGCCAGCCGCGCCGAGGCCCAGCAGACGGTCGCCGACCTGACGGCCCAGCGCACTGCCCTGCGCACTGGCATGGAGCAGGCCGAAGCCGCCCGCCGCGCTGCGGAAAACGCCGTCGCTGCCGCCGAAGCCGCCGTGCAGGCCCTGCAAGACCAGCAGGCCCCGGAGACCGGGGCCGCAGACCTCGACGCTTTGCGCACCCGGCTCGCCGCGCTGCAAACGGCCCGCCAGCAGGCCGCCGATCAGGAAAAGGCCCTGACGGCCCAGCTCGTGCCCAACCGCCGCGCCGCCGCCGACTACCGCCGCCTGGCCGCGGCCCGGCAGGTGCTGGAGACCCGCTGGCAGTGGGTCAACGCGCTGGCCTCCACAGCGGGCGGCACCCTGAGCAGCAAGCAGAAGATCAAACTGGAAGCCTACATCCAGATGCACTATCTCGACCGCATCCTCGTCCACGCCAACACCCGCCTGATGCAGATGACCGCCGGGCAGTACGAGCTGGAGCGGGTCGGGGCCGAGAACCAGCGCAGCCAGTCCGGCCTGGACCTCGGCGTCATCGACCACTACAACGGCACCCGCCGCAGCGTGAAGACCCTTTCCGGCGGCGAGAGCTTCAAGGCCTCGCTGGCGCTGGCGCTGGGCCTTTCGGACGAAGTCCAGAGCACGGCCGGCGGCATCCGGCTGGACACCCTCTTCCTCGACGAGGGCTTCGGCTCCCTCGACGACGAGAGTCTGGAACAGGCCATCCGGGTCCTCTCCGGCCTGACCGAAGGCGACCGGCTCGTGGGCATCATCTCTCACGTCGCCGCCCTCAAAGACCGCATCGACCATCAGGTCCTTGTCAAAAAGGCCCGCAGCGGGGGGAGCACGGTGGAGCTGATCGTGTAAACATGTCCGTTTTCCGCCCTCTGCTCCGGCCCTGCCGACAAAAAAATCTCCGCGCAGCTGCGCGGAGATTTTTTTGTCTTCTTATTGTTCTTCCTGTTCTTCGCTCGTGTAGAGCATCATCAGGTGGTTGGCCGAAGCCTCCAGCTGCTCTTTGGCCTGCCGGAGGTTCGCTTCCTCGGTCTCGTTCATCTTTTCGGGTTTGTCCTTCCGCAGGCAGCGGCGGAGGTTGGCCACATCGGCCTTGATGCGGTTCTTCTCGTCCTTGTCCAGTTCCTTTTTGCACTTGGACAGGGCCTCATCCACCTTGTAGGCCAGCACTTCGGCCTGATTGTGAAGTTCCAGCCGCTCTTTCCGGCGGCTGTCCTCGGCCTCATACGCGGCGGCATCCGCCATGGCGCGCTGGATCTCGTGTTCCGACAGGTTCGTGCTGCCGGTGATGGTGATGTTCTGCTCCCGCCCGGTGCCGAGGTCTTTGGCGGAGACCTTCACAACGCCGTTGACGTCGATGTCAAAGGTCACTTCGATCTGCGGCTTGGACGAGAAGCTGGCGCGGATGCCGTTCAGCTTGAACTTGCCCAGGCTCTTGTTGTCCCGCGCAAAGTGGCGCTCTCCCTGCAGGACGTTGATCTCCACGCTGGTCTGCATCGGGCGCGCCGTCGTGAAGATCTGGCTCTTCCGGGTGGGGATCATGCTGTTGCGGGTGATGAGCGGGGTCGCCACGCCGCCCAGCGTCTCAATGGACAAGGTCAGCGGGGTGACGTCCATCAGCACCAGCCCCTGCGCAGCGGCACCGGAAGCACCGGCCAGCTTGCCGCCGCCCTGCAGCAGAGCGCCCTGGACCGCTGCGCCCATGGCGACGCACTCGTCCGGGTTCAGGCTGTGGCTGGGCTCGCAGCCTAGCAGCTCTTTGACCTGACGCTCTACGGCCGGCATCCGGGTGCTGCCGCCCACCAGAAGCACCTTGCCCAGCTGGCTGGCGGCGATGCCCGCATCCCGCAGGGCATTCTGCACCGGCTGCACGGTGCGGGCCAGCAGGTCGCCGGTCATCATCTCGAACTGCGGGCGGGTGAGCGTCAGGTCCAGATGGTGGGGGCCGTCTTTGCCCACCGCAATGAAGGGCAGGTTCAGCTGTGCGCTCAGCGCGCTGGACAGCTCCTTCTTGGCCTTTTCGGCCTCCTCTTTCAGGCGGCCCATGGCGGCGGGGTCGCGGCTCAGGTCGATGCGGTCGGATTTCTTGAACTCCGCCACCGCATACTCCACGATCCGCTCGTCGAAATCATCGCCGCCCAGATGGGTGTCGCCGCCGGTGGCCAGCACCGTGAAGGTGCCATCCTCGATCTCGATGATGGAGACATCGAAAGTGCCGCCGCCCAGGTCATAGACCAAGATCTTCTGCGGCGCTTCGTTGTCCAGGCCGTAGGCCACCGCTGCGGCCGTAGGCTCGTTGATGATGCGCAGAACGTTCAGCCCCGCGATACGGCCTGCGTCCTGCGTGGCCTTGCGCTGGCTGTCGTCAAAATAGGCGGGCACCGTGATGACGGCCTCGGTCACCGGCTCGCCGAGGTAGCTCTCAGCATCGCGGCGGATCTTCGTCAGGATCATGGCGCTGATCTCCTGCGGGGTCAGGTCTTTGCCGTCGATGTGGACCCGGTGGTCGGAACCCATGTAGCGCTTGATGCTGGAGATGGTACGGCCGGAGTTGGTCGCGATCTGGCGCTTGGCCGCGCCGCCCACCAGACGCTCGCCGTCTCTGGTAAAGGCGACCACGCTGGGGGTGGTGCGTTCGCCCTCGGCATTGGCGATGACCACGGGTTTGCCGCCCTCGACCACTGCCACACAGGAGTTGGTCGTTCCAAGGTCGATTCCGATCACGTTGCTCATAGTGCTTGTCCTCTTTTCTTGCAGCACAGATTTTTTTCCAGAATCATCTTACCGATTTCCTATGACGATTTCATAGAACAAATGTAAAGAATTTGTGTTCCTGCCGATTTCATCGGTTTTCCGGCCCTTCGTTCATCAGCTCCGCCACGGTCTTCCGGGTCTCGTCCAGCCAGATCTCCGCGTCCGGTGCCCCCTCTTCCAGCTGGATGCAAAAGCCCTGCTCGGCCTCCGCCAGCTCCATCAGCGCCTTTTTGCGGGAGACATACCGCGTTTCGCACTGGGCGATGCGGAGCCGGATCTGCGGCGTATAGGAGACATCCGGCATCCCGCGGGCGGCACTCTGGGCGCGGCGGTAGTATTGCAGCGCGGCGGCGGCTTCCTGCCCGGAGGCCGCTGCGTCATCGCCAAGGGCGATCATGGCCTGCACTTCCCCGGCCTTGGCGGCTTTTTTCCACATCCGCCGGGCCTGTACCTTGCTGCGCCGGGCACCCCGGCCCTGATACAGGCAGTCGCCCAACAGCGCCAGCGCTTCGGCGCTGCCCGCCTCGACGGCTTTTTCATAGTGCTGCACCGCCTCGGCCCAGCTGCCCTGCCGCGCGGCATCGTAGCCCGCATCCAGTTCTTCCAGACCGGGGCCTTCGCTGCCCCGCTCCGACTTGAGCAGCCCGTTCAGGATGGAGCCATCCAGCGTAGCGGAATTGGTCCACGGGTCGATGACCACACCGTCGATGCCGTCGGTGTTCAGGGCATATTCCATGGCCTCCCGCATCCCGCGCTCGGCCATGGGCCGGGTGGCCGTGGCGCGCTCGGCTTCCGCCGTCTTCACCGACGTGAACAGGGGCAGGTAGCTGCGTTCCTTCCGGGTGTGGAGCAGCCAGGGGTCCAGCCCTTCTGCCTTTTCCGCCGGGATGGGCATGGAAGCCCACGGAGCCGGGCCGCTCTGCGGGTCGGCTGCGGCATCCAGCGGCACCAGCACCCGCGTTTTCAGCTCCAGTGCATAGTTCAGGGCGTTCATCAGGTTCCAGAAATGCGTCTCGTTCTGCTCCCGGTAGAGCCGCTCCACGGCCTGCTCCACCACCGGGCAGCCTGTGCCCGCCGGGCTGTATTGGGGGGCGGCCTTTTTCTTCCGGCTGCCCACCGGGCGGAACCGCCGTGCGCTTTTCTCGTATGCCATTTGCATCACCCTTCTTTTTCCATCCGTCATAATAATTTATTATAGCAGGATTTTCCAAGTTTCACAATGGGGAAGACGCACCGCATTTTTCCGCAAAACAATAGCATTCCGATTCCGGTTGTATTATAATATGCGATGGGAAAGTTTCCCCCGATTTACATTTCAGAAAAGGAGTCTTTCGCCTTGAACAAAATGCTTACCCACCTGAACGGCTACAAGCGCGAGGCCGTCCTCGCGCCGCTGTTCAAGATGCTGGAAGCCACGTTCGACCTGTTTGTCCCTCTGGTCATGGCAGACATCGTCAACGTCGGCATTGCGGCGCACGACCTGCATTATATCCTTGTGCGGTGCGGCATCCTGCTGCTGCTCGCCGTCATCGGCCTGACCTGCAGCCTGACGGCCCAGTATTTCTCCGCCAAGGCCGCTGTGGGCTACTCCACCTCGCTGCGCCATGCGCTGTTCGAGCACATCCAGAAGCTCGGTTTCACCGAGATGGATACGCTGGGCACCAGCACCCTCATCACCCGCATGACCAGCGACATCAATCAGGTGCAGAGCGGCCTGAACCTCTTCCTCCGCCTGTTCCTACGCAGCCCGTTCGTGGTGGTCGGTGCCATGGTCATGGCCTTCACGGTCAATGCGCGGGCCGCATGGATCTTCGTGGTGGCCATCCCGCTGCTGTCCATCGTGGTCTTCGGTGTCATGGTCCTGACAAACCCGCTGTATAAGACCGCCCAGACCCGTCTGGACCGGGTGCTGGGCCTGACCCGCGAGAACCTGACCGGCGTTCGCGTCGTCCGCGCCTTTGACAAGGAGAAGAGCGAGATCGACCGCTTCGAGTCTGCCAACGACCTGCTGACCAAAATGCAGCTCCACGTCGGCCACCTCTCCTCCCTGATGAGCCCGCTGACCTACGTGATCATCAACCTGGCCATCGTGGCGCTGCTGTATGTGGGCAGCATCGAGATCAACATTGGCGGCATGGCAGCCGGTGATGTCATCGCGCTGGTCAACTACATGAACCAGATTCTGGTCGAGCTGGTCAAGCTGGCCAACCTCATCGTGCAGATCAGCAAGGCGCTGGCCTGCGCCAGCCGTGTGCAGGCCGTGCTGGACACGGAACCGGGGATGGCGTTCCCCGCTGCCCTTCCGGATGCCGTGGAGGCCGGCAAGGCCGACGACGCCGTCCGGTTCGACCATGTCAGCCTGACCTACGCCGGTGCCGGTGCCCCCAGCCTGTCGGACATCAGCTTCACAGCCAAACGCGGCCAGACCATCGGCGTCATCGGCGGCACGGGCAGCGGCAAATCCAGCCTCATCAACCTCATCCCCCGCTTCTACGATGCCACCGAGGGTTCGGTTGAGATCCTGGGCCGTCCGGTGCAGGCATACCCGCGGGACGTTCTGCGCGGCAGCGTCAGCGTCGTCATGCAGAAAGCGCAGCTCTTCGGCGGCACCATCCGCTCGAACCTGCTCTGGGGCAACAAGAACGCCTCGGATGCCGACCTGTGGGCCGCACTGGAAACGGCGCAGGCTGCGGAATTCGTCAAGACGAAGCCCCTTGGGCTGGACGAGCCGGTGGAGCAGGGCGGCCGGAACCTCTCCGGCGGCCAGAAGCAGCGCCTGACCATTGCCCGCGCATTGGTGGGCAAGCCCGACATCCTCATTCTGGACGACAGTGCCAGCGCTCTGGACTACGCCACCGACGCCGCCCTGCGCAAGGCGCTGGCGGCTCTGCCCGGCAGCCTGACCGTCTTTATCGTCAGCCAGCGCGCCGCCAGCCTGCAGCACGCCGACCAGATCCTCGTTCTGGACGACGGCAAACTCGTCGGCCTCGGCAAACACGCCGACCTGCTGGCCTCCTGCCCGGTCTATGAGGAGATCTATGCCAGCCAGTTCAAGAAAGGGGATGCGCAGAAATGAGTGCAAAAGCAAAGAGCAGCCTGACCCCGGAACAGCGCAAGGCAACGCTCCGCCGGGTGCTGGAAAAGATCCGCCCCTACCGCTTTTTCGTGGGGTGCAGCCTCATCGTGGCCGCCGTGAGCGTGGCCGCCCAGCTGTATATCCCCATCCTCTGCGGCAGCGCCATCGACCTGATGCTCGGCAAGGGCCGCGTGGACTTTGCCGGTGTGATGCAGATCATCGTGCAGATTGTGGCCGTGGCCATCCTCGCAGCCTTTGCGCAGTGGCTGCTGAGCGTCTGCAACAACCGCATCACCTTCTCCGTCAGCCGCGACCTGCGCAATGCCGCCCTGCGGAAGATCCAGACCCTCCCCCTCTCCTACCTCGACAGCCACCCCTCCGGCGACATCGTCAGCCGGATGATCGCCGATGTGGACACTTTCGCCGACGGCCTTCTGATGGGCTTCACCCAGCTGTTCTCCGGCCTGCTGACCATCTTCGGCACCCTGCTGTTCATGCTGTGGGAGAATGTCCCCATCACGCTGGTGGTCGTCTGCATCACCCCGCTGAGCCTGGTGGTGGCCAGCTTCCTGGCCAAGCGCAGCTACAAGTATTTTCAGGGGCAGAGCACCGTGCGCGGTGAGCAGACCGCTCTGGTCAACGAGATGATCGAAGGCCAGAAGGTCGTGCAGGCCTTCGGCCACGAGGCCGAGAGCCTTGCCTCCTTTGACGAGGTGAACACACGGCTGCAGGATGTCAGCCTGAAGGCCATCTTCTTTTCCAGCATGACCAACCCCGCCACCCGCTTCGTCAACAACATCGTCTATGCAGGCGTCGGTCTGGTAGGTGCGCTCTATGCTGTGGCGGGCGGCATCACCATCGGTCAGCTGAGCATCTTCCTCAACTACGCCAACCAGTACACCAAGCCCTTCAACGAGATCTCCGGCGTCGTCACCGAGCTGCAGAACGCACTGGCCTGCGCGGCCCGCGTCTTTGAGCTGCTGGACGCCGACGACCAGGTGCCCGAAGCCGAACACGCCAGGGTGCTGCAGCCGGACGGCCATGTGGAGCTGAAGGATGTCTCCTTCCGCTACCTGCCGGACCGCCCCCTCATCGAGGGCCTGAACCTGGACGTCAAGCCCGGCCAGCGCATCGCTATCGTCGGCCCCACCGGCTGCGGCAAGACCACCCTCATCAA
>ULTP01046883.1_pt1 | contig 13526 bp, 15 predicted proteins | sample 1957721 | NCBI WGS metagenome assembly ULTP01 (sample SAMEA4835737, study PRJEB28245) | human gut metagenome | biome: gut microbiome; material: fecal sample | place: Denmark | collected 2008 | reverse complement strand
GGCAGGACTATGAAAAAATCTAAAATATTAGTATCAACGGCACTTGCGCTGTGTATGGGTGCAACAGCGGTAATTCCTGCATTTGCGGCAGAAAATCAAAAGTTTACATATACAAAAATCGGTGATTACAATGCGGACAATGCTGTAGATATATCCGATGTTACGGCTTTGCAGTTACAGCTTGTCGGCAACGAAGTAATCACAGGCGCAATGCTCGAACACCTTGATTTTAACGGTGACGGCAGTTTTAATGTAAGCGATGTGTCGGAAATTCAGAAAAAGATAGTCGGTACAGATTATGAGTGTTACAAACCGCTGGGTGATTCGTATAATAATGTTACCGAAGAAACACAATATTACTATTATGATGAAGAAATACCCGGTAAAGGCATACCGTATGAGATTATATACGATGAACACAACGGTATTGTTACAATGAATGAATTTGATTCAATAAAAAGATGTAATTTTCTTATAACTTCAAAAGAACAGTTTTGTGATTTATTCAAAGCTGAATCATCGGATTTTGACGATGAATTTTTTAAGGAAAATGCCTTATATGCACATATCGGTATTGTCGGTTCTAATGATTATTCTTTTATTGAGTCCATTAATGCAGACGGAAATCAGTTGATTGTTTCAAGAATAGATATTTACGCATGGCCTAAGACTGATGACTACGCTTGCTGCAATATGCTTATAAAACTTAAAAAATCCGATGTGGAAAATATTTCTCATATATTAGTAAAGCAAAAATATGGCAGTGAATAATAAAACAACGCAAAATTTCACCCTCTCCAAGCGGAGAGGGTGTTTTGCGTTTGATACAATATTGCAGGAGTTAAATTGTCAGTAGTACCAATGCACTTGTCAAAAATCTACAAAAACAAGGGATAAAATTTTATGTCATAGCAATCTGTCGGGTGTAAACAGCTTGACTGTTTGCGTGCTAAGACTAAGTTTGACAAAACTTTTTATTATCCGATAGTTATTAATAGACTTTCAGTTTTTTACCTATAAAGCATATCACAGCTTTTGTATGAACAGCAATGTCGATACTTTATTTATTATTAACTTTTATCTTGTCGCAAGGACTTTCTTGTTGCGAGCATTTTGCCTTTTATATAGTAAAAATCATCTCTGAAATCACTGCGGAAACTGTTGTAATAATTGTCAAACGGATTGTGAATGTGAAATACTGCCGTGTTCGGATTCATTACCGACACAATATTTCCCGCCGCACGGAGAAAAAACTCGTGGTGATCTATCATTCTTATGTTATCATCCCAGCCTATTTCTTTGATTTTCTGCGTTCTCGCAAGAAAAATATTCGGGACTTTTCCATATACAATATGGTTTTCGTCTATCTTTGTCAAATGCGGTATTTTAAGCGGTTTATAGGCACTTTTCATATCAAATTCATTGTAATTTCGGGCGATTTTCTGCACAGGAGTACATTTGCCTGCGGTAAGAGGCACAAATCCGACAAGGTCAATGTCTTTGTGCGACTTAAGAAAACTAAGCTCGTCATAAATATTTGAAAGCGGAGTTAAAAGCTCGTCATCGTCCATACGCATTAAATACTCGGTTTTAACTTCGGCAAGTGCGAGATTAAGCCCCTTGCTGAGTCCGCTGTTGAACGGCATATGAATTACGGTAGGCGGATTGTGTTTTGTTTTTATTTCAAGCGGAACTTTGCTGTCGTCTGCAATCACCACTTTTGCACCGGGGTAGTGTTTTTGAATGTTTTTATACAGCTTTTTTGCCTGCTTTTGCCTTTCAAAGGACTTGAACATAAATGTTACATTTTGTGTAACTTCGTGTGCCTGCTCGGCAGTCGGCATTTTCTTTCCGCTGATTTTCCATTTTAAATTCAAATATCCGAACTGTACCTTTGCAAATATATCAAACGCAACTTTTGCAAGCGGTGCAAGAGGACTTTTTGATATTTTTTTGGCAATGTTCATTGCTTTACTCATAAAATCACATCTTTGTTTTAATGATTAGGGTAGTATTTTGCCAAACAATTATAAAAGGTAGACCAAGCTTTTATAATCAGTTAAAAATTCAGGTAATCTCTAATTTCTCTCAATTAAAAAATAACCGTTTAAAAATCGCAATACTCCCGATATAACCTATGTTAATGTCGGGAGTATTCTTGTTTTATCATTTCTTTTCTTTAAAGGCAAAGAATCTTTGTCCTATGTAGTTGAACGCTACAAACAGGCAAGAGCCGAGTATCATTGAGGTATAGCCTGCAAACTGTTCAACCGTAAATGAGAACATTGTAAAATTATTCGCCGTACAAATCCATTTGATTAGCGGAATCGCTATGCAATACGATAGTGCGTAGCAAACGGCAATGTTCAGCGCAAAGCGTAAAATCGGTTTCCAACCTTTTTCTGTATTTTTAAATGTAAAGTATTTGTTAAGAAAATAGCTTACAATACTGCCGATTAAGTATCCGAGAGCCGAGGCGAGCCACACACCCCATTCGTATCTGTCCCACGCAAAAAGCGCAAAGAGCACAAACTGCAAGCCGTTGCCAACGAGGGTATTGATTACGCCGACCAGAATAAACTTCCAAAACTTTATATCAAAAAACTTTTTTATAAAATCGCCCATAATTATTCCTTTTCCTCGTTGTTTTCGTCCTCAAAATTAGAGAATTTTGTTATGTAAATCGGTCTGTCCTTGGTTTCCATATAAATTCTGCCTATGTATTCGCCAAGAATACCGATAGACATTTCTGTAATTCCGCCCAAAAACAGAACCGCACACAAGGTAGTTACATAACCCGGTGTGGTAATTCCGAAAAACAAAGTCTGAACAAGGGTTATCATTATATAGATAAGCGAAATAACAAAGATTATCGCACCCATTACTGCCGTAAAACGGAGGGGAGCAACCGAAAAACAGGTAATTCCGTCAATCGCATAACGAAAAAGACTTGAGAATTTCCATGTTGTCTGTCCAAGCTGACGGTCAACGGTTTTAAATGAAATCCATTTTGTGTTGAAACCTACCCAAGAGAATATTCCCTTTGAAAATCTCTGAACTTCGGCGAGTTCAAGAATAGAATCGACGACCTGTCTTTTCATCATTCTGAAATCCATAGCGCCGTACGGCATTTTGGTATCGGTGAGTTTATTTGAAAGAGCAAAGAACATTTTTGAGAAAATTCCTCTGAATTTGCTTTCGCCCTCTCGTTCGTCACGCTTTGTGGCGCAGACATCGTAGCCCTCGTTTTCGAGAGCGTCTGCCATTTGTGGGAAAAGTGTCGGCGGATGCTGCAAATCGGCGTCCATAACCACCACATAATCGGCGGTGGAATGTTGAAGTCCTGCGTACATAGCCGCCTCTTTACCGAAATTCCTTGAAAATGAAATATACTTTACATTGGAAAACTGCTTTGCGAGCTTTTTCATAACAAGGTAAGTTTTATCTTTACTGCCGTCATTGACGAGGATATATCGAAATGAATATTCAGGCATTGAGTCAATAACCTTATTGGTTTCAAGCACAAAATGCTCAAGTCCCTCTTCTTCGTTGTAACACGGTACTATTAAATCTATAGTTTTCATAATAATTCGCCTTTATGTTGTTAAATTTGTATAAGCCTATAATTATTTTTATTATACCAAAAGTACACACAAAAGTCTATATTTTTATAAATTATTTGAGAAGTGACGAAAGGTAAATTTATTTTTGTTAAAGTTGGAATAACAAAAAAATAAAATCACAAAAAGAAAAACGGCAAAACCTTAGCGGTTAAGCCGTTTCTTAGTGGTTGCGGGAGCCGGATTTGAACCGACGACCTTCGGGTTATGAGTGTGAGATATATAGTTTATAGTTTCCATATTTCCCTCTTTATTTTCCATTGCTTTAAATCTATAATATATTTGTATAATTAAGGAAAGAGTGGTAAACAATGGAAAAATCGATTACATTCAAAGAACTATCACAACGATGGCTATCTGTATCGTCTTTGGGTAAAACTTATACATATCAGCAGAATTTACAGTCTTACATCAATCACCTTAATAATGGAATAGGTGAATGTAAAGTGTCTGATGTAAAGCCTGCTCATATTGACGAAATAATAAGACAGCTATATATAGAAAACCCGAACACCAAAAAACCGACTTCCAAAAAAGTTTTGAAAAATATAGTTGACTGTGCTACTCGAATTTTTGATTACGCTATCGAAAACGAGCTAATCTACAAAAATCCAGCAAGAAACAAAAAGAAAGTCATTCCAAAAAATGCACCGACAAAAATAGTTGGTGCAATCACTCCCGAACAGCAGCAACTCGTAATTGATACAGAACACCGAGCCAAAATTGCAGCTGTAATAATGATGTTTATGGGATTGCGAACCGGTGAAGTGCTTGCTCTTGAATGGGGAGATATTGATTTAGTCAACTATAAGCTCTCTGTCAATAAAAGAACACAAAGAATTTCGAGTAATAAGTATATTGTAACAGAAGGTACAAAAAATGGCAAGTGCCGTTATGTTTCAATTCCTGTTAATTTAGGAGCTTGGTTAAAAAAACAAAAGGATATATCAAATTCATACCTTGTGATGCCAAATAGAGCTGGAGAACTCCAATCTCCAACTCAATGGAGAAGTTTATGGAAATCCTATCAGAACGAAATAAACTACACAGCCTATTGCAAAAAATGTGCCGATGCAGGAATAAAACCTGAAAACAAGCATACTCCAACAGGTATTCCAAGAATTATAAATACATTTAGTGCTCATCAGCTCAGACATACATATGCAACGCTTCTGTATATATCAGGAGTTGATGTGCTTACAGCGTCGGAGCTGTTAGGACATAGCAACATAGAAATAACTCTTAAAATATATACACATCTTGACCAGCAATTTAGAAAACTAAATATAAGCAAATTTGACAATTATATTCAGTCAGATTTAGACATAGAAAATATTTAATTAGTAAACAAAAGTCGATTACATTGTAGTCGGCTTTTTTATTTTATAAAAAGTGGACAATTTGTCCAGAAAAGGAGTAAGACTTATGAAAAAGACAATCGCAATTGTAAACAAAAAAGGCGGAGTCGGCAAGACAACAATCGCACTTAACTTAGCAGCAGGACTTTCAAAAGAGGGGAAAAGGGTATTGCTCATCGACCTCGACCAGCAAGCGAATCTATCGTTTTGGCTCAACTATGAGTTTGACGGCAAACCTACTATCGCAGAGATGATAATGTTTTCAGTCAGCGGAATGTATATTGATTACAACGCTTGTATCAGACATTTTTCTTCTGAGGGTTTTGATTATATACCTGCGTTGAGTGCAAGCCTTGACGGTATTCCTTCCTACCTCGCCGGAAAAAACGATTGCACAAACATTTTAAAAAAGCTGTTATCTGTAGGTAGCTTTAGTGAATATGATTACATACTCATTGATTGTTCTCCTGCAACTGACCTACTTGTAACTAACGCTATTGCAGCAGCAGACAAGCTGCTTATCCCAGTGCAGTGTGACATAATGTCATACAACAAGGTTAATGATATTCTTCAGCAGCTCGTTAATACAAAAAATGATACTGATGTATCGAAGTATATACTTGGTATCTTAGGTACAATGTATCAGAAAGGCACAACCCACAGCAAAGAAGTATATGATGCACTCAAAGCGTCTTATGGAGATTTAGTGTTTAATACAACTATTTCTTATAAGACAGCTGCCAAAAATGCTGTTGGCTATCATCAGAGTTGCGTTAAATCGAATGCTAAAACGAATACATTAGGTCAGGAATATATGTCAGTTGTCAATGAAATCATTGAGAGAATGGAGGGCTAAGCAATGAAAAAAATGTCAATCCAAACAGGTAGTCTGAATTTCAATGTTACAGGTTCAGGTAATCCGACAGCTATTCTCAACGATAATACTGTTGTAGAAATTGAAACTGACAAGCTCTCTATAGACAATGAACAACAGTTTAAAATACATAATGATACTATAAGTTTTCTTGCAAAGTGTATTAAGACTGATGGTCAAATTTCACCTTGCATTGTAATTCCTCTCGCTGATAATAAGTATCAAATAGTTGACGGCAGACACAGGTTTTTAGCTGTCAAAGAAGCTGGCTTGCCGTTTGTAAAATGTATCATTCGCAACGATTTAGCAACCGATAAGGTTGCATATAAAAAGGTTCAGCTCACTACTAACCTTGCAAGAAATAATGACTATCTTCCTTCTGAACTTGCTTACGGCTACAAGGAATTGCAGAAACTTGGTTATACCCGTCAGCAGATGTCAGAGGAAACCGATACTGACGAAAAGAAAATTTACAGGTATATAAGACTTAATAACTTAATCAAGCCGTTGCTTGATATGACGGATAACGAGAAAATCCCGGTGCTTGCCGCAGTCGAGCTTTCGTATCTGAGCGAGAATGAGCAGACAAAGCTTTTTGAATTTCTGCTGAACAATACAAGCTGTAAAGTGAGTTTTAAAATAGCAAAAGCTCTCAAAAAAGATTTTGCAAATTATGAATATTACTTTTGGCACTTTGATTATGACAATTATATTGTAAATAATCCGACAAATGATTTTTCTGATACTGAAACAGATAATTTATCTGCCGTTTCAGATACAAAAGAAGAAAAGGTTGAGGAACGAGTTAAGAAAGAGGATACAGAAAGTTCTCTGACATCAGAACAGTTATCAGTATCACCAGCAGTAGAAAAAACAAGACAAACTGATGCTGACACCATTCAAGTAATTGCTCCTGAAAATATTTCTTTATCTGACAGAAGCATAATTGCAAAGACAGTAATTACTGCTACAAGAATTGACTATTACATTATCAGAGAATTTTTTGATGCAAATGATTGTTATACATATCTTAAAAAAAATTACAGTTATCTTTCTTGTGTCGGAGGAAAAACAGATGGCTGTAAAGTATCGTATGATTTTCACGCAGCTCACAATATGTTCTCAATCAAGGTAAACTCAACAACATATATAATGCAGTATAAAATTCTTGAACGCATAGTAAGACAGTATATTCGGGAACATTATACCACAGATGATATTGTCAAAATCATAAAGGTTGGAGTAAGAAAATGAAGATTAGTAATATACAGCTCCGCATTAAACGATACCGCAAAGGTTCTAACATCAAAGCTATTGTTTCTGTTGTCATTGATGATTCTTTTATCATCAATGACATACAGCTTATTAAGATTGCCGACAAATATCACTTGAAATTTCCGGCAACTAGAGTTGCTGAAAAAATCGGGCAAGAAAGTATAGTGCCGATTAACAATAAAATCCGTCAGACAATTACCAAAGCAGTGATTGATAGTTACACTGATATAATGAAAGAGGATCACTAATGGATATTTATATACCAAAATCATTAATGACAGATGAATACAAAAATTATTCAGCAGAAGCAAAATTGTTATTTTCAATCTTGCTTACCAATTCTGCAACAGCCGCAAGCATTATGCAAGTTGCAAGTCTTATCGAAAACATTGGAGCTACAAAAATCAATACTTATCATAAGGAATTTAAAAAAATCGAAAGAGAGTGTGCAGTATGAAATTCGATTTTTTCAGAGGGAACGAATGTGAACAATACTTGTTCTACAGAGTACCGCAAGTTCTTTTTACTGATGATGAATTTAGATATATTTCGTCTGAAGCTAAACTGCTGTATGGTTTCTTGCTTGACAGAACGGCTCTATCAGCTAAAAATAAGTGGACTGACGAGGACGGCAAAGTCTATGTGTTTTTCACGCAAGACGAAGCTAAAGAAAAGCTCAATATCGGAACAGGCAAAGCTACTAAGATATTCAGTGAGCTTGATGAAATAGGACTGATAATTCGTATCCGACAAGGGCAAGGAAATCCTTGTAAGATTTATGTTATGAATTTTGCAAAACCATTATCTCAGGCTCAGACCTCCGAAAATCAGAAGTCTGAAAAAAGCAAAATGGAAGTCTTAAACTCCGAAAAAGGCAACTCAAGACTTACGAAAAGTGAAAGTCTGAAACAGATAAAAAGGAAGTCAAGACTTCCGAAAAACGAAAGTCAAGACACTCAAAAGTCAGAAGTCTTAAACTCCGAAAAAGGCAGCTCAAGACCTCCAAAAATCGAAAGTCAAGACTGCCAAAAATCGGAATGTAATAATACTGAGAATAGTCATACTGAGAATAGTCAGAACAATCTATCTTCTATCTCTGAGGGATTGAGTGACGGAATAGTGGAATATTCTCAATGTATTGAAAATATTAAAGAACAAATATCATACGATAGTTTGTATTCACAAGGTACAGAAGAAAATTATCTTAATTTCATCATAAGTCTGATTGCTGATGTATATATCAATCAAAATTCAGGCGATATGTTTAATATCAACAACATAAGCGTTTCTTCTACAAGAGTTGCCAAACGCTTTAGCTTGCTTGATGATACACACATAACATATGTGATTAGCAAGCTAAAGCAGGCTTTTAAATCACAACAAATCAAAAACATTCGAAAATACACTATAAGCTGTCTATACAATGCACCTGTGATAATTGATATTGATATTGATTCACAGTTAGCTTATAAAGGTGATTGAAAGAAAGGAGCGTATATATGAGCATTTGGGACGATTATAAAACAAGAGTAAGGACAAGGATAAATGTTAAGCAAGATAGACTTTTGCTGACCGAAAGGCAGTGGAAGCTCAAGCATTATGTTAAGCTTAACGATAAATGCGGTAAGTATCTATGGGTTAATGCTTATTGTCCTAATCAAGAGCTATATCTATGGGACGAGGAAGTACGCAAAATGACTGATGAAGAGCTTGCTACTTACCGTGCAGAAGAAAAAGAAAAGCGTGTCGCTCGGGCAAAACGCAGAGAGTTAAAGGCTGAGTTTGATAAGCTAAAGAAACAAAAACTGGACAAATCGTCCACTGAAAGAAGGAGTTTTAATATGATAAAAGCAATGAGAAATAAAATAATCAATAATTCAGTATGTATTGCCAAGACTGTTGATATAGCACTCTACGATTACAAAGAGAATTTTGTTGCAGACTTTATTACTGATTTTGGTATCCGTAAGACAATTAAAATGAGCAAGAAAAATCTGCAAAAGATGTTTAACTGGAAAGAAGCAGTTGAATTTTTGAAGTTTTTAAACTATGACAAAGATATGTATGAGAAATTTATAAGATATTTCTTCCCTGATAAGTTAGAATACTTATCGTTGGTGAAAGAAAATTAAGTCATAGTTGTTGATACAGAAACAACCGGACTTAATCCTGAAACTGACGAGCTTTTGCAAGTTTCAATCATCGATGGTGATGGAAATACATTGTTCAACAGCTATCTAAAGCCAGTGAACACAAATAGGTGGGACGAAGCAATGGCAGTCAATAACATTACTCCTAAAATGGTTGAAAAAGCACCTACTTCTGCTGAGATTTACCCTGCATTAGTACATATCATTGAATCTGCAAAAGTCATTATTGGATATAATGTAAACTTTGATTTAAGATTTCTTTCTGCTAATGCAATCGGCGCTGAAAACAGCAAGGCGACTGTCATAGATGTTATGCAAGATTTTGCAGACATATACGGCGAATGGAGTGATAAGTATGGCTGCAATAAATGGCAGAAACTAACTAAGTGTGCAGAATATTACGGATATGATTGGGGAACAGACATTGCTCACGATAGTTTGGCTGATTGTCGTGCAACATTATATTGCTACCAAAAAATGTTGAAGGAGTAGAAAAAAGGATATGTCGTTTGCTTATAACCTTAAGCTTGCAAGAAAACGCTGCGGATACACTCAAACAGATATGAGCAAAAATTGCATATTGACCGAACAACATATACGAAGTGGGAAACAGCAAAATCCGAACCGAGCATTGATAATATAAAAAGGCTTGTGAGAATATTAGATGTAAGCTATGATTATCTGTTTTCTACTTTTGACAGAAAAGAAGGAGAAAAATATATATGATTTGGTTGGGTTTAGTTGCATTTGTAGTTGGGATTGTTATGGTGATTATCGATGTAAAAATTTGTTATAGTGAATATGCAAAGGACTTACTTACTAAGTGTGAAGTTATTTGTGCTTTAATATATACTATATGTATACCTTGTTGTTTTATTCCACCAATTTCTACAGAATCATCAATATCCACTAAAAGTATCGAAATAACAGAATTTAAAATTACAAAAGATAATACACTAAAAGATGTTTGCTTTTTTGATACTAATGAATATACATACACTACAGCTGACAATACAGTATATAACAATGTTAGAGTCGACATCTTAGGAGAAATCAAAAATGATTCAATTACCTCAATTGAAGTGCAAAATAATACTCCGAAAAAATTGATAATTACAGAAAATAAAAACTTTGATTTAAGAAGTTTTTTTATAGTTACAACTTATGAATACACTTTTGTATAACAGAATAAGGAGGATTTGCGTGTTTAAAAAAATAGTTTCTTTTGTTCTTGTGGTTATAGCAGTAGCAACTTGTTCGACAGTTGGACAAGCAGCTACATACCAAAAAGGCGATGTAAATAAAGACGGTAATATTAACATTTCCGATGTAACACTTACACAAATATATATAGCCGGTCATACCCCCGCTAATTTCACTTTGTATTACGCTGATTTCGATGGTGACGGCAGTATAACCGTCAATGATATATCAGCTATACAACTGTATATGACTAATCAATTATTCATATATAACGATTTCTTTTATACCGTTGCAAACAACACTGCAACGATAACTAACTACAGAGGTACAGCTAAAAAGCTCAGCGTTCCCAATTATATGTATACAGATAAGCAGGAAGCAATCAAAGTCACAGCAATAGGTGACAAAGCTTTGTATGGTAAATATCAGCTTACAGAAGTAACTATTGCAGATAATATAAGAAAAATTGGAGATTATGCTTTTGCAAATTGCAAAAACTTAACTACAGTTACAATAAAAAATGATAAGTGCCATATTGACAGTTCATCATTTGAAAACTGTCCGATAAGTAGTTTTAAATTTGGATAAGCGGACAAATTGTCCGATAGAGGAGAAAAGATTATGGTTGAATACGTTAAAGAAGCTGAATTAAGGATAATGAACCTTTTTTGGAAATACAAAGAATGCACACGCAATGAAATAGCAGAGCATTGTGCAAAATTAAAATATCCATATACTGATACATACATATTTAATGTTGTAAGACAATTAGAAAAACGCAATTTCATTAAATCTTGTGGCTTGCGTGCCGGTGTTACACGATGCTCAATAGTGTATAAGCCAACGTTTACCAAAGCAGAATTTTGTTTTTACTTGCTCAATCCCAATGAGCAAGATGCTAAAGAACTTATATCATTATGCAATGATTTACTTACAAACCGCACTTGATGATTTAACCCTATTCTCCTTTTTAACAAATGGCAAAAGCACAACAGCTTGTGCGGAGCTGTTGTACCTTTGCATTATGCATTAATAAGTGAGGTCACCGATTTTTATAGCAATTTCACTTTACAACACTGTTAAAATTTACAGGAAAATAAAATATATAGACAAATACGGAATATTAATAGCAGCTACTTGGTTTGCTGTTGAAATCATAGGTGTAATATTTTTATTTATTCGATTTTAAAATATATTTTAAATATTTATTAGCTTTTTTCGCACCTCAAGAGGAAAGGATTTGTTAATATGAAAGTAAAAGTAAAGAATATGAGTTGGGACAACGAACAGAAGAAAGAAAGTGAAACAATAAAAGAGAGAAAAATCACTGTAAGGCTTTCGGACGCAGATTGTGACCGACTGGCGAGAAAGTGTGGGGAGTATGGTCTGACTATTGGAGAGCTGATAGAGAATTTTGTCGGAGATTTAGTTGGTGGTACTTACTCAAACGGAAGTGATGAAAGAGATTATGCCAACAAGTGGTTCGAGCGTTGTTGGTTTGGAATGTTCCCCGAAGAAACACTTTTAAAATTTCTTTTGTACACGGGTTATGATGTGTATGATGATTTTTTAGAAATCATAGATGATATTGAAAATGGATATGCAGAACTGGAAGATTACAAAAAAGACCAGAGTGTTTTTGACGAGGAAGAAATCGAATTTTTGAAAACCGATATTGATGACTGGGAGAAGCAAATCGCAGAAATCAAATCGGACTATCTCAAAAAGAATGAGAAAGCCGACTGGGAGAAAGAAGTCGAAAAAGTCAACGAATGGTGGAAAGCAAAGGAGAGGTTAATCAATGAATAGGACAAGACCGAAGCAGTTAAGTGAATTTCTTGACTGCTTTTTATATTCAAAAATCTGAAAGAATATTAATATTGACAAACAAAAATGTGAATTGTAAAATTAAGATATAAAGACATATACGAAAGGGGTCAGAGTTATGACTACACAAGAAAAGAACACAAACATTACAAATACGAATGAACCGGCAGAGAAAAAAACGAATAAGAAAAAGGCTATTGGTATTGTTGCGGTTGCGGCAGTAACGGTGGCGGCGGTCATTATTGCTATGCTGACCGCTTGCGGAAATAAAAAGCCTACTGCAACAGCAGACGAAGTTATCGGTACATCTGTTCAGACTGTTACACAGGTTGTGACGGACAGTCAGGGCAATACACATATTGAAGAAGAAACTAAGGTTGTTGAGGTTAAGCAGACACAGCCTGCGGAGAAGTCGGAAAAAGCTACGGAAGCTCAGGCACAGAATGTAGCAAAGACCGACAGCAAGCAGAACAACGGCGGTCAGAGCAACAATAACAGCAACGGCAACAGCAATCAGACTAACAACAATAATAACAATGCCGGCAACGGTCAGACAAGCAAGAGCAACGGCTCATCAGGCAGCACAAATAAGCCTGCAAGCAATTCAGGCTCAAGCGGTTCATCAAGTCAGAGTAAACCGTCAGGCGGTTCATCAAGCAGCTCAAGTCAGAGCAAGCCGTCAAGCGGCTCCGGCTCATCATCTTCAAGTAAGCCTGCACCGGCTACACAGCCTGCAACAAAAGACCCACACGAGGGCAAAACTTGGTACGATGCAGAGTACAAAACCGAAAAAGTTTGGGTAGTTGATGAGGAAGGTTACACTTGGCAGAAACCAATTTACGAAACACACGATAGAACAATTTGTAATACCTGTGGTGCAGATATTACAGATAATGTTGACCATATTTTTGAACATATGGATAAAGGAGAAAATGGTAGTTATCGTAATGAAACGGTTGATACTTTAGTCGGTTATGAAACAATAACCGTTCCCGAAAAAGGACATTATGAAACAAAAACAACTCTCGTAAGAGCAGCAGGTTGGTATTGATATATATATGAAAATTAAACACATCAATTAAAGCAGTTAAGCAAGAGCTTGACTGCTTTTTTCATACCTATAAAGAAAAGGAGCACCAATATGAGCAGAAGTCCACCGCCCCTCACAATACATACTATCTCATTGAAAGGAGAGTTTTATGAACAAATTTAAAAAGCT
>ULTP01012633.1_pt1 | contig 13531 bp, 5 predicted proteins | sample 1957721 | NCBI WGS metagenome assembly ULTP01 (sample SAMEA4835737, study PRJEB28245) | human gut metagenome | biome: gut microbiome; material: fecal sample | place: Denmark | collected 2008 | reverse complement strand
GGCCTGTGGGAATTTCTCAAAGAAGGTGCCATGAGCAAGCCGCTGCACACGGGCAAGGCTTCCTACAGCGGTGTCCTCAGCGCTTATCTGTCGCAGAAGGGCTTTACTGCCGCCAGTGAGATTTTAGAAGGTGAAAAGGGCTTCTGCCGTGCCATGGTCAAAGAACCGCATCTGGAAAAGCTTACCGAAAACATGAGCACTGATAAACTGAAAATCGACATCAACTCCTTCAAGCCCTACGCCTGCTGCAAGCATGCTCACGCCGCTCTTTACGCCATTCAGGAGCTGCGCAAGGCTCATTCCCTGCAGCCCAAGGATATTGCTGAAATTAAGCTGTACGTCAATGATATTACGAACTATCTGATTAATAATCCGCAGCCGAAAACTCCCTACGGCGGCAAATTCAGTATTCAATATTGCTCCGCTGCAATGCTGAAGTTCGGCGAAGTAGGCATTGCGCAGTTCAGCGAGGAATGTATCCACAACAAAGAGCTTACGGATTTAATGCAACGCATCGAGGTTATCCGCGATGAGGCTATGGAACAGCTTCATGCAGCAGATGCTTCCAAGCTGGCTTCCAAAGTAGAAATTCAGCTGCATAACGGACAAACTCTTACAATGCAGGTTGATTATCCTAAGGGAGATCCGGAAAATCCTCTGACTTGGGAGGAGCTCTGTGCCAAGTTTATGAGCCTTGCCGTACCTGTTTACGGCGAAGCAAAGGCATTACGTTTACAAAATTGGGTAGCAAGCCTTGAGCAATGCAGCGACGTTGCCCAAGCGCTGGACGCCTGTCTAAAGGAGGAATGATTTATGCAACCGGAAGAAATTATCCGAAGCGTAAAAGATATCTACACGCATAACGCTTTTATGCAGCACTGCGGCATAAAGGTTCACAGCATCAGCTGCGGCAAAGCTGCAGTAGGCCTGCGCATCGACCCTGCTATCCACACAAACCTTAACGGCAAGCTGCACGGAGGCTTGCTTACAACACTGGTGGATAATGCCACCGGCATCGCCTGCGCCGCTATGGGCAAGCGCGTGGTTACGGTATCGATGACCGTAGATTTCATTAAGAGCGCTCCTTCCGGTGCAATGGTAGAAGCACAGGCTGAGGTTTTTTCGCATAATGGCCAGTTAATTACTATGCAGATTCATGTATATGATACTGATGCAGATACATTGCTGGCCACCGGCAGTTGCTGTATGCTGACAATTGCCGACTTCCCCGGAATTCCGGAAAAATGGTAAGTGTCAGCTCCGCAAGCAGTCTATAAAACGTATACCATAACAGCTTAACTGCTTTCGTTAGAATGTAAAAAGGCGTTCTCCCCTGCGGGAGAACGCCTTTACTGTAAGCAAAAACTCTTTGTCAAATTCATTCCGCCTTAATTGCTTCAACCTGCTCAACGGAAAGTGAAGTAGCCTTAGAAATATCCTCTACAGATAATCCCATACTTAAAAGACGCTTTGCAGTTGCAGTCTTTTCTTTTGCCTTGCCTTCGGCGAGACCTTCTGCCTTACCTTCGACGAGACCCTGAGCCTTACCCTCAGCCAGACCTTCGGCATGTGCTTCGTCACGCAGGTCTTTCATACGCATTTCGTAAGTCATATAGGCATCCCTCACTTTCTTGTCATTTTTAATTTCTACAATCGTGTCAGCAACCTCACGTGTAAAATTACTGGTAATAGTATTGCTGTTGATGTAGTCAAACAGACTTTAAATGTCCGGTGACACATCACCTTTGGTTCCCAAGGTATTTAGAAACATAATAACTGCTTCATCTGCCAATTCAATATTCATGTTTTCCAGACAACGCTTCTTAAAGGTATAAATACGTTGGGAATCCTGAAAAAAATCAAACAGGCAAAAGAAAATTATATACGTAGGAGATAATTCGTCATAATCCTGACCTTTTTGCAGCATATCAGTATCAAGCATAGCTTGATAGTAGCGGGTACGCTTAGGCAGCAGAAATTTTCCTGTAGCACGATTAACAGGATTCTTTACCTGCATTTCCAAATTGTAATGAGTATTGGCAGTATCTGCAATTCTAACATCCAGACGAATACCATGGCTGTCAGGATAAACATCAATAGTCTGCTCTGCTTCAAGATAGGTAATGTCTGCAATTTGGGTGTGTAAAAGCTCTTCTAGAATATGCTTGCAGATGCGTTTTCTGAGCATAACGTGCTTGAAAAGAAAATCGTTAGACAGAGTCAGCTTATCGAGATTAGAGATTTGCTTTTGCATATGTTTCCTCCTTTGATTATAGCATAATTTGCAGTAAAAATATATAAGCCGGCAATTGCGACTGACATAAAGGAAAAGGCGCCTGCCGAAAGCTCGACAGGCGCCACTGGTCCACACGACCAGGCATAAGCTCCGCCAAAATGCGGCTACCTATGCAACTAAGGTAATTATAACACAGAAGCACTTTAAAAACAATAGTTCGTTAAATGAAAAGTATTATTATAATCAGGGCATATTTCATTACTGCAAAAGGCGTTCTCCCCTGCGGGAGAACGCCTTTACTGTTTACTGAGCTTTATTCACTTGTCACTGCCGACAATTTATTTTGCCAGCTTGTTGCCGTAATGGTCGCGCTCGCCTTTAGTATCGTTTACGCGTACACGTTCGATCTTATCGCGATCGCCATCTTCACCGCTGATGCGGTCTACACGGATGCGACCCAATTCAGGCTCAAATTCTTTGATGATCTTTTCTTCCAGAGCTGCGCCGTTTTCGATTGCACGATAGAGCATTGCAGCAAATTCATAACGAGTCATCAGGCGGTCACCGCCGAAGTTGCCGTCAGGATAGCCTTCGATGTAGCCGTTGCCTGCCAGCTTAGCGATGTATTCATATGCCCAGTGGTTAGCCGGAACATCCGGGAAGAGTTTGGTCTTGGTTTCATCCAGCATACCGAATGCTTTTTCCATCTTAGCCATCTTAGCGCCCATTACTGCCAATTGACCGCGGAGGTCGATAACCTCACGAGCCAGAGCGGTACGGCTGTTGCTTACATGGTTGGTGCGGTCCAGAGCGAAGGATACGCCTGCGTTAACCATGTTTTCGCCGTTGCCTACAGTACCGCCAACGCTGAACATTACCTTTTCATCAGGACGGTAGTAAGCGCCGATTGCTGCTGCGTTTTGGCCTGCATAGTTGCCATAGCCGGCAGAGAAGGTCAGTTTGTCGTCCGGATCGAAGTCCATCGGGTGCAGTGCTGCCAGAGCTGCTGCGCCTGCGCCAACCTTGTTCACGCGGCTGCTCAATTGACCGATGCGGTTGCTGTTGCTGATAACCTGGTTTTCAACACCATCAATGCGGTTGTTGATCTTAGTTTCGGTATCAAACAGCTGACCACCGTTAATAGCGTCTTTGGAATCCTTTTCTACCTTACCATCTGCTACGTTGGTAATATTCTGGCCGTTTGCATTCAGGCCTTTATCGCTGATATAGGTCTTGTCGCCAACCTTTACGCCTTCATCGCTAATGGAGGTCTTGCCAGCAGTTACAGCGTTTTCAGTTACACTAACCTTTTCACCAACCTTCAGACCATCTTTGTCCATTATAGTTTTGTCAGCTTTAAAGGTATTGGCGGTTACGCTGTTAACATTGATATCGTCTGCCAGTTTAACATTATAATTCTTGCCACCGTCAGCATTGATAGTAGGATCTTCTACAACGATGTTACCGCTACCGCTAACTGTAGTGTGTTGTTTAGCTGCGGTTGCTGCTACATCATTCAGCTTTTGATCCAACTTGCCGATTGCGGTAGTAGTACTGTCGCCATCAGCAATATCACCTTTGTCTACCTTGCTGTACTGCAAATCACCAACCTTGTTATCTAGCTTCTGGTTCAAGTTATTTACAGCATCAACAACGGTGGTAGTACCATTCGAGTTCTTCAGGTCATTGTTAATGTTATTAACGTTACCTAAATCGCTTGCTTTAGCAACATCGGTAATGGTAACGGTATTAATCTTCGTACCAGTCTTATCAACAACGTCCATATTAACCTTGTTGTCAGCACCTACACCGTATTCACCCGGTTTGATATGGGTATCGGTATTGCCTGCTTGAACTGCTGCATTCAATTGGCCTACGTTAACGGCATCGGTAGAAGCGGTACCTGCGGTTACGTTATGGATTTGGCCATTGCTGCCAAAGGTTACATTATTATTGATAGTAACGTTTCCGCCGGAGAAGCTGATGCTGCCGCCGCCTACGCCAGTGATGGATTCAATGCCGGTCAATTTGTTATTCAGCTTAAAGCTAACTTTATTACCAGCATTGCTTACTTTGATGTTATCATCGCCATCAAATTCAACTTCATCACCAGGTTTTACATCAGATACATTGCCATTGTTAGTTTTCAGCTTCCAACCCTTGTTGGCAGTTTCTTTTACAGCGTTCAATTGGCCTACGTTTACAGCGTCGGTATCAGCAGTACCTGCTTTTACATTGGTAATCGTTTGGCCATTTGCGTTCAGACCGCTGCTGGTAATATATGCTTTACCTTTGTAGCCTACGCCTTCATTCTTATCCATGAAGAAGTCGCCAGCTTTTACGCTGTCTACAGTCAGCTTTTTGTTCAACTCTACCTTTACATCTTTGCCAGTATTGCTGACTTTGATGTTGTCGTCACCGCTGAATTTTACGGTATCACCAGCTCCTACCTTAGTTGCTGTACCGTTTTCTGTTGCTACTGTCCAGCCTTTACCAACTTCGGTTGTCAAATTATCTACTTTTTTGTTGGTTGCGTCCAACTGGCCAAAGTTTACTGCATCTTTCGTTTCAGTGCCGTTTGCTACATTTTGGATTCTGCCGTCACTGTTAAAGGTATTTTGGTTAACCTTAACATTGCCGCCATTAAAGCTGATGCCGCCTGCCCCAGTGCCATTGATGGATTGAATGCCAGTCAGAGCGGTGTTCAGTGCCAGACCGTTGCTATCAACTACGAGGTTAGAGTTATCCTGCAGCTTCAGGCCGATTTCCAATGCTCCATCTTTTACGGTAGAAGTAATGCCATCTGCACCCTTAACCTGAACTGTATTGCCCAAAGTACTGGTAACTTCGCTGCCTTTATCATCTTTCAGACCGAAGGTCTTGTTACTGATATCAGTATTGATGCTGTTCTTTATGTCATTCAACTGGCTACCGTTTACTGCGTCAGTAGAGCCTGCAGCGATTGTACCTGCTGCTACACCGGTAATCTTGCTGCCAGCTACATTTAAGCCACCGCTGATGGTTGTTCCGTTTTCACCAAGCATGATGGATTTTGCACTATAATCAGCAGTGATATAGCTCATACCAATACCGCTGTTAGTAATTGCAAAGGATTTATTACCATTGGAAATGCTGATGCTATCTGCATTCAGGTTGATTCTGGAATCACCATTGCTAATGGATTTGATATCCTCCAGCTCATCATTCAGCTCTACTTTAACCTTAGTACCGTTATGGCTTACGCTGATGTTCTTGTCACCACTAAAGTCAACAATTTCGCCGGGTGCTACTTTAGATGCTGCATCGCCGTTAGTGGAAAGCTTCCAGCCTTGGTTTGCTACTTCACTTACTGTTTTCAATTGGCCTACGTTTACAGCATCGGTATCATCAGTACCATCTGCTACGCCGGTAATCTTTTGGTTATTTGCGATCAGACCGCTGCTGGTGATGTATGCCTTATCGCCATAACCAATACCTGTAGCAGACATAAATGAACTGCCAGCTTTTACGCTGTCTACGGTCAGGTCTTTCTTCAATTCCAGACCAGCGTCAGTAACCTGAATGTTGTTTTCGCCAGCCTTCACTTTTACAGAAATCTCATTGTTTTCACCGCTAATAGTAATACCATTGCCTGCTGCATAGGTGGTGTCTTTTGCATTTATGGTGTAAATGTCTTGTCCATTTGCTCCTGTATCTTTGACTACAGAAGTGTTGGCACCTGCTTGTACCTCTGTCTTAGCAGTCTTCAGCTGCGCTACGTTAACAGCGTCAGTATCAGCAGTACCTGCTGCTACGTTGGTAATCTGACGGGTTTCACCATTACCGCCTACAGATACGGCACCCTTGGTAGCCTTCCAAATTGCATCTTCCTGACCATCAGCGCCAAAGCCAAGCACACCTGCGGCTGTACTTGCTACACTGCCCACGCCCAGAGCAACTCCGCCGTCTTCGCTTACACCTGCACCATTGCCAATAGCAACTGCATTATTAGCAGTTATGCTATTACCGTTACCCAGGAGAATCACATTCTCGCGGTTATTCAAGGTGTTGTTGTCGCCCATAATAAGGGAAGCAGATACGTTAGTCAGATTATTCTTGGTACCTGCCACCAATACACCAGAGGTAGTATTGTCGCCTTTAACAGTATTACCATAGCCGATAACAGTGGTAGATGTCTGTTTGGAAACAGTGTTGGCACCGCCGACTACTGCTACAGCACCGCTTTCTTTCTTAGCAAGAACAGAATAGTCACCGCCAAGAATAGCCAAACCATCAGAGAGGCTTATCTTCATATCTTTATAAGCATCTGTAACAGTGTTGCCGGAACCCTGAATGGTTACACCATTAGATGCCGTGATTGTATTTGCAGCACCCATAATATTGTTAGCTACGCCGGAATATTCCTCGCCGTCTTTGTTATCAACAGTATTCATAGCACCAACTAACGTTGCAGCAGCACCTTGAACAATTTTACCATAAACAGTTTTACCATTACTATTGATAGTAGCATTCGTACCAACTACAGTGCTGTATAAGCCATAGGAATTTGCATTATAGCCTACTACGGTAGCACCCTCACGAATACTTTGAGCTTTGGTGCCTAAAACAGTTCCTTTATTGCCTGCATGTGAGTTATCACCGATAGCGATAGAATCATTGGAAGCAATTGCCTTTTTGCCAAGAGCAATAGAGTTATTACCTACGGTACCGGAGTTAGTGGTATGCAAGGATTTGTTTTTGTCATTATCAACATAAACAACTGCTACATCGTCTGTTTTTGCATAACCGTTCAGGTCAACATTTACTTTGTACTCTTTACCTCCGTATGCATTAGTAGTTTCTTCAACCTTGGTGTTTTTACCGTCAATCAAAGTAGTGTGTTTGCCGGCTTCTGCGTTTACCTTATTCAGCTGGCTTACGTTTACAGCGTCATTAGCGTTAACACCATCCGCTACGCCGCTGATCTTGCCATTATTGTCAATGGTAACCTTGTTGTTAAGCTTGATACCGCCATCTGCAAAGCTGATGCTGCCTGCGCCTGCACCAGTGATGGATTGAATGCCAGTCAGAGCGGTGTTCAGTGCCAGACCGTTGCTGTTAACTACGAGGTTTTGTTCGCCATCTTTCAGATTAACTTTAATCTTCTTCTCGGAGATAGAAATACCATCGCCTGCAGTCAGAGTTACGCCTGCTATCTGCTCATTTACGTATTGTACATTGGTTACGGAATTATTGTTATTATTATCAACATTGGTTACGTATGCATTGTTGGTGGTTACGCTGGTCAGACCTGTCAATTCCTTATTCAGCGCTACCTTTACATTAGTACCATCATTGCTTACTTTGATATTATTGTCAGCACCGCTGAAATCTACGGTATCACCGGCTCCTACCTTAGTTGCTGTACCGTTTTCTGTTGCTACAACCCAACCTTTACCAACTTCGGTTTTCAAATTATCTACCTTGTTGTTGGTTTCTTGCAACTGGCTACCGTTTACTGCATCAGTAGAGCCTGCAGCGATTGTACCTGCTGCTACGCCGGTAATCTTGCTGCCAGCTACATTTAAGCCACCGCTGATGGTTGTTCCGTTTTCACCAAGCATGATTGCTTTTGTGCTGTAGTCAGAAGCTACATAGCTCATACCAATACCACTGTTAGTGATTGCAAAAGTTTTGTTTGTATTAGCAATGATAATGCTATCTGCATTCAGCTTAATCTCCGAAGCGCCATTAGCAACAGATGTAATGTCTTTTAAATTACCTGCAACATTTACCTTGTAATCAGTCTGACCGTCAGTCGTTACAGATGTAACAGTTGTATTCTTGCCGTTAGACAAAGTAGTTTTCTTGCTTGCTTCCGCTTTTACAGCGTTCAGTTGGCCTACGTTTACAGCGTCGGTTTCAGCTTCGCCTGCTTTTACATTGGTAATCGTTTGGCCATTTGCGTTCAGACCGCTGCTGGTGATGTATGCCTTATCGCCATAACCAATACCTGTAGCAGACATAAAGGAACTGCCTGCTTTTACGCTATCTACGGTCAAATTCTTATTCAGCGCTACCTTAATATTGTTACCAGTATTTGTTACTTCAATATTAGCACTATCGCCGTTGAATTTAACTTCATTACCAGCTTCGCCAACAGTCACAGTAGTTTTGGTGCCACTATCTGTAGTAAATTTCCAGCCTGCATCCATTACCTTCTTCAGCTGTTCTTCTGTAGCAGCATTGCCTCTAGTTGCAAAGTCTGTATAACCAATATTAGTATTATGTAAACCGGAAACTACTCCGTCAGTACCATTAATTGTTACAGGAGTTTTTCCATCAGTACCGCCGCCAACTACAACACTGTTTTCGCCAAAGGTAGTATTGTTAACCTTAACATTAGCACCGTCAAAGCTAATCTTGCCTTCGCCTGCGCCTTGGATAGATTGCATGCCGGTCAGATTTTTGCTGACAGAAATTGCGCCAACATTAATTTTGATGCCATCGCCTGCAGTGTAAGTAGTATCGGTATCTGTAATGGTAGTTGCATTGCCATCAACAGTAATAGTTGTAGTTTTTTTTGCTGCATCTTTTTCAACACTTACTACAGAGCCGGATTTGATAGTATATTCCTGACCATTGATTTTAATGCCTGTTGTAGCTTCTGTAGTACCAATAGCCTCTACCTTAGAACCGGTAGCAAAGGTCTGATTAGCTGTACCATTAGAAATCTTAACGAAAGTGTCACTGCCTTCAGTACCGCCACCGCTGGTAACAGTAATAGCACCATCAACTGCCTTATCGCCATTTCTCAGCAAGCTGATAGTTGCGGAATTTGCTTTGCTAGTATCCAACGTAACTTCTTTAATATCGTCACGACTCAGCTTATTATCATTTTCCACTAATACAGCCAAGTCTTTCTTATACTCAGCCAAGCGATAAGATTGCATGGTAGCGCTCGGGTCAGTAACCTCGGCAGCCCAATAGCTGTAGAAATGATCTCCATCCTTTACAGTCATAAGGATTTCATTGTTTTTGCCAAAGACGGTGCCTTTATAGAAATCACTGCCACTTTGATTAGTAAACACACCAATCTTACCATCAATAACGTATACGTTGCTGTAATCTACCAGTTTTCCGTTATAAGTGTAGGCCTGCTTAGTATCATCCCATTTAAGCTTTTCACCTACAGTTACAAAGCCTTTAGGCATCCCATTTGCTTGGTCAATTAAATCAACATAACCGTCTTGATAGTTTTCATAACCTTGCCAGCTGGAATCCTGAATAATATAACTCCAATCACCGGCAACAGCAGCTCCGCCACCGTGGCTTACACCAGCAAAAGCACTTGCAGTAATCCTGCTTAATGATTCGCCCATATTGGTTACTGTACCACTTGCTGAAACCATCGAAGTTACTGATTGCAAAATGCTGCCTGTATCACCATCACCAATATACGCTACATCAGCAGCTTTGCCATGGGCGGAAAGCGGTGTATGCAATTTGCCATTTTCTTCAACCGTCAGTTTATAGCCTGCACGCACCCAATATTTATTGGTTGCATCATAGATATACTTATGCCCATCAATCGTATCTTCTTGTCCATTAATCAAACCAGCTGTTTCATCAAAAAACGCAACATATTGAGACTTAGCCGTTGCAGCTACACTAGGCGGCGCCGCCAGCACGTCAAAGCTTGCACAGGTCATCACACCCATTGCAATCAGCATTGCCAACAGCTTCTTCGTAGAGCAGCTTTTGCTGCCTCTATTCTTCGCGATTTCCGAAACAACAACGTAAGCATTGCGTGCTTCGTTCCAAATGACTTTAAATACCTTGTTCATGCTACATTCCTCCAAAACGCTTTTTTAATATTTATCTATTTACGTGGCCCCAATCCACGCGAGGAAGCTTATCTTATTATGCAACAATATATTTTTATTAATAAATAATACTGTATTTTCGTACTTTATTTAATAGACTTTATTTTCGTAATGGCTTTAATATACTGTACTTTTCGGACATTCACTATTGTGGTTTATCATTAGACGAACATCCACAATTGTATATCAAAGGCCAAAGGTAGATATATTTTAATTAATCAGATAATTATTCTCTCAACATATACCTTATTTTTTATAATACCACCTTTGTCCGCACCAGACAAGCATTGTTCTTGTCTTTATAGTTTAAAAGCATATTGTTTTACATTAAAATCAGTTGACTACTTAATTTTTTTATTTACAAATTGAGTTTAACACTTTTCCGTATTATGCAATATATTAGGCAAAAGCTTATGTATTCATATTCTTTTTTTCAGGCACAAAATCTAACTAAAGGCACCAAAAAGCCCAGCACATATACATTTGTCAAAAAAGCAGCTCGATAGCATCGCAGTTGTATGTGCAAGAAAATTTTTCTAGCACGCTATATTTTTGCAAAACTGCCATTTTCTTACTATACTCAGACTACTATGCAGTTCAACACTAGAAATTTTAGCACTACCTTATCTTTATTTTTTTTAAATTTTATTTATACTTAACGCGACTAAGAAATATCGCCATTTCTACAAGAGATTTTTGCAACATGTTGCACTTTTCTCTTCTAAACACGCCACCCAAAATAGCAAAAGCCCCCGAAGCAGGATAAACTTGCTTCAGGGGCAATCAGGTTAAATTTTATTTTGCTTTCGGTCCCAAGCCGTACTTCTTCAGATAACGGTACAGGGTTACACGGCTGACATCAAGCATTGTTGCCAGCTTACTGATATTGCCGCCGGCAGATTTCCAGGCTGCAATAAAGGCTTCCTTGTCGTACTTCCAGGAGCGTTCCAAGGTTTTGTCACCGGGTAGCTTAATGTTTTCCGCTTCGATGATGCTGCCGGGAGTGTGGAAGAAGGCCTGCTCGATAACACCCTGCAGCTGCTTGATGTTACCCGGCCAGCTGCAGGACAGCAGCAGGGAAACAGCCTCAGGAGACAGGCGCTTTTGCGGCAGGTTGTGCTGTGCGGACATTTCCACCAGAATATGCGAAGCAATTACCTCGATATCCTTTACACGCTCGCGCAGAGGCGGCACGCGCATGGTGGTATCCAGCACCAGCTCATACAAATTACGGGAAAACAGGCCCTTATCTGCCAAGCGCTTAAGGTTGGAATCGCAGGCAGCGATTACGCGCACATCGAACATACGCGGCTTGCCGCCCTTTTCCGTTGCAGGCAGGCCATGCGTCAGCGCATCAGCCAGCTTGTCGCCCATTTCGAGCGGCAGCTTTTCTACCTCATCAAGGAACAGCGTACCGCCGATAGCAAGCTCCAGCTTGCCTGCGGACTGCTGTCCGTCCTCATTTGTACCGAAGAATTCGGCCTCCAGCTCTGCCAATGAGGCGTTGTGGCATTTTACCGCAATCAGCGGAGCGGCAGCGCGGGGGCTGGCCTGATGAATGCCGTGTGCCAAGCGTTGCTTGCCGGTACCGGGCTCGCCCTGCAACAGGATGTTGTGGTCAGTGCGGGCAACACGGCTGGCCTTATGCTGCAGCGCCAAAAATTCGCTGGTTTCACCAACCATGCTATACAGGCTGTAACGGCTGCTGTAACCGGTTGCATGGGCAATAGTTGTCTTCAAATCCTCAATGGACATAGAAAGCACCAAGGCACTTTCTACCTCGCTGCCTACCTTAATCGGCATAACAGTGGTAATATCCTCAAAGGTTCTGTCCTGGGTAATCCAGGTGATTTCACGACGCTGCGTTGCTACGCCGTGCAGCGCTTTTTTGATAGGAATATGCTCGTAGTTCAGGAACACATCTTCGAGGCGCTCGTGTCCCTCCAGACGCTTGCGGCCGTTTTCGTTGCAGTATTTTACGCTGCCGTCCTTGCCCAGCCAGTAAACGGTTACCGGCAGCTGCTCCATCATAATGCGGTTAATGCTCCAGGCCTCCAGCATATTCAGGTGCTGCTCGATGGAATATTTCATTGTCAGCAGCAGGCTCAAAAGCAAGTCATAGGGCAAATCGTTCTGATCCAAAGAAAAGAAGGAAATAATATAGCGGATTTTACCATTGACGCAGATAGGCGCGCTGCAGGCATCTCCGGAATGGCTGTCCTTAATCCACATTTCCGGACCAAACATCAAAAACGGTACGTTGTGCTCACGTGCCACGCTGATGCTGGAGGTACCAACATCCTCCTCCAATACGCGCATACCCTGAATATCCTCGATAATACGCTGGAAGAACGGCATAGCATAGTTTTTGATTACATAGCCGTTTTCATCAATCAACAGCATGCTCAGGTTGTGGATATTGAAGTGCTGCTTGCTTTGCTCATACAGGCCATCAACATATTTAACAATGAACTCATGCGTCTTTTGATGCGCGATAATCTCTTCGCGGCTCAGCTTGTTGATTTTAGGCATTGTTTCATGCGGCAGGTGCATAGCGCGGCAGCGTTGCCAGCTTTCAGCAACCCACGGATGCACGTTGGGATCAACAATACCCTCTTCCATAAACTTTCTGTAATAAGAAGCCAGCTTATCCTTATTTCTTCTCTCACGAATCATGTTTTATACCCTCCCCGTCTGTCCGGCATTCGGCTGCCGTCAGCAGAACTTTTTATTTATTAACCTCGCCGTTCGTAATCAACACCCGGCGTGCTCCAAAATAACGTTGTTTCCAATACTCTTCCTTCAGCGATGATAGGATTACACCCTTGGACGAGGATGCACTCCAAAATTGTCCGTCACCGGCATATATACCCACGTGCGATGCTCCCGGCGCGTAGGTGGTAAAAAACACCAAATCCCCCGGCCGCAGCTGCTTCTGCGTTACAAAAATCCCTTGTAACGCCTGCTCGTCTGCCAGTCGCGGCAGCTTGGCCTTGCAGTCCTTAAACACATACTGCACGTAACCGGAGCAGTCAAAGCCCTTGGTCGTGGTTCCGCCGAACACATAGGGAACACCCTTGTATTTGGCTGCACGGCTGACGATTTCCTTGCCCTTAACCTTGGGGATGCCTTCCTTGGCAAAGGCCTCCCAGGTCAGCTTATGATAGGTTGCATCATTCAGCTCGCCATCCGCCTTCAGCTTGTGCTGCTTCTGGAAGCTTTTCAGCGCAGTGCTGGTAGCCTCCGTCATGCGTCCGCTGGGGCGTTCGTCACTGAAGCCCAGCACCTGCAGCTTTTGCTGTGCCACCTTCAGGCGCCAGTTGCTTTGCTGCACCTGCACCTTGGACTGCTTTTCCTTCGTTTTTTTAGACTTTTTCTTTGCGGTTTTCTTCGCCTTTTTCTCAGGCTTCGCCTGCTTGGACGCCTTCAC